>JACCDW011966093.1_pt1 | contig 25400 bp, 29 predicted proteins | sample 7449781 | NCBI WGS metagenome assembly JACCDW01 (sample SAMN15323449, study PRJNA562643) | freshwater metagenome | isolation source: river surface water | place: USA:Blue River Watershed | collected 2017-08-18
GACTTTGATTGAAATCAGGCATTGCTCCAAACATACCAACCTCCCAATAAAAAAGACAATGTAATCAGATAAATATGTGTAATACCGATAAAATATAGGTTTAATCAATTTGTCGCAATCTTTTGCGACCAAATCAAGAGTTTTTACCTATGCTTTATACCCGTGGCGCCAATTTGCCTCAATTACTAAAAGACCGAATTTTGGTCTTGGACGGTGCAATGGGCACGATGATTCAGCAACGTAAATTGACTGAAGAACAATATCGTGGGCAACCTCAATCACATCGTTTTGATCAGCATCCAATTGATTTAAAGGGCAACAACGAGCTTTTGAACATCACTCAGCCTGAAATTATTTTAGACATTCATCGTCAATATTTGGCTGCTGGTGCTGATTTGATTGAAACAAATACATTTGGTGCAACCACCATTGCCCAAGACGATTACAAAATGCCCGAGTTGGCACGTGAAATGAATTTGGCTGCTGCAAAATTAGCAAGACAGGCTTGCGATGAATTTTCTACACCAGAGAAGCCTCGTTTTGTGGCTGGTGCTGTTGGCCCCACGCCAAAGACTGCCAGCATTTCTCCAGATGTGAATGACCCAGGCGCAAGAAACGTCACTTTTGAGCAATTAAGACAAGCATACAAAGAACAAGTAGAAGCCTTGTATGAGGGTGGAGCGGATGTCTTGTTGGTGGAGACTATTTTTGACACGCTCAATGCAAAAGCTGCTTTGTTTGCAATTGATGAATTTTTTGAAGAAGCTCAAGTTCGTTTGCCCATCATGATTTCTGGAACGGTGACCGATGCTTCTGGACGAATTTTGTCAGGTCAAACTGTTGAAGCATTTTGGAACAGCTTACGGCATGCTAAGCCACTGACCTTTGGCTTGAATTGTGCGCTAGGAGCGGCATTGATGCGACCATATATTGCTGAATTGGCAAAAGTGTGTGATGTGGCTGTGTCTTGTTACCCTAACGCTGGTTTACCCAACCCCATGAGTGATACAGGGTTTGATGAAACGCCAGAAATGACCTCGCGTTTATTGGATGAATTTTCAAAAGATGGTTTAGTGAATTTGGTGGGAGGATGTTGCGGAACCACTCCAGCACATATCAAAGCAATTGCTGATGCTGTGGCCAAACGCTCCAGTCGCCGTTGGGATGCTTATAAGGAGTCAGTGTAATGACTGATATCAAGCATATTCCATCTATGAAGCTCTCGGGGTTAGAGCCATGCAACATTAGCCCACATGTTGGGTTTGTGAACGTTGGCGAGAGAACCAATGTGACCGGATCCAAAGCATTTGCTCGCATGATTTTGAATGGTCAATATGATGAAGCTCTTTCTGTTGCAAGACAGCAGGTTGAGAATGGCGCACAAATCATCGACATCAACATGGATGAGGCCATGCTCGATTCAAAAGCTGCGATGGTGCGCTTTTTGAATCTGATTGCTTCAGAGCCAGACATCTCTCGTGTGCCAGTGATGATTGACTCATCTAAATGGTCTGTGATTGAAGCTGGTTTGCAATGTGTTCAAGGTAAGGCAATCGTTAATTCAATCTCCATCAAAGAGGGTGAAGATTTATTTAGACATCAGGCAAAGCTCATTCGTCGTTATGGTGCGGCGACAGTTGTCATGGCTTTTGATGAAAAAGGTCAAGCAGACACTTACCAAAGAAAAATTGAAATTTGTGAGCGCAGTTACAAAATTTTGGTGAATGAATTAGATTTTCCGCCCGAAGACATTATTTTTGATCCAAACATTTTTGCAATTGCTACGGGTATCGAAGAGCACGACAACTATGCCAATGATTTTATTCAAGCAACTGCTTGGATTAAAGCCAATTTGCCCGGCGCCAAGGTGAGTGGTGGTGTTTCAAATGTAAGTTTCTCATTCAGGGGCAATGATGTTGTTCGTGAAGCCATCCACACAGTTTTCTTGTATCACGCCATTCGCGCTGGGCTGGACATGGGCATTGTCAATGCCGGTCAGTTAGGTGTGTATGCTGATTTGGATGAAAAGTTAAAAGAACGCGTTGAAGATGTAGTTCTGAATCGCTTCAAAGAAAAAGATGGAAAAACACCGACTGAGCGATTATTAGAAATTGCTGATGATTACAAAGGTGGTGGCGCTAAAGCAGAAGAAACTCTAGCTTGGCGCGAAGGCTCGGTCAGGGAGCGCCTGACCCATGCTTTGGTTCATGGTATTACTACTCACATTGTTGAAGATACTGAGGAAATGCGCGCTGAAATTGCGGCAGCAGGGGGGCGTCCTATTGAGGTGATTGAGGGCCCTTTGATGGACGGTATGAATGTGGTTGGCGATCTGTTCGGTGCTGGCAAAATGTTCTTGCCTCAAGTGGTCAAAAGCGCACGTGTGATGAAGCAGGCTGTTGCGCATTTAATTCCATACATTGAAGAAGAAAAGCGTCAAATTTTAGAGAGTGGGGGTGATGTTCGTTCTCGCGGAAAAATCATCATGGCCACTGTTAAGGGCGACGTTCACGATATTGGAAAAAATATTGTCACAGTGGTTTTACAGTGCAATAACTTTGATGTTGTCAACATGGGCGTCATGGTTCCTTGCAATGAAATATTGAATAAAGCCAAAGAAGAGAAAGCTGACATGATTGGACTCTCAGGTTTGATCACTCCGTCGCTTGAAGAGATGGCTTATGTTGCTCAAGAAATGCAGCGCGATGATTATTTCAAGTCTAAAAAAATGCCCTTGATGATTGGTGGGGCCACGACTTCAAGAGTTCACACTGCCGTGAAGATTGCGCCTCACTACGAGGGGCCGGTGGTTTATGTGCCAGATGCATCTCGAGCTGTTTCAGTAGCTTCTAGCTTGCTTTCTGAGGATGGTGCTGAAAAATACATTGCTGATTTGCAAGTTGAATACGAGCGAGTGCGTGAGCAACATGCCAATAAAAAGCAAACCCCGCTGATTTCAATTGAAGAGGCAAGAGCCAATAAAGAGATCATTGCTTGGGATCAAGAAACAATTGTTAAGCCTAAGTTTATTGGGCGCAGAGTTTTCAAAAATTATGATTTGGCAGAAATTGCGGAGTGCATTGATTGGACTCCATTCTTCCAAACTTGGGACTTGGCAGGAAAGTACCCTCAAATTTTGAATGATGAGGTTGTGGGTGAGTCTGCGCAAAAAGTATTTAATGACGCGCAGAAGATGTTGCAAAAAATTATTCAAGGACGTTGGTTGCAAGCGCATGCCATTGTGGGTTTATATCCAGCCAATAGCGTGGGCGATGACATTGAAATTTATGCTGATGAAACAAGGCAAAAAGTTTTGTTGACTTGGAAAAACTTCAGACAACAAAGTGACCGTCCTGTGGTGGATGGTGTCAAAAAGCCCAATCGTTGTTTGGCAGACTATGTTGCGCCTAAAGATTCTGGTGTGGCTGATTATGTGGGTCTATTTGCAGTAACTGCTGGTCATGCCATTGAGAAAAAACTAAAAGAGTTTGAGCGTCAGCATGATGATTACAGCGCCATCATGTTGAAAGCTTTGGCTGATCGTTTAGCTGAAGCTTTTGCTGAAAAAATGCATCAAAGAGTGCGAACTGAGTTGTGGGGCTACGTTTCAAATGAAACTTTGACCAATGAAGAATTGATCCAAGAGAAATATGTGGGTATTAGGCCTGCACCAGGTTATCCAGCATGCCCTGATCATTTGGTCAAAAAAGATATGTTTAAAGTTTTGGTGGCTGATGAGATTGATATGGCTTTGACCGAATCAATGGCGATGACCCCAGCATCCAGTGTCAGTGGTTTTTACATCGCCAACCCCAATGCCCAGTATTTTGATGTGGGAAGAGTGGGCGATGATCAGCAAGCTGATTTTGTTAAACGCCCCAAGTGATGGGTTCTTTGTTGATTTGCGCTTCTTTAAGTAATTTTAAGAAGGGGAAAGCTCGTTGCCCCAAGCGATACTGTTTAATCGGGGTGGGTTGTTCATCTTTACCCCTTGATGTATCAGAGTCGGCATTGGATGTTTGTTTTTTGAGCTCAAGGTCTGCTTCGATGGCTTCTTCAAGATTCTTGATGGCCAGCGGTAATTGTTCAACCAAAAAAATACCTCGAGGTTCTAAAGGCTTATTAATGATTCCAAAGATGACTTGCGTTAAATCATCTAGCATCAAGACGTCGGCTGATTTTTTACATTGAAATTTATATAACATTCACAAAGATTAACATCAAAAGTTAACTGATAAACTAATTCACTATGCTACCTGTCATCAAACAACAACTTATTGATCTTATGCAGCAAGCTTTAGCAACGATTGCTAAAAATCGCGGCATTGACCCAAATACATTGGCGACGCCTCATTTGGAGCGACCCAAAGTGGCTGAGCATGGTGATGTGGCAACCAATATCGCGATGCAATTGGCAAAGGGTTGGAAAACCAATCCCAGAGAATTGGCGCAAGTATTTGTCGATGAGTTAAAAAATCAGCAAGGTTTTAATGAGTTATTGGCCAGCGTTGAAATTGCTGGTCCTGGCTTCATTAATTTGCGTTTAACTCAATTGGCAAAATCAAAAGTCATCCAGCAGATTTTTGCTGAGAAAAATTGCTTCGGTCAGAAACCTGAAATCGGCCAAAAAGTCTTGATTGAGTTTGTGTCAGCCAACCCTACGGGACCACTACATGTTGGGCATGGTCGACAAGCGGCTTTGGGTGATGCGCTTTCTAATATTTTAAAAACGCAAGGCTGGTTTGTTCATAAAGAGTTCTATTACAACGACGCGGGTGTTCAGATTCAAAATTTGGCGATATCTGTTCAGGCCAGGGCAAAAGGCATCAACCCAGGAGATAAAGATTGGCCTGAATCAGCGTACAACGGCGAATACATTGCCGATATTGCTAAAGAGTATTTGGCCAAGTCTACGGTAGCAGCTGCAGATGGATTGCCGGTCCAAAGCAAGGGTGACATCAACGATTTTGACTCAATCAAACATTTTGCTGTGGCTTATTTGCGACGTGAACAAGACATTGACTTACAAGCTTTTGGCGTGAAGTTTGATTGTTATTACTTGGAGTCGTCTTTGTACACCGATGGAGGAGTTGCCTCGGTTGTTGCTGATTTAGAAGCTATTGGCAAGACTTATGAATCTGAGGGCGCTCTTTGGTTGAGAACCACCGATGATGGTGATGACAAAGATCGTGTCATGAAGAAATCGGATGGCAGTTATACCTATTTTGTGCCTGATGTGGCTTATCACGCGAGTAAGTGGTCTAGAGGTTTTACGCATGTAATTAATATTCAAGGCAGTGATCATCATGGCACGATTGCTCGTGTTCGCTCAGGCATTCAAGGTGTTTCACAAAAACGAAATTGGAATATTCCTAAAGATTATCCAAGTTACGTTTTGCATAAAATGGTGACGGTCATGAAGGGCGGTGAAGAAGTTAAGATTTCTAAGCGTGCCGGCTCTTATGTGACTGTTAGAGATTTAATTGAGTGGTCCGGTGGTGTTGATTCATCGATGAAAGAAGATCAGCGTGTCGATGCCATTCGTCGCGGTAGAGATGCAGTTAGATTTTTCCTGATTTCTCGAAAAGCAGATACTGAGTTTGTATTTGATGTCGATTTGGCTTTAAAACAGAATGACGAAAACCCAGTTTTTTATGTCCAGTATGCGCACGCCAGAATATGTTCAATATTAAGACAGTGGGCTGGTGATGAGGCCACTCTTCAAAAAGCCGCACTCAATTTATTAGATAGCTCAGCAGCTAGCAATTTATTGAGTCGTTTGGCTGAATATCCCAATGTTCTTGCGGAAGCCGCAAAAGACATGACCCCACATTCAGTGGCGTTTTATTTGAGAGATTTGGCCAGCGATTTCCATACTTTCTATAACGCTGATAGAGTGTTGGTGGATGATGAAAATCTTCGCTTGGCACGTTTGGCATTATTGTCAGCAACCAAGCAGGTCATTGCCAATGGCTTAGAAGTATTGGGTGTGTCTGCACCCGAAAAAATGTAAGGAGACAGCATGAAAGTAAGCGCTCAACATCATCAATTACAAGGGGCTTCATCTGGAGGCACTCTCATGGGCTTCGTACTTGGCCTATTATTGGGTTTGGCCATTGCAGTGGGCGTTGCAATTACTTTGACTAAAGGTGCCCCCGAGCCTAAATTAAATCTGAGAGCACCAGAGTCTGTCAGCAAAACACAGCCTGCTGAAGCCATTGAAGAAGGAGAGATTCAGGTGGAAGATAAACCTAACCTGAATAAACCTTTACAAAGCAAAGTACCTTTGCCTAGTGAAACAGCTCCTAAGGATCCAATTGCATCCATTGCTGCCGCAACACAGGGGCCTGAATATTGGCTTCAAACAGGAGCGTATAGAAATCAAGAAGAGGCGCAGAGTCAAAAAGCCAGGTTAGCAATGCAAGGTTTAGAAGCCTTGATTTCTGAGCGTGAAGTTGATGGTGTGATGATGTGGCGTGTACGAGTAGGCCCATACATTGGGCAAAATGAGGTAACAAAGGTCAGGGCCAGCCTGCAAAGTGCAGGCATTGCTTCTACAATTATTCGCATTAACAAATCTAATTAATTGCCATGAATTCAACCAAAATGATTACTTTGATGAAGCAAGCAATGTTGGCTTTAATGGGTATGTGCCTATCAATGTCCGTGTTTTCTCAAACCCGGCCCATTGAGGAAGGTTTTGATTACCGCGTGTTGCCAGTTGCTCAAACAATTGAAGCCAAGGGGAAAATCGAAGTATTGGAGTTTTTTTGGTATGGCTGCCCCCATTGTCATGATTTTGAGCCTGAGTTGAGCGCTTGGATTAAGAGGCAGGGTAAAGATGTGGTGGTCAAAAAAGTGCCCGTAGCATTCAGAGATGAACTTTTGCCACATAGCCAATTATTTTATGCATTAGAAAGTCTGGGCAAATCGGACTTACACGCTAAAGTGATGGAAACCATTCATGTGGGAAAGAAAAAATTATTGGCAGAAGCTGAAATTACTGATTGGGTGGCCAGCCATGGAGTGGATCGACAAAACTTCTTGAAAGCCTTCAAATCATTTACCGTGATTTCAAAAGCCAGATCTGCTAATCAAATAGCACAGGCTTACAAGATTGATGGTGTGCCTAGCGTGGCTGTTCAAGGTAAGTACCTAACATCACCATCAATTGCTGGTGGTTCAAAGGTAAGGGCCATTCAAGCCATGGATTTTTTAGTCAATAAAGCCAGAAAAGAAAAGAATTAAACTAAATCCAATCAATTGGATTAGATTTAAAGTTAAGGCCCTAGTCTTGGGCCTTTCTTTTTAGCCATTTCATTAAACGACCTAAATAAGGTAGTTTTTCATAAAGCTCTTCAGCGGCATCCCAATAGTCTCTGTGACTGAGAATAAGGCCAGCCTCGTTAAATACAAACCATGTACAACCTCGAATAGATTGAGGGGTGTTTGGTGAAGATTTGAATTCAAAGAGAAATTCCCAAGTCAAACAAGCTTGATTGTGATCTTCCAAAACAGATTGAATTTTGAATTTGGGATGAAGCACTTGTGTAAACATGTGCGTAAAAATTCGACGAATGGCCAAATGTCCAGACACTTCATTGAATGGATCTTTAAAAAAAGCTTGTGAATCGTAAAGAGCCACTAATTGATCAATGGAATCAAGTGTGACTGATTCAAACTGATGAATGACGGATTGAATGTGCGGACTGACCATTTAAATTTTGACAAATTTCTTCAATAGATAAAAATACGCTGGATAAGGTAACAAACGCAGGAACTTTAAAAATCTAGAAAATCTTTTTGGAAAATGAATATCAAATTGACCAGCTTGTATGCCGTCTAATATTTCCTCGGCAGCTTTAGAGGCACTAATCAAAGCAGGCATTTCAAAGTCATTTTTAGCTGTTGCCTCTGTTTCAACAAAACCTGGATTAATCATATAGACATTAATGCCTTTGGGTTTTAAATCGTAGTAAAGCGTTTCACAGAAGTTGATGATGGCTGCTTTGGTTGGGCCGTAAGCAAGCGCTTGAGGTAGGCCGCTATATCCCGCTACGCTACCAACAATCGCAACGCCCCCGTTTTTATTTTCTAGCATGCGAGGTAAAACAATAGAGCAAGCTGACATAGCGCCAATCAGGTTGGTGTCAATGATTTGTTTGGCTATGTTCAGATCAAAATGATCTGCACGCATCGGCTCATAAATGCCGGCAACATAAAGCATCAAATCAATGCCGCCCCATTCCTGTTCAATATTTTTATAGGCCGTCATTAGTGCTTCATGATCTTGAACATCAGCCTTGATGGATAAGCACTGATCATTAGGCCAACGATTTTGGATTTTTTGTAGTTTTTCACTTCTTCTGGCGCTGATGGCAACTTTGGCGCCATGACTCAGAAACGCATGCGCACAAGCCTCACCAATGCCACTGGATGCACCAAGAATCCAAATACGCTTGTTATAAAAGCTAATGACACGCTGATTAAGGCTCATATCACTGAGGCTTAGAGAGGGTAAATTGAATCACATCCGTACTTTTTTCTGCAAAGCCGGCAGCGCAATACATCAAATATAGATTCCAAAGTCTGATGAACTTTTGATCAAATCCTTGGGCTTTAATTTGTTCAAGATGTTGGTTAAATTTTTCATGCCATAGGCACAATGTTTTTTGATAATCCTGACCAAATGAATACACCGATTCAACAATCAACCCCTGTTTTTGAGCTGCCTGCTTGAATTTATCAACCGATGGCAACATCCCCCCTGGGAAAACATATTGCTGAATAAAGTCAGAGCTATTTCTGTATTTATCAAATAAGTCATCTGCAATCACAATGGTTTGGATGCAGGCTTTTTTACCTGGCTTTAGACATCGATTGATCATTTCAAAATAGCTTGGCCAATAGGCCTCACCAACGGCTTCAAACATTTCAATCGAAGCAATGCCATCATATTGTTCATGATGGTCTCGATAATCTTGAATCAGAATTTGAGCCTGACCATGGTCTGGTGAATCTTTCCTTAATCTGGTGACGCGTTCTTTAGCATATTTGGCTTGCTCTTCTGAAATGGTTAAGCAATCAATATCAATGCCTTGAAGAGTGGCTGCTTCCATTAAACCGCCCCATCCACAGCCAACCTCAAGAATTTTTTCGCCAGTCTGAACATTCAAAGAATCAATTATTTTTTGATATTTTTTTTGTTGTGCCTCGATGAGGGGAATATCTTGATGCTCAAAGCAGGCGCTTGAATAAGTCATGCTCGGGTCAAGCCAGAGTGAGTAAAACGCATTGCCAATGTCATAGTGAGCATGAATATTTTTTTTGCTACCCGACTTAGAGTTTTTGTTGAGCCAATGTTTGATTCGATAACCCAGACGGCCCCACCAGCTGCCATAGATCGCTTTTTCAACCACATTTCTATTGGCCAAAATTAGTCTTAATAGGGCTTGAATATCTGTTGAGTCCCAGAGGCCATCAATATAGGCTTCGCAGAAACCAATATCACCCGCTTTAAAGCAAGCCTTACAGACATGCCAATCATGAATATGAATATTGGCTTCAATGCCTGATTGAGGGCCTTTAAAAGTAAAAAGTTCGCCTGATGGGCTATAGAGCTTGAGGGTGCCGACTTGAATCTTTTGCAAAAGTGATAACAATGCTTTTGCATGCCATGGAAGCGATGCGGAAAAATTGTGGATGACTTCAATCTTTGAGTTCATTGGCTAACTTCTGTAGAAGGAGGTGCTGGTTTACTGTGAAATTTAACACCTTTAAGCCACAAACGCAGAGCCTGCCAGTGAATTCGAAGAATTACGCCGGCACTCATGGCGGGATATCTAAATGCTGACCAAATAAGTGTTTTCCAATTCAAGGGATTTTCTATGCCATTGATGCTGGTAATCAGTAAAGGACCCTGGTCATGGTATTCAATTCTGGCAATGTGTTGACCGCTTTCTGGTTTTGAAAAAAAGCGAAACACATAGTGACCCTTTACCTCGCAAAAGGGGGATACATGAAAAACTTTATTCGATGAAAAACTCTCGCCCCATTGAATCGGTCTGTTATCGGAATGTGATAGCAGATAGCAATGTCTTTCACCAAAAGTATTATTAACTTCAGCTAAGATCGCTTTGAGTTGTCCAGAGGAGTCTTCAAAAAACCAAAAGCTGACTGGATTGAAAACATAGCCCAGAACTCTTGGAAAGGTTTGGAGCCAAACTTCACCATCGATGTCATCAATGCCCTGCGATTTGACTAAATTCAAAGCCCATTCGAGAGAATTGTCTTTCCCTTGACCATGATCCTTGTCGAAAAAAGACAACCATGACCAGCGATTGTCGCCCACCCCAAAGCTTGAAATGCCTCGACTTAATTTTGATCTTTGGCGCATGGGAATTCGCAAAGTAAATACTGAGTAGGAAAATGAATTCTTAGCAGGCTTTAAGCGCGCATGTCGGACCTCACCAAAACAAATCTTGGCAATACTCATGCAGCGATAGATTGTTTGGCTGGAAGATGAATGATTTCTGTGAGAGCCTCGGCCACCAGTTCACCGGAGCGAAGGCCATCTTCATGAAACCCATAGCCAGTCCAGGCGCCGCAGAACCAAGTATTTTGAACGCCTTGAATCATTGGCAACTGTTGTTGAGCTTTAATGGCTGCTTCATCAAATATGGGGTGAGCATATTGAATATCTGCGCGCACCTTATTTTTATCAGGCTCTTGAACAGGATTTAAGCTCACAATCACCGCTTGATCGCCCCAAGCTGTTGGGAGAGGTTGAAGCTTGTTAATCAAATAATTGACACAAACTTGTTGATCTTGAAGATTCTCATTTTGAGTACTTGTGTAGTTCCAAGCAGACCAGCATTTTTTATTTTCAGGCAGAACCGAGCTATCAGTATGAAGAACTGCACGATTGTCTTGGTAATGAATTGACCCCAAAATGTCAGACTCATCTTTGCTTGCGTCCGACAAAGCTTTTAAAGCTTGGTCGCTGTGACATGCCATCACCACGTGGTCGAAGGTATTGCTTTCGTTCGCAGTGATAACTTCCACAGAATTATTTTTACGGATAACTGATTTAACTTGAGACCGTTTTAATTGAGCACCATGATTTTCAATATGAGTGACAATGCGCTTAACATACTCTCTTGAGCCACCTTGAACTGTTAACCATTGGGGTCTGTTGGAAATTTGAATCAATCCATGATTAAAGCAAAATCTAATCATGGTTGAAATTGGAAAATTCAGCATCTGAGCTACAGGACAAGACCAGATGGCTCCTACCATCGGCAAAAAATACCAATCTCTGAATTGTTCGCTGAAGCGATGTTTATTTAAAAAATCGCCAACTGATAACTCAAGTTGATCTAATTTCTTATCAACAGCCAAATCTGTGCAAAGACGATTGAACTTAATGATGTCCTTGACCATCTTCAAAAATGAGGGGCTAATGATGTTCTGCCGTTGCGCGAATAAAGAATCAATATTGGTGCCAGCCCATTCGAGGATATCGCCATCTTTTTTGGGGATGGATACAGAAAACGACATTTCTGATTGAGCGATGGGGACATTCAACTCATGAAATAGCCTAAGTAATCTTGGATAGGTTCTTTGGTTGAAAACCAAGAAACCAGTATCAATACCATGAGTCACTGTCCCTGAGGGTGTATCAAGTGCTAAATCAATCGTATTGCTATGACCACCAATATGATCGCCACTTTCATACAAGGTAATTTCGAATTCTTTGAATTTGCTCAGTGCATAAGCGCAACCAAGACCAGAAATTCCAGCTCCAACAATAGCAATTTTCATGATGGTCTTTACTTGCTTAAATAGAAGAAAACCACAAGACACCCCTGAGCAAAAATAAGGGAGGGAGAGAAACTGCGCTCAGTAGGCTTCATGTCTTGTGGTTAAAAGGGTTAATGATGGTTTCGTTTATCGTTGGCTAACCATGCATAAGCTGAATGGTTATGAATAGATTCAAAGTTCTCAGAAGAGACTTCATAGGCCACTACTTTGCTCTCGTTCTCAAGGGCAACGGCAATGTCTCTGACCAAATCTTCAACAAACTTAGGGTTTTCATAAGCTTTTTCGGTGACATACTTTTCGTCGGGGCGTTTGAGTAAACCCCAAAGTTCACATGAAGCTGCTTGTTCAGCAATTTTGATTAAATCTTCTGCATCCATGTTCTCAGTGAGCTCTGCTGCAATCACAATGTGTGAGCGCTGATTGTGGGCGCCATATTGAGAAATCTTTTTAGAGCAAGGGCATAAGCTGGTCACCGGAACCTGAACTTGCAAGGTGTAGCAAAGAACACCCTTTTCATAAGCTGCTTTAATGTGTAAGTCATAATCAAGCAAGCTTTCTACGCCCGATACTGGAGCCACTTTATTCAAGAACAAAGGCATTCTGAAGTCGATATGACCTTCACTGGCTTCTAGGCGATTTAACATGTGAGTCATTAATTCGCGCACAGTATTGAAGTCAAGCGGACGGTGTTCATTTTGCAAGACCTCTAAAAATCTAGACATGTGTGTGCCTTTGACGTTGCCAGGTAATTGGACCGTCATATCAATCATTGCAACGCTAGACTGTGTTCCAGCTTTGGTTTTCAGCTGTACAGGATGGCGAACTGATTTAATACCTACTTTTTGAATGACGATGTTGCGTTCATCCAAGCTGGATTGGACATCAGGCAGAAAAATATTTTCCGGTGCGTTCATTGGGCTTTCTCCTGAAGTAATTTTTCAATTTGAGCAATCATTGATTTGCTCGATGGTGAGGTCATGCTGCTATATGCATCAATCACTTTGCCCTGGCGATCAATGAGGTACTTATAAAAGTTCCAACGAGGTTTCGTGCCCGTTTGTTCAATCAAATGTTTAAACAGTGGATTAGCATCCGGTCCAGTGACTGAAGATTTGGCAAACATCGGGAATTTCACCCCATAGGTGTTGTGGCAAAACTCTGCAATCTCTTTGTTACTGCCAGGTTCTTGTTTGCCAAAGTCATTGGACGGAAAGCCTAGAACCACTAGACCTTTGTCTTTGTATTGACTGTAAAGTTTTTCAAGACCCTCATATTGGCTTGTGAAACCACAATAACTGGCGGTATTGACCACCAAGATCACTTTACCTTGGTACTGGCATAGATTTTGGGGAGCTTCGTCTTGAAGTCTTAGAAATGTATGAGAAAGTGTTTTAGAGCAAGTCATTGCCTGCACATCCTTTGGCCAAGAGAACCACATAAGCGCAAAAAGCAGGCTAACCAGGGTGGCTATCCTGAAAAAATGACCCCCATGGCTATTGGCTGCCATTAGTGGGGGGTTCGGTCTACTCTTTAAATCGACCAACATTGGGTTTGTCTCCTCGACCCATTTTTAATATGTTTGTTTGCTTGGACAAGACAGATTTTCGTCTTGGACAAATTAACAATATGTGCCTATATTAATCACAAATCAAAAATTGTGCAAATTATGTCTAAGACAGTGTAGAATTTGTTCGTCGATACCTCGTATTCACTTGGCGACACATCGTGAGTTTTCACATTATGAATGTTCGATTTACTAATTTGCCGGATATGTTGAGTATTGCCGCTGTTGAGCGGGATACCGGTATAGCCAAAGACACCCTAAGAGTATGGGAAAGACGCTATAACTTCCCTACACCCCTGAGGGACAAGAATGATGATCGCGTCTATCCAGCAGATCAAATCGAAAAACTCAGACTATTAAAAAGATTATTGGATTTGGGCCATCGTCCAGGCCGGATAGTTCCTTTGCCCATTGATGCTCTGAAAGAATTAAGCGCCAGAGCAAGCCAAGTCAAAGACCCTAGTTCACATATGGTATCTGTGATTTCTCAAGAAGAAATGGACCGGTACTTGGATTTATTGAGATCTCATCAAACCGAAGCTCTAAGACTGGCTTTATCGACTACTTTGATGAAAATTGGTTTAGATCGATTTGTCATTGAAGTGGTTGCTCCATTGATTAAAAATATTGGTGAGTACTGGGCTGAAGGCAAATTAGAGATTCATGAAGAGCATTTGTTCACTGAACAAATCAAGCATTTACTTAGAACAGCCATTAATTCTGTTCCAAGAGGACATACTGGACAGAACGAAGAATTAGCCAGACCCCGAATTTTGCTCACAACTTTCCCACAAGAACACCACAGTCTTGGATTGCTAATGGCAGAGGCTTTAATGGCCTTAGAAGGTTGTGTTTGTGTTTCCTTGGGAACACAGACGCCAATTCTTGAGATTGCTCAGGCTGCAAGAGCTCAAAAGGCTGACGTCATTGCCTTGTCATTTTCTTCCCAGATGAATCAAAATCAAGTGGTGGATGGCTTAAATGAGTTAAAGGAAAAGTTGGCCCCAGGTATCGAGTTATGGGTCGGTGGCGAAAATCAAGCATTGCGTAAACGCACACCTGAGGGCATCAAAGTCATGGCCGCTTTGCAAGATATTTCTGAAAGCGTGAAAGATTGGCGCTTAAAACGTGCAGATTAAGACCCATTGAAAAAACTTATTTTAGTTTTAGGTGATCAATTAAAGGCCGATAGTTCGGCCTTTAATCATTTTGATTCAAAGACAGATCAAGTCATCATGATCGAGTCTATAAAGGAAGCCCAGTATGTGTGGACGCACAAGGCAAAAATTATCTTGTTTTTGTCAGCCATGCGACATTTTGCCCATGAGTTAAGAGCAAAAAATTATGCTTTGACATACGTGGAAAATAGTCAAGATGGCATTGCAGATCTTTTAAAAAAACATATTCGTGAAAATCAAATCACTCATTTAATTTGCGTCGAGCCAGGTGAGTGGCGTCTAAAAAAAGAGTTAGAGGTGCTGGCTAAGGAATTAAGTATTTCAGTGACCTTCACGGAAGATGATCATTTTTATTGCACCCAAGAAGAATTTAAGCAATGGGCCGGGGTCAAAAAAGAATTAAGGCTGGAATACTTTTATCGCTATCTTCGTAAAAAGCACAATGTGCTTATGCAAGATAACGGAGAGCCTGTGGGTGATCAGTGGAATTTTGATGAGCAAAACAGAAAACCCTACTCTAAAAAAGGGCCTAGCAATATTCATCAACCGATAGGATTTGCTCCGGACGCCATAACTCAAACAGTCATTGAGTTAGTTGAAAAGCAATATCCCAATCACCCAGGATCTAGCGAACATTTTTGCTGGGCTGTTACTAGAACACAAGCTTTGGAAGTACTCGCTCATTTTGTCGCTGAGCGTTTACCGTTTTTTGGAATGTACCAAGATGCCATGTGGACCAATACGCCCTTTGGATGGCATTCATTGTTATCGAGCTCTTTGAATCTCAAGCTCATCAGCCCAAAGGAAGTTGTGGATGCCGCGATAGGTGTGTGGAAAAAAAACAATTTGCCTCTGAGTGCAGTCGAAGGTTTTATTCGACAAATTTTGGGTTGGCGTGAATTTATCAGGGGCATGTATTACCTTGATATGCCAGGCATGGCCCAAGAAAATTTTTATGGTCACAAGAGAAAGTTACCAGAGTGGTATTGGACCGGAAAAACTAAGATGGTTTGCATGCAAGATGCGATTGGGCAGACGCTTCAGTATGGATATGCCCATCACATTCAAAGATTGATGGTGACAGGTAATTTTGCTTTGTTAGCAGAGATATTGCCCAAAGAGGTTTGTGATTGGTATTTGGCTGTCTACATTGATGCGATTGAGTGGGTTGAGTTGCCGAACACTGCGGGCATGGCTTTATTTGCAAATGGAGGTCGATTTACAAGCAAGCCATATGTTGCCAGCGGAGCATATATCAAGCGGATGAGTAATTATTGTGAGAAATGTGCTTATCAGCCCAGTGAACGTTATGGTGAGTCTGCGTGCCCCATGACCACACTCTATTGGAACTTTTTAATGAATCATCAGGCCGAATTTGATGCCAATCCACGGACTCGCTTAATGACGGCTAATTTGAAAAAAATTGATTTGGATGAGCAGCAAAAAATTGCTAAGCATGCAAATCAGATACTAAATAATTTAAACAATCTTTAGACGGTTGTAAGATATTGACTATGACATCAGCCGATATTAAAAACTTACCTCTGCCTAGCTTTGAAAAAAAGATTTGTGATGCCGATCATCTTCAAGAGAAGCTATGTGAATTACCTAAGCCCATTGTCTTTACCAACGGTGTTTTTGATATCTTACATAGGGGTCACGTGAGCTATCTTGCGCAGGCAAGAAGTTTGGGGGCCAGCTTGGTTGTTGGAGTCAATGCTGATAGCTCTGTGCGACTATTAGGTAAAGGGGATGATCGTCCGCTGAATCAAGAAGAGGATCGTTTGGCGCTTTTAGCTTCTCTGGAGTCTGTGGATTTGGTGATTTTGTTCTCTGAAAAGACGCCGGTTGAACTCATTGCAAAGGTAAAGCCTGACATTTATGTCAAAGGTGGCGATTATCAGATTGATGAACTGGCAGAGACTGCCTTAGTCAAATCATGGGGTGGTCAAGCGTTTGCCATCCCATTTATTCATGATCGATCAACGACTGCGCTCTTGAATAAGATTAGATCCTGAACTGGCGGGCGCCAATAGCTTAATTCGTTCATCTTCTTTGGATGATTTATTGATAGTTTCAGATTTGGATTCAAACCAAGAGCTGACAACTTGTTGACCAATCGTTGGTTTATAGATGATCAAGATACTTAGTTCAAGAGCGATGGCTCCCAACACAAGAATAGCAATGATGATCTTTTTGTTAGATTTGTTCTTATTCATTGAGCAAAATCCATTGATTTCCAAGCCAATAAACCTTTTAGAACCAAGTCTGGTTCATGCAAAATAGTTAAACCTAAAGATGCTTTGAGAGCTTCATTTAATCGCGGCGCATTGCCTCCCGAAGAAACGCAAGCTTCAATGTCAAAATGTTGGTCAATTCCATATTGGTGAGCCACTGAAATGACCCCTAGCTGACTAGCTAAAATACCTTGAGTGATCCCATGCTCAGTTGTTAATCCAAGTGCAATGGGTTGATGTTTTAAATGACTCTCATTGATGGTAGGTAGGTTGGCTGTATTGTTGCCTAGGCTATCAGCCATCAACTGAAATCCTGGCACAATCCAACCGCCCAAGTGTTGACCTTCTATTAAAAAATCAATCGTGGTGGCGGTGCCTGAGCCAATCACCATTAAATTTTTATTCGGCAATAAATGAGATGCGCCCAGGAGCATGGCTCTTCGATCCGATCCCAATTGGCTTGCATCAGTGTAGCGACTGGGTAAGTGTTGAATGCCCGAGTCCCCTTGGATTCTTTGGACTTGAAGCGTGGGCAGGGCTTTTAAACAAGCCGACAACACCAAATGGGTTTGATCTTCTCCAATGACGCTTGAATAAATAAGCTCATCAATATTTTGAAATTCAGGCAAAGACAAAACTGCTTCAAAGTCATTGAAGCTGGTATGACCCTGTTGCTTGAATTTGGCATTCAAGCCATCGCCTGAATGGATGGCCCATTTAATTCGGGTATTGCCTGCGTCAATTAATAATAGGCTCATGTTGATTTCCTTAGGGAAACATCGCCACTCACAATTTTTTGAATTTGCTGATTGGACTCGATGAGCAAGTAACCTGACTCATCAACTCCACGTTCAATGCCCTCATGAATCATTTGTTGGTTTTGATAAATACCGCAGGGTTGATTTTTGAAAATATCCCAGTCATTCCATTCTTGCTTAAATGACTCAAATGTTTTGAGCTGAAATCTTTCAATCACATCTGCCAACTCTTTCAGAATAGCCAGCCATAAAACATCAGCATCAATATTGCCAATGCCATTCAATTGGTCAAGGCTGGCAATTTCTTGGCTTGAACCATGTTCAATGACAGCGCATGGATGTAAGTTAATTCCGATGCCAATGACCATCCAAGTGGGTTGATCGGGGCCCAATTGCCCGCCCTCAATTAAAAGGCCGGCTAATTTTTTTTGTTTGAGCAATACATCGTTGGGCCACTTGAGACCTAGACCCATTGCTTTTAATTCGATTTCTGAAATTCCGGTGGCTTTGGAAATTCCCTTAAGAACCGCGATGCCACATGCAAGACTGAGGCCAGAGAGTTGTGCAATCGACTTTTTAAAAGGATATGCTGCTGAAAAAGTCAGGGCTTGATTTGCTTGACTTACCCAAACTCGGCCCATGCGCCCGCGGCCTGCAGTTTGCATCAATGCTTTTCTGGCAACGGGTTCCCATAATTCACCTTCCCGCCAACGTTTGAGTAAATCCTCATTGGTGGAGGTGCTTTCTTCAACCCGTTCTAAGATCCAATTTATTGTCATTGTCATATTGTAGGTACTATGTGCATATGTCTGAACATTTTCAACGACCTCAGCGTCTCAACTGGCCTGATTTACCGATGCCAACTGCGCGGGTGGCTTGCTTTGCTTACATATTGTTGATTATCTATGCGAGTACTTTTCCGTTTAACTTCAATGCCAGTGTCGGCGCTTTATTTTTAGATTGGGTTTTTGCACCTATTCCGAAATACATCACGTCATTTGATATTTTTACCAATATTCTGGGTTATTTGCCTTTGGGATTTTTGGCTGTTTTTGCCGCCTACCCCCGCTTTAAAGGCCACCAAGCATTACTTTTTGCAATTTTATTAGGCGGCTTTTTATCGGCTGGATTAGAGTCATTACAGACATGGTTGGTCACACGCATTCCAAGTAATGTTGATTGGTGGGCAAATTCTGCCGGGGTTCTGATTGGGGCTTTACTGGCGATTTCACTTGACCCTAAGTGGTTATCAGGTAGTGCCTTTCATAGAAAACGGATTGAATGGTTCGGTTTACGCTCAAGTGGTATTTTGTTGGTTCTCACATTTCCTTGGGCCCAGATTTATCCGCAGTCAGCTTGGTTGGCGATGGGTAGCTTAATTGGTAATCGCTCAGAAGCAACTCTTTGGACCAATACATTTAACTTTGCCACCATTGAAATTGCAACCACCATGGCTGCTTGGGTTTTTTCTGGCATATGTATTGCCCTGGCTATGCGTGAAGGGGCGCCCAAAATCAGGCTGGTGATGGGCGTATTGGTGAGTGCTGTGATGATCAAGGGACTCTTCTCTGGCATGCAATTTGGAGTTGAAAAGAGTTTTTCTTGGTTAACGCAACCCGCGCTTTGGGGCATGATTTTTTCAAGTATTTTATTAATGAGTGCTCTTCAATTGGGAAGAAAGTGGTTATACCTGGTGGCCATTTTCAGTTTGGCAGCCATGTTGTTTTTAGTTAATTTTTTCCCTCAAAACCCTTATTACCTAGTCACTATTCAAGAGTGGCGTCAGGGCCGTTTGATTCACTTTAATCATTTGATGTTGTGGCTTGCTTGGATTTGGCCCATTGCAGCGACTTTATCTCTCATCAAAGGCTTAAAAGCCAAGTCATCTATATAATTTTCACTATGAGCTATTTCAAATACCACCTATTCTTCTGTTTAAACCAAAGAGAGAACGGCGATGATTGCTGTGCTCAACACAACGCAAAAGCTTTGTTCGAGCATGCAAAAGTACGTTGTAAGGAGTTGGGTCTCGCTGGTTCAGGCAAAGTAAGGGTCAATAAAGCGGGCTGTCTTGATCGGTGCGCGCACGGTCCTGTGATGGTGGTTTATCCAGAAGGTATTTGGTACACCGCAGTCGATCAAAGTGATATTGATGAAATCATTGATAGCCACTTTCAAAAAGGTCAGGTGGTTGAGCGTCTAAGGATTGAGTAAGTGAGCCGCACTCTTAAAATTCATCTGCAAGGCCCCGTTGGCTTGATTGAAGCCTCTTTAGACTTGCCTGACGGCGTCAAGCATGCGCCTGAGAGTTTCAAGCCCAGAGGTATTGCATTGGTGGCTCATCCTCATCCTTTGTTGGGTGGCACCATGGATAACAAAGTGGCACAAACTTTGGCCAGAACTTTTGCGCAGCTGAACTACATTACTGTTCGACCCAATTTCAGAGGCGTGGGTGCCACAGAGGGTGTTCACGATGATGGCAAGGGAGAAGTACAAGATTTGTTAGCTGTCATTGCTTGGATGAGAGATCCATTTAATTGGCAAGGGATCCCAGAGTTAGACGGCCATGGTTGGCCACATTTGGTGAATGAGTTGCCGTTGGCAATGGCGGGCTTTTCTTTTGGTAGCTATGTCAGCAGTTACGTGGTGAAGCAATTAGAAGAAATGAATGCGCCGCCTGAGCGATTGATCATGGTGGGCTCAGCCACAGGTAAGTGGGATGTGGCTCCAGTGCCCAAAGATACCATTGTGATTCATGGTGAAGTAGATGATGTCATCCCACTCTCTAGTGTGCTGGATTGGGCCAGACCGCAAGAATTAACGGTGCAAGTGATTCCTGGGGCAGATCATTTTTTCCATCGTAAGTTGCATTGCATTAGAGATTTAATTCTGCGTGCTTGGCATGGCCAGGTTGATCCAGGGGCTCAGAATTGAAAGACATTCCGGCCGAAGAGTCATTAATTAAATATCCCTGTCACTTTCCAATCAAAGTGATGGGTAAATCTGTTGATGGTTATCAAACAGCCATTGAAAAGATAGTTCTGCAGTTTGATCCTGAGTTTGATATTCAGACCATTGAGCGAAGGCCTTCCAAAAATGGTAATTACTTAGGATTGACCGTGACCGTTCGCGTCACCAGTCGAGAGCAATTGGATGAGCTGTATCGAACCCTATCGACCCATCCTATGGTCAGTGTAGTGCTGTAAATGACACCCTTAATTAAACAATTGGGTTTAAGAGATTATTTGTCGACGTATGAGGCAATGAAATCTTTCACTGAGTCTCGAACCAGTGATACGCTTGATGAAATTTGGGTGTTACAACATCCGCCCACCTATACATTGGGTCAAGCTGGCGACCCCTCCCATTTATTAAATGCAAACACTGAAATTCCTTTGGTTTCTGTGAACCGAGGTGGGCAGATTACCTATCATGGGCCAGGTCAAATTGTGGTTTATCTATTATTGGATTTAAAGCGCCGGCATTTATTTGTAAGAGAGTTGGTTCATAAAATTGAACAGACCATTATTGATACCTTGGCTGATTCTGGAATTGTCGGTACTAGAAAATCAGGGGCTCCAGGCATTTATCTATCTGATTCCGCCCAAGTATCCGAAACTTTGGTGGGTGCAAAAATAGCGGCACTGGGACTTAAAGTGACGAAACAATGTTGTTATCATGGCTTGGCACTCAATGTTGATATGGATTTAAAGCCTTTTGAGGCCATCAACCCCTGTGGTTATGCGGGATTAAAGACCATTGATATGAAAAGTCTCGGGGTGAGCGACAATATCGACATTGTGGCAAAAAATTTATTGAGCCATTTATCTCAACAACTAGAGGTGCGGTCATGACCAAGGCCTACGATCCAAGTCAAAAACAAAAATCAGCGGATAAAACATCCCGTATTCCAATCAAGATTGTTCCTGTAGAAGAAGTCTTGAAAAAACCTGACTGGATTCGAGTCAAGGCGGCGTCAGGTAATTCGCGTTTTCATGAAATCAAGAAAATTTTGCGCGAGAATCAATTGGTCACGGTATGTGAGGAAGCCAGCTGCCCAAACATCGGAGAATGTTTTGGTAAAGGCACCGCCACCTTCATGATCATGGGTGATAAATGTACCCGTCGTTGCCCATTTTGCGATGTTGGCCATGGCAGACCTGATCCACTAGATACAGAAGAGCCATTGAATTTGGCGAGAACCATTGCAGCCTTGAAGTTGTCTTATGTGGTGATTACCAGTGTTGACCGTGATGATTTAAGAGATGGTGGAGCGCAACATTTTGTTGACTGCATCACTAAAACCAATGAGCTATCACCGCAAACTCGCATTGAGGTATTGGTGCCAGACTTTAGAGGGCGCCTTGAGAAAGCATTGGATATTTTTGCTAATGGTTTACCTCATGTGATGAATCACAATTTAGAAACAGTGCCACGCTTGTACAAAGAAGCTAGACCTGGATCTGATTACATGCATTCATTAAAACTTTTAAAAGATTTTAAAAAGATGTATCCCCAGGTCTCTACCAAAAGTGGTTTGATGGTTGGCTTAGGTGAAACAGACGAAGAAATATTGGAAGTCATGAAAGACATGCGTGAGCATGACATTGATATGTTGACGATTGGTCAATATTTGGCGCCGTCAGGGCATCATTTACCTGTAAGACGCTACGTACATCCAGATACTTTTGCCATGTTTGAAAAAGAGGCTTATGCCATGGGCTTTACACATGCTGCTGTGGGCGCCATGGTTCGATCAAGCTACCATGCAGATGAGCAAGCTCATAAAGCAGGTGTTGTTTAAGCTTTTTGGGCCAATAATTTTTCAAGCAAAGTGTGGAAATCGTTCCAATTAGGTTCACCGACATAACGCTTCACAATTTTTCCTTGTTTGTTGATGACCAAGGTCGTGGGCGTTAGCTGAATCTTGCCAAATGCTTTGGCAGCACTGCCATCGGAATCCATTGCCACCATAAAAGGTAGTTTTCTTGTCTCTGCAAAGTTGACCACATACATGGGTGGGTCATAAGACATGGCAAGAGCAATGAACTCTAAGCCTTGTGGTTTATATTTTTCATAAGTGCTGACCAGTTGTGGCATTTCCTTGACACAGGTCACGCAACTGGTGGCCCAAAAATTAATAACCGTGACTTTTCCAGTGATGTCTACTTGAGTAATGGTCTTGCCGGAAATTTCAGACACTTTGAAATTGGGCATCGTTTGTTGAGTGTCAGATGAGCAAGCACTCAATAAACATACTGTCGAAGTGAGCAAAGCAAGAGTAAGAAATTTGATTTTCATAAATCCGCATGAATCATGATGAGTGGGCATAATCTCATTTTATGCAAATAAAACAATTTATGTTTCCTAAAATAACCATAGTCTTTGCAATGATTTTGAGTGCATTGCTCAGTGCTTGTTCGCCAGCCCTTGATTGGCGAACTGTTCGAGCAGATGATTTGTTATACGAGGCACTTTATCCTGGCAAGCCCAGCCGGGCAGAAAAAAGCATTTTGTTTGATGGTCAGAAACTCACCATGACCATTGAGGCCTCGAAAGCTGGTGATGCACTTTATGCTGTCAGCGTCATCAGTGTGTCTAAAGAGTTAACTCAAAAAGTCGATGTGAAAACATTGATGGATTATCTGCAAACAGGCATGTTGAGTAATTTAAAAGATGCCCAAAAACCCATTGAGGCAAATGCAACGATTAAAACAGCTGGTCAGCCCAGTTATGAGTTACCAGCTAAAGAGTGGATTATTCAGGGTTTAGGGCCTGACCAAAAAAAACGTTTACTGAGATTTCGTTTAGTTCAACGCCAATTGCCAGACGGGCAAGTGCAAATTTATCAACAAAGTTTGTTGCAAGCAGTCAAAAATAATTCATCGATTGAACAAATCACTCGATCTGATGACCATGAAATGTTTTTTTCAGGCTTTAAGCCCTATTAAGAAGTTGAATCAATGACTCAATCCCAACCTGTGCTTCCAATGAGAGGTGCTTTGGCAATTCAGGTATTCGCCTGCTTTGCCTTTGGATATGTCTTGTCCTATGCCTTTCGTTCAGTCAATGCTGTGATTGCTCCGGAGTTGATGGCTGACTTGGATATCACCAATGCACAGTTGGGTTTGTTATCGGCAGCTTACTTTATTGGTTTTTCGGCCATGCAAATTCCATTGGGAATTGCGTTGGATCGATTTGGAGTTCGAAAGACAGAAAGTATTTTGTTATTAGTGGCACTTTTGGGCGCAGTTATTTTTGCTGTTTCAGATAGTTTGATTGGTTTAACGGTTGGGCGCTTATGTATTGGTGTTGGAGTTTCTGCTTGTTTAATGGCCGCTTTTACCGCTTACCGTCGTTGGTTTGCGCTTGAGCAACAAGGTCAGTTGGCTTCAGCGATGTTGGTGTTTGGTACGATTGGGGCCTTGATGACCACAGTGCCGGTGCAGTGGTCATTGCCCCATATTGGGTGGCGAGGCATATTTTGGGTGATGGCTATTTTGGTATTGATTGGATTTATTGCAATTCGATTTGGCATACCAAGATTTGATGACCATCCGCAAAAAAATCAGTCCGCAGCGATGCAGGCACAAGAGCGCTTTGGATTGAAAGATATTGTGCTTCACCCATTTTTTATTAGGATGCTGCCAATTGGAGTCATCAATCATGGAGGCTTCTTAGCTTTACAAACTTTATGGATTGGACCCTGGATGATTGAAGTGCTTGGGTACTCTTCAACAGAAAGTGCGCAAATATTGTTTTTATTTAATGGCGTGATGCTCTTGGGTTATGCCTTCAATGCATGGTTTATTCCCAGAGCAAATCGTCGTGGATATCACACCCTGAAATACATCACTTGGCTTCTGGCAGTTGGTTTGGTTGCGCAATTCATTGCGATCACTTGGCAGATTCAGTTGAGTTGGATCTTGTGGATTCTTTTAGCCATCACGGCAACGGGTCATATCTTGGGACAGAGTACTGTTATTACAGTGTTTCCAGCGCGTAACGCAGGTATTGCCAGTACCAGTTACAACTTATTGATATTTGTTGGAGCGTTTATTTTTCAGTGGACGATTGGTTGGGGCATTGATTTAGCCACTTCTTGGGGCGCTGACAAACCAGAGGCATTTCGCCAGGTATTTCTCATCTTTTTAGCTTTACAGCTTGTTTCCTATGTTTGGTTTTTGTTTTATCCCAAACCTTTAAAACATCATTTGTAAAAAATAAAGTTAGCAATAAAGCTTGCTTGAGTTATTTGCTTTTGCTTTCTAGTGCACTGACCTTCGCTTCGAGGGCTTCAAGCTTGGCACGAGTTTTTGCCAGAACTTGAGTTTGAAGATCAAATTCTTCGCGGGTGACCAAATCAAGTTTTTGAAAACCTTGAGTCATTAAGCTACGAACATTTTTCTCAACGTCTTTTGCTGGTGACTGGCGAATGGCATCCCCAACTTTGGTTTGCATGTCATTAGCAATGGTTTGCATTTTCTGCATGATGTCTTGCGGGTTCATAGCAACTCCGAAATTTCTTGAATACTGACTTTTTACCAAATTAATCCAAACGGTGCGCACCAATTAAGTGCATCTTTTTGGTGCATATCATGAGTGCATTCATGGTGCATCACAATGACAAGGTCAGAAAAATGACAAAATAAAATATTTAAGTCATTGATTTTAAATAATTAATTAAAACTGGCACACCTTTTGCTTATAACAAGACAAGGAATTTCCCTTGGTTTGTTTATTAGGAGTGCAACATATGAAAACTTACTTAACTCTCTCAGCAATCGCACTAGCAACTGCTGCAACATTATCTTCTGGCGCTGTGCTTGCTCAAGCTGCA
>JACCDW011375326.1_pt1 | contig 25376 bp, 7 predicted proteins | sample 7449781 | NCBI WGS metagenome assembly JACCDW01 (sample SAMN15323449, study PRJNA562643) | freshwater metagenome | isolation source: river surface water | place: USA:Blue River Watershed | collected 2017-08-18
TATCAACGGCACCACGTTTTCCGGCTATAGCGGGCTCGTCAGGCCCAAGCGGCTTTGTGGCGTGCGGGGTCTGCACCCGCAGAAAAGCGGGCCCAGCCTCCGCCGCCACAAGCCGCTAAGGCCTGCCCTCGCCCGGCTGCCGCCTACAACCGTTGGCGCAGGCTGCCGGCAAATCGTTTACATGATTTTACGCATGGCAATGTTAGCACATTAACAAACAAGAAAACGCCCCCTGCTTCACTGTAAGGCAAGGAGCGATTTATAAATCAACTTAACAGATGTTTGTTCTAACTACCGCTGATCATCAAGCGGTGTGTACGGTGAACCGTCAAACGCAAGAATCAAGTAGAAAATGGGACCAAGAAAAATCAATCCAACGGTAAAGCCAGAGTTTTTACCAAACGACTTGGCTAAACGGTCCATTATCACTATCATAAAGTAGATGTTCACCAGCGGAATCATCATCATTAATAACCACCACCATGGTTTCCGCACAATTTCCAACAGAATAATGAGGTTGTAAATTGGTACAATGCTGGCCCAGCCTGGCTGACCTGCTTTTGTGTAAATTTTCCAGCTAGCAATTACCGCTAAAACAGCGATTGAAAGTATGAAAAGGATGTAGGCACCTAATGCGGCAAAAATCATGATTTTGAGTTTTAATATATCGAAAGTAACAATAAAATAGTAAGGAACAAATTTATTGGCCGCTCGTTCTGGAGATTCAGTTTTTGTTCTGTTTTTGCGCACGAATCATCTCCCCAAAGTTTAGCCCTTTGTGAAGCGCGAGAATGGTTTCAACGATTCGACCAGCCTTGGTGTCGGCACGTTTGGCAGTGGCAACGTAACGGTGAAAGTAATTTTGGTGCGAAACATTTAAAGCCTGAAAGGCCATCCATGCCACACCGTCTTCTTTTAAAGCTTCAATCATTTCAGGCGACCGCAACCCCCCAGCGGCATCGAGCTCTAGTTTGAAAGCAACCTTGTCACCGGCTTCCTTACCCAGTTTTTTACGCAAAGCGGCGTTAAGGGCAATAATAAATCTACCTCCGCCTATTGGGTACACTACTAATTTGTCTACCGCCACATCGTCGATAAATCCCTTCACACGAAATTCTTTTTTATCGGGACGTTTAAACTTTTTATACACCGCATCGGGCATATGCGCTATGGTCCAACCGGTTTTTTCGCCCTTGTTTGCAAAGCGATCAAGTATCACAGTGAAGGTGTACATGCAATAAAGATAGTTGGTTTAATCAATTGTTAATGCGTTGACGCCACCCTCTACCCCGCACCCTCTACCCGTTTTAAAATTGTTAATGGTGAGTTGTAAATGGTTAATGCGTTGACACAAAATACGGTATTAATTGAAAATGGAGAGTTGAAAATGGAGAATTGAAGGGTTTCCACCACCCTCTACCCCCGAACCTCCACCCCTTTTTAAGAGTTTAGAATTGAGGGCTTGGTGAAATGGTGTGCTTCTTTCTTTAGTGTGTTTGTAAGGTTGTTGGGTATTCATCCCATTTAATTTGTACGGTCTTATATATTTTTCATGAACATCTAGTGAGTTGGTGAAGTGAACGTGTTCTACTTATTTATATACAAGCAAGACCTTTCCATCTTTAACTTCAGGAGAAGTGAAATGAAGGTGGTAACTTTTTCTTACCCAAGTAATAGGCCATAATATTTATTCTGGCATAGATTAAATGCATCTTTTAAGTTATAAATCCAAGAAACCCCTCTTTTTCAAGGCTAATTTTATTTTTTTCTTGGGCTAAAATTGATTCAGTGAATTATAATAAAAAATTTTGTAAATTTATTTAACTCAAAATATGAAATCATGAAGAACATACAACAGCTTGTTTTTTTAGCATGTTTTACCTTGCTCACATTCAAAATTTTTTCTCAAGTACCCAACCAACGTTACATTACACCTAACGGTGTCTTTGATAAGGTGTATGATAAATTTGGAAATCAGTATGATTTGCAAAATCTAGATGTGCATTCATTGAAATCGTACAATGGTGCAACGGTAAGTTCAGTAGCGCCAAGTCTTTGGTGCACAGCTGGGTATTTCAACATTTATACTGCCGCAACGGGTACCTTTCTGAACAGTAACTCCACCGCTGCCAACAATTATCTATCTATTATTTGCCAGGTCTTTAAAGACGTTTCCTTTTTTATTAATTCCAACTTGACGACAAAAGTAAATATTCTTATTGATGAATTGCCAAGTCCAAATCTTGTAGCAGCAGCTTCTCAGTTCTATGTTTTCCCAATTAATCCATCGAATCCAAACCAAGGATTTATTCAAGGCCAAGTAATGAAAGCACTTCAAAACGGAGTTGACCCCTACCTTAATATTCCTATGACGTTTTCAAATTCAACTAATTTTTTCCATGGAATAGTAGTAATAAACCCAAGCCTTCCAATGTTTAGTTCCCTTACAACAAATATTCAAAGCAACGAATATGATACTTACACAGCTATACTACATGAGGTCTTGCATTTACTTGGGTTTAACTCATTAATATCTGTTTCTGGTAATTCACACCTATTTGCCAATTCAAACTGTAACATGTATGAAAAATACGACAACTTCCTTTATTCAAGTCAAGGTAACAAGCTCATTGTGCCTACTAATTCAAATATTCCAACATCTTCTCTTGTTTTTAATACTACAACCTTGGACATCAACCCGAGCTGCCCATCTAACATGATGTCAACGGCATCTAATTGTTCCACAGCATGTTCATATAGCGGTTCCGCCGTAAGCAAAGTAAAAACACCTGACTGCTTTTCAAACTCTACAAGTTTATCCCATTTTGAAGACATGTGTACCTTTCCAAACACGTTTACTCCACAAATAGGTTGTACTCCTGTGCCAAGTAGTCCTGGGTTTAATGGGCTTTATTATTTAATGGGTCCAAAGTACCAAGGGGTTTGTGGAATGATTAGGGCACCTAAACCGGAAGAGCGTTTGGTTTTGTGTGACATCGGCTATTCTGTTAATATCGCGTTTGTCAGTGGTAGCCTAACACAATATCAAGTAACAACCACTTATTCATCATCGTGTGCGCCATACAATGTCATTGGCATAGATGATGGAATATTAAATGGATCTTATGTATTTACAACAACAACAAATTCTATTGCAATCAATTATACAACTATTCTAAACAATGATATCCCGGCAAACTCTACTGTTAGTCTTCAAACAATATACAACACAGCTACAGTGATGCCTGGTACAAGTGACTTCACGGTCACTGCTAGTTCAGGAAGTGGGCTAGCAATTATAAAATACTATCCAATCTCAAATGGGGTGTTTGGAAATGCAACCTATGTTTATATACAATTTGTGTCTACTAATTGTAATCCTATTAATGCCTGCTCTTTGATTCAAAATGGCGGGTTTGAATCATTTAATCCAACATCGAGTCAGTGCGGCCAGCTTGGCGTTAATATGCCAAATAACTCATTATCTTGTTGGGAGCCTTTTGAAGGGAATCCATCAGTCCTTACAAAGTCCTGCACTTCACTGTCAAACAATTATAATTTAGGGGTTAATACCTTAGGTTCCTCCCCCTATGTAATGAACAGCTTCAATGGCCAGGGGAATAATAGTGTCATTGCTTTAAGATATTTGCAAGTCAATGGAGCGAATTCGGAGGTGTTAAAAAATAGTTTGAGCAGCCCCCTAGTGCCGAACCAGGCATACAGGCTGTCATTCATGTATGCAAATGCCACTGGCACAGGTATTGGCTTTAATAACCCTGCTAATCCTTCACCTGTCGTTTTAACAATCGCTGCAATTCAAAATTCCCAATCAATTTCTTCTTCAACCTATCCAGGCACCTTGCAGGTTCTTGGGCAATTTACACTAAGTGCATCAAATCAATGGAATCAAATAGTACACAACTTCACATTTAACCCAGTTCCAAATTTCAATCATTCAGCTATATTAATCGGGATTAATGGCCCAGCAACGCAGGCATTAGGCACGCTTAGTAGCACAAATGGCGTATGCTGTTATCTGGATGAGTTATCTTTAATTCCTCAGAATTCTATCAATTTCAATCTACCAACTCAAACAATTTGTGGTAATGCAAGTCTTTTGAACCTGTCTCAATATGGTTCTAGTATTCCACATGACATAACTGGCCCCAATGTATTATTAGTAAATAACCAATTTTGCTTTAATCCTACTAATTTGCTTTTACCATTGGGTTCAGCTTACCCTATTGCTTATACGTACACCACTGGCAATTGTGTACATACGCTTTACGATTGGATCAATGTTTCTAATTCTCAGTACTTACAATTAGTTGGAAACGACATATGCTCAGCATCTTCACCAATTAACTTTAATAGTTTAGTAAGCGCTCAAGGGTTGACAGGTACGACCTTTTCAGTCAATAACTCTGTTGTTTCTTTGCCATACAATCTTACTCCCGGTACTATTACATTAACTGCCCAAAATACTTCTACTGCACTATGCAATAACTCTTCAAGTCTTGCCATAGTGGTTCATTCCACTCCAACTATTCCTGATGTTATCCAGAATTTGGTTCCAGTAACGTTTACAGATATTTGCATGGGGTATCCATGTTTTGTAAATGCATCATCTTCTGGCTCAGTTATTGTCTGGTCACCCAACAATTTAACGGGCGCCTCCCAAACGTTATCACCCAATATTTCAACAATATATACATTATCGGCATATAATTACTCTGGTTGTGCTTCGTCAAATACATTTGCTGTTCAAGTGCATACCACTTGTTGTGGGAATCAGCTATATGCCGCAGTGTCTTCCAGTGCGATTAATGGGTACAGCATTTATTCAGGACCAATTTGGTTTGAAAATTCTTTTACAATTACTCCCAACAGTAATCTGCTATTATCAGGAGCAGATGTAATATTTAACCCTAGCGTTCAGGTCACTGTTGCCGGTGGAGGATCCATTACTTTGCAAGGATCTCACTTGCACACATGTAACGACTACTTATGGTTGGGTATAAACCTCGTCGACAATTCATTTATACAAACTAGTGGTCTCAATACATCAGGTATGGATGTATTAATTGAAGATGCGACAAATGCAATAAGTATTTTAAATCACACAACGTCTACCCGCACCTTAATCGCAGATTTAAACAATGTTATTTTCAATAAAAACATTAACAACATCAACCTTACAAACTATCAAAGATCATCCAACACCTACAGTTCGGTCATCAGATTAAATAGCTGCGTTTTTACATGTAGGGAATTGCCATATACAACGTCTGCTTGGCCTAAAGTTGACATTAGTACTGGGATGAGGAGCGCTAGCACTTCAACAACAGGGGCTTCAGTGCCGTATCTGCTTGGAAATTATAGCATTACTGTTGTTAAAAGCCCTTATAACCGAGTGTCAAGCAACGCTATAAAAATCGTAAATTCAGGAATGAGTTCGGGTTCCAACTATTATGGCGTTACAATTGGTGATAATCAAAATTCAAGTTTATTTAATCTTTTTGATGCACACGACATATTCATATCAGCTCTTAATAGCAATTTGACACTGGTAAATAATGTTTTTCAAAACACACAAGCTTATTATTACAACATTCAAAGCAGTAGCTTAACGCCTCAAGCTTATTCAACAGGGAAAGCAGCCATTCAATTCTCTGTTAACAATTTAATGAACGCTAAACTAGATCTTTCAGCCCCTTCATTGGACCTTGGAAATCGTTTTTGGAATTGTCATACAGGAATTGTTGGCTACAATCTTTACCGTCTTAATGTCAACAATGCACTTTTTAGGAGTACACAAAATTATACTGCGTTACCAGGCATTAATTACTCACCTGCAGGCCAAAACGGCATAGTGCTGAACACCAATCGTTTTGCTTATAATATTCAAAACTCAGAATTTACAAATATTGCGAATGGCATAAACGTTGCCTTAGCCTCAGGGCAATATACTACAGCTACAACGTGTAGTAATTGCGTGATACCCTATGGCATAGTTGCTTCCAATATATTCATCAATAACAACACCTTTAGCTCTGGCACTGTCACAAATTCATACATGAATAAAGCCATCCATATTTCATGTGTCAACCAAGTTACACCAATTATTTCTGCTCCGTCCGAAACACCGACCATACGTTCTATTTTTATTGAAAACAACAAAATAAACAATCCATTTAGAGGCATAACGGTTAATGGCATCACTGCTTTTCCCGTGAGTATTAAAGAAAATACAATCGCCTTGAAAACTGACAATGTTTTTTCACTTCCACAAAAAGGGATTGAATTGGTTAATACCATTAGCGGCGGAACTAATTCTATTGGGCAGTATAAAATTAACGGCAATACCATCACTTCCAACTCTACCAACAACGCGCTAGCGACCGCTGTTTTCTGTGATAACAATCAAGGTGTTTACAGTCCGAGTGTGGTGTGTAATCAAATTGCCAGTATTAACGAGGGCTTTGCATTTTATGGGCCTAACCCGCATACGGTATGGGGTGGGAATGTGATGCAGCCACTTAACAAGGGCTTGGTTTTAAATAATAACGGAGTTATTGGCCAGCAGGGGAGTAATACCATGGCTAGTGCTAACCAATGGGCAGGAACGTGGACGGGGAGTCATACAGATGTGACTAATTCCTCATCGTCTTTATCTGTTTTATGGACAAAAAACGCGAATGGGTATTTCCCATTAGTTAACACAGGCACAAATACCCCAGATAACTATGCCCCAGGAAACACCTATTTTTATTCTACAGGTGGCGACTTCAACTGTGTTGGACTACCCAACTTAGTCGTGGTTCCTTGGCCTAATTCTGAATTTTATAGTGAAGGCAATCTCTATGACGTGTATAAAACTGCTGGGTATAGGATGTTAACATTGAATGACAGTGTAGTGAATAGCCATTCACTGTATTCAGATTTTCTTTCATTATACTTAGATTCATCCCTAAATGAGCTTAATCAAGTTGAACAATTATTAGGAAGGGGTGAAATAGATTCTGCCTCATCTCTACTTAGTCGTATAAATCCTTCTGAATTGAACATTATAGATTTTAATTACAAAACGTTCTACTCACTTTACCTCAACTTCTTGAATAGTGAAACTGCGACATTGGTGTCTGCTGATAGTAGCAGACTATATGCATTGTGTTTACTATGTCCTTCTTTGCATGGCGGTAGTATTTATCAAGCAAGGGCCTTGTATAATTATATCTACCACGAAGCTCCATTTTATGACGGCTGTGAAAATACTGGTTTAAGGAAGCGAAGGAGTCAGGATGACTTTAAAGTTGGAAATCAAGCAATAAACGAATCAGGAGAATTTTCTCTTTTCCCCAACCCTACCCACCAAGAAATTTCTATTGTCAGTTCAAATCCTACAGCAAAAATTGACATGGTTGTTCAAGATGTGACAGGGCGAATTGTATTAAACAAAACTATTGTCATTGACAACTACACCACCAAACTGCTTTTGGATTTAGAGCCGGGGGTTTACTTGTTCACATTGACGACTAATCATGGCAGTACAACCACTAAAAAGATTGTCATTGAAAACTAAAAGCAAATACCTAGCCATCTATCTGCAGATACTGTTAGTTGCTTTACTGACTATTTATTCTACAGAGGCAGTTGCTCAACCCGCTAATTTGGTGAACAATGGGGGGTTTGAACAAAGAAACCCAAATTATCCCAATGACTGGGCTAGCTACTGGGCAGGCCTTGACAGTACTAAGTACTTCGGGCTACTAATGGCGCCACCTTATCGGTCACCTAAGTCCTCTTTTGGGTTTCAATACCCACATTCGGGGGAGTGTTATTTTGGATTTAGTATGTTTATCAGTTACACTTGGGTAAATAGAGGGTATCCAAGAAATTTCTTAAAACAAACTTTAACAGCGGGTAAGGTTTATTGTGTTACCTTTTATGTAGCACTAACCAACGTTTCATCTTGTGCAGTGGATGCCATAGGCGCCTATTTTGGTGATGCAAGTCTTGACACCATTAAAAATTCACTCTTCCCATTAACGTATTTGAGTCCACAAATATCCAACCCAACAAACCATATCATTTCTGATACATTGAACTGGACACCCATTACCGGCACGTTTGTAGCACAAGGCAATGAAAAATACATGGTGCTAGGTAATTTCAAAAGCAATGCCAATACAAACACCGTATTGACAAATCCCGCTCAACTACCTACCATTGCCTCAGAGTATTTTATCGACGATGTCAGCGTCATTGAGTTGGATTTACCCGCTTTTGCGGGGGAGGACCGTTCATTTATGCCTGGCGATAGTGTTTACTTGGGGCGTGAATCAGATGTGGGCATTGATGAAGCGTGTGTGTGGTACAAATTACCAAGCCCAGTGCCCATCGATACGGTGGCGGGGCTGTGGGTGAAACCAACAACCACTTCTACTTACGTGGTGGTACAAACCATTTGTGGCAATGTGAAGCGGGATACAGTGATGTTGTTTATCGATGGTGTGGGTGTTGAAAAACACAATAAGATAGCGAGCGACTTAACCTTTTTCCCCAATCCGACTCGCCATGAGATTTCGATTGTCAGTTCAAATCCCACTGAAAAAATTGACATGGTTGTTCAAGATGTTACAGGCCGAATTGTATTCAAGAAATTTGTTGTCCTTGAAAATTTTACCACCAACATACGATTAGATTTAGAGCCGGGTGTTTACTTGTTTACAGTGACGAATAGCCATGGCCATACAACCACTAAAAAGATTGTGATTGAAAATTAAAAACAAATACCTAGCCATCTATCTGCCGATACTGTTAGTTGCTTTACTGACTATTTATCCTACAGTAGCAGTTGCTCAACCAGCTAATCTGGTGAACAATGGGGGGTTTGAACAAAGAAACCCGAATTATCCTAATGATTGGGCTAGCTACTGGGCCGGCCTCGACAGCACCAAGTACTTCGGGTTACTAATGGCGCCACCTTACCGGTCGCCCAAGTCCTCGTTTGGGTTTCAATACCCACATTCGGGGGAGTGTTATTTTGGTTTTCTTACTTTTTCGGATTCTAATATAAATGCTCGTGGATATCCTAGAAATTTCTTAAGACAAACCTTAAAGGGGGGTAAAACATATTGTGTGACATTCTATGTTGCCCTGACCAACGAATCTACAACAGGTATCGATGCTATTCAGGCATATTTTGGCGACAATAGTTTAGATACAATTAAAAAATCTACGGATCCAATAACATTTTTGCAGCCTCAAATTTCTAATGTAATTGGGAATATTATTGTAGATACTCTTAATTGGACGAGAATTACAAGCACTTTCATTGCCTCTGGCAATGAAAAGTATATGGTAGTCGGCAACTTTAAATCAAATTTAAGTACCAACTCTTTAATTTGTAATCCAAATAATCTTCCTGCCATAGCAGCAGATTACTTTATCGACGATGTCAGCGTCATTGAATTGGATTTACCCGCTTTTGCGGGGGAGAACCGTTCCTTTATTCCTGGCGATAGTGTTTATTTGGGGCGTGAATCGGATGTGGGCATTGATGAAGCGTGTGTGTGGTACAAATTACCAAGCCAAGTGCCCATCGATACGGTGGCGGGGCTGTGGGTGAAGCCAACAACAACATCTACCTACGTGGTGGTGCAAACCATTTGTGGCAATGTGAAGCGGGATACAGTGACGTTGTTTATAGATGGTGTGGGGATTGAAAAACACGATAGGATGGCGAGCGGTTTAACCCTTTTCCCCAATCCGACTCGCCATGAGATTTCTATTGTCAGTTCAAATCCCACTGAAAAAATTGACATCGTTGTTCAAGATGTGACAAGGCGAATTGTATTCAACAAATTTGTTGTCCTTGAAAATTTTGCCACCAACATACGATTAGATTTAGAGCCGGGTGTTTACTTGTTTACAGTGACGAATAGCCAAGGCAATACAACCACTAAAAAGATTGTGATTGAAAACTAAGAATTGAAAGTTGAGAGTTGAAAGTTGAGAATGGAGAGTTGAAGCGTTGACTTTCATTTACATATAAATTGTTAATGGTAAATTGTAAATGGTGTTGACAAAATATACGTGCTTGATTGAAAGTTGAGAGTTGAAAATTGAAAATGCATTTACGTCACTAGGCGCTTTTTTCTCTTTGCCGGCTTTACCTCTTGTCGGGCTTTATCTCTTTGCGTTCTTTGCACCTTTGCGTTCTCTGCGACCCTAAACCTCTCTACCATTGTCCGCCTTGGTCTCTTCGTATCCCTTCCCTGAAGCGAAAGTTACAAGCATATGCAAGAACTAATTTCTTTCTGCTTCATGGGTTGCGTCCTAAATTAATTGAAAGTTGAGAGTTGAAAATTGAAAATGCATTTACGTCACTAGGCACTTTTTTCTCTTTGCCGGCTTTACCTCTTGTCGGGCCTTATCTCTTTGCGTTCTTTGCACCTTTGTGTTCTTTGCGATCCTATACCTCTCTACCATAGTGCGCCTTGGTCTCTTCGTATCCCTTCCTTGAAGCGAAAGCTACAAGCATATGCAAGAACTAATTTCTTTCCACTTCAAGGGTTGTCTCTGTGTGCTTTGTGTTCTTAAGCGCTACTCCGGCTACTTACGCCTTCTTTAACTCCATCACGGTAATTTCAGGCCATATCCCTATACGACCTGGATACCCAAGAAATCCAAGTCCACGATTGACATACAAAAACTGGTGGTCTTGTTTGTACAAACCGGCCCAGTACTTGTAAAAATATTGTGAGGGACTCCATTTCAAGCCTGGAATTTCAATGCCCATTTGCATACCATGGGTGTGGCCGCTAAGGGTGAGGTCAATGTCCTTATAAATCTGCGATACTTTTTGTTCCCAATGGCTCGGGTCGTGACTCATGAGTATTTTAAACGGATACACATCTGCACCTTTTGTGGCTTCATCCATTTTTCCATACTTAGGAAAATTCATGTTGCCACCCCAGTTTTCGATGCCAAGTAAACCAATTTTAGCACCCTCTTTTTCAATGGCCACGTGCTCGTTCATCAACAAACGCCAGCCGCATTCTTTTTGAATTGCTTTTAAACGTTCGAGGTTCGCTTGCTTGGCCTGATCCGATTCCCAACTGATGTAATCGCCATAATCGTGGTTGCCTAAAACAGAGTAAACGCCATAAGGGGCTTTAAGCATTTTATAAGCGTCGGTATACCCTTCAGTTTCCTTGGCTTCGTTGTTAACGAGGTCACCAGTAAAAAGAATTAAATCGGGTTTTTGTTCCAACACCAATGAAAACGCACGGCGCAGGGCTGAATCGTCGTTAAACGAGCCGGTGTGAATATCGGAGAGTTGCACAATTTTAAAGCCATCAAACTCAGCCGGCAGATTGGCTGAAGGAATTTGAACGTTGTGAATGCGGTAACGGTAGGCTCCTTTTACAATCCCATAGATAAAACCAATGGCGGGTATGACTGTAAAGCCAATGGCCAGTTGACTAAAAAACTTTAAGCGCGAGATGCCACCCGACGTGGTTTCTTCAGCCGGCTTGGTGCCAACCATTTGCACAATCCATTTAAAGAAGCGCACCACATCATCCATTATGAGAAACAGCACCCCAATGAGTTTACAAAGGGTTAAAATGAATAAAATGCCCATGAACATGCGCAACGGTGCTGGCCAGGTTGGAGGTGGCCAAATCATTGCCGAAATGGCGAGTAGGCCGTTGAGGGCAGCTAAACCAATGGCAATACCAACCAAGACTTTTCGTCGCTCAGGCGAGAAGTCCCTTGCAAAGGTGCGTACGGCTTGAAGGAAGTACACCTCCACCAGTAGCACTATTATAAAAACTATGAGAAACCGTAAAAACATGCGGCAGTAAAAGTACAGAATCCACCTTGGTGTTGCCACGCCTATTTACATATCTCTGTTAATTAAATGAAAAAGCTACAAGCAAGTGCCCCGTCGAATCGTTTACTTTTGATAAAGCGTTACAATTTTACAACATGAACAAAATCAGGGTCGGAATTATTTTTGGTGGCAAGAGTAGGGAACGAGAAATTTCATTTGCAGGCGGAAGAACTGTTTACGATAATCTCAATAAATCGCTGTTTGAGGCGATACCTTTATTTGCCGATAGTTTCGGAAACCTCTGTGAACTAAAATGGGAGTACGTATACAAGGGCACCATTCGTGATTTTTATCCCCCGATGGAATACCTTGCCAATTCGCCATTCCAACTATATGCTGAAAATTTAGACCTGACACTTTCACAACAACACGAGCTCTTATCAGCCATTGGCCAACCTATTTCGTTTGAGGCACTCAAACATAAAATCGATTTTGCTTTTTTGTGTTTACACGGTCCTGATGGCGAAGACGGTCGCTTACAAGGCCTACTTGAATACCTTCAAATTCCTTACAGTGGTTCTGGTATTTTGCCTTCAGCAACGGGCATTAACAAGGCCATTCAAAAAAACATGATGGTGGCGCAGGGCTTTCACAGTCCGCGTTTTACCACCATTACCCGCCGCGATTACATTGATGGTAAAACAAAAAATGTATTTGAGCAGGTTAAAAAAGAAATTGGTTTGCCGTGTGTTATCAAACCAGCGGGACAAGGGTCGAGCATTGGCGTGACCATACTCGACCAAGACGATGCGTATGCGTTTATGCAGGCGGTTGAAAAGGCCTTTTTTACCCGTTGGGTCGATGCCAAAGAATGGCAAGCGCTGAGTGCAGAAGCCAAGGAATTGTATGTGCGCCAACTAGCCGACATACGCGAAGGCGTTGGCATGCCCGTGGCAATAACGGAGCCAGCCCATTTTAATAATAAAGTCATAAAGGACCCTTATCACTTGGTGTCGTTTTTTAACGAGCACCTTACAAAGGACGGCATGGTTGTGGAGGCCCTCGATGCCGAAGCCACCGTAATGGTTGAAGGCTTTATCGAGGGACGAGAATTCAGCTGCATTGTTGTAGAAAATGAAAACGGCGAAGGCATTGCGTTGCCACCAACCGAGATTCGCAAGGGCAAGGAATTGTTTGATTACCGCAGTAAGTACCTGCCGGGCTTGTCGCGCAAGATTACCCCGATTGATTTGCCAGCAGAAAAAATCAATGCCATTATGCAAGAATGTGAGCGCTTGTTCAAGGCATTGAATTTTGATGTATACGCGCGGATTGATGGCTTTGCCGCAAACGATGGAAACATTTATCTCAACGATCCTAATACCACGAGTGGCATGATGCCTTCTTCGTTCTTCTTCCACCAGGCAGCAGAAATTGGGTTGAATCCCTCGCAATTTTTAACCTACATTATACGCACTTCCCTTAATCGCAGGGCGGTGCAAGCCGGACTAAACCTTGCCTACAACCAATTATTGGCGCGGCTCGATGCGTTGATTTCTGACGACATCACGGCAGATAAAAAGCGCACCCGCGTGGCTGTTGTACTAGGCGGTTATTCATCGGAGCGGCATATTTCGGTTGAAAGTGGAAGAAACGTGTACGAGAAATTGGCGTCATCGGAGCAGTACGTACCGTTTCCTGTTTTTTTGGCAGGCAACCGAGAGCACCATACCCTGTACCGCATTCCGATTAATTTGATGTTGAAAGACAATGCCGATGATATTCGTGAGAAAGCAGAGCATTTTACTGTGCATCCCGTTATTGGAGAAATAGTGAAGCGGGCTGAAGGCATTACTAAAAAATACGCAGGTGCAGGCTCCTTGTTGGCACCCGAAAAAATAGACTACAACCAGTTAGCGCAAATTGCCGATGAGGTGTTTATCGCCCTGCATGGTCGTCCGGGTGAAGACGGTGAAATTCAAACCCGACTTGAGAAAGTAGGGTTGCCGTACAATGGTTCGGGACAGAAAAGTTCAGCCATCACCATTGACAAATACACGACCAATGAGATTCTGCGTACCAATGGCTTCTTGGTGGCCGAGCACTTGTTAGTTACGCAAGCAGAGTGGCAAAGTGATCGAGTAGGCGTTGAGAAAAAACTGAAGGAGCGCATTCATTTTCCATTCATTGCCAAACCCGTTGATGACGGATGCAGCAGTGCGGTGAAAAAAATAAAGACCATTGAAGAGTTTGAAGCGTTTTGTAAACTGATGTTTCGTCCAGTCGACGCCGACCTTGACCCAGCAGCATCAGCTGTTTTGCATATTCGCGCTAAGGAAGAATTTCCCAACAAGAATGTTATACTCGTAGAAGAATTGATTAGTCGACGCGACGCCGATCATTTTTTAGAAGTCACCGGCGGCATGTTGACCAAGTTCAATGAAAAGGGCGAAATCGACTACGAGGTTTTTGAAGCCTCAGAAGCATTAGCAGAAGGCGAAGTGCTTAGTTTAGAAGAAAAGTTTTTGGCGGGGCAGGGACAGAACATAACACCGGCGCGGTATGCCCGTGACCCTGAATTGCGTCAAAAAATCAGTGATCAGGTGAAGGAGCGTTTAGGCAGTGCGGCGCGCGTATTGGGCGTAACCGGGTATTGCCGTATTGATGCCTTTGTCAGAGTTTACAACAGTGGTAGGGCAGAGGTGATTTTTATCGAAGTTAATTCGTTGCCTGGTATGACCCCAGCCACCTGTATTTTCCACCAAGCCGCCATCAATGGCTACAAACCGTATGAGTTTATTGATAAAATCTTGGATTTCGGGGTAAAGAAACAACAGGCGGTGCACGGTTAAATAAGGTACCCCAGAAGCGTAGTTTAGGTCCTTGTAAAGTCTTCTATCTAGTTATTACTGGTGGTCATTTGGCGGTTGAGTTAGGGCGTGGAAGTCATTTTATAGCCTTAGCCGCATGTTTCATGCCAATTAATTTTAGTACCAATTCGAGTAGATTAACGAGGGAAATTAGGACCGATTGTTGTTGAAATCACCTTGAAAAACCATCAGTTCATGGTCCCATTCAGACGTGTATTTATTATTTAATTATAATATTAATTATTTGGGCGCCACCCGCACTAACCGCTTTATATCTATGGTGCGGGCACACGCTTTCCGGCAGTAGTGTACTCGTCTGGCTAGCCTACACTAGGCCGTGCGGGGTCCCCGCTACTACGTGCGGGGCCTCCGCCTGCCAAGTGTAGGCAAAGCCAGCCATCGTCCAGCTACAGCCTTCAATCGTTGGCGCGCGTTATCGTGAATGACTTTCATCGTGTTACACTCTATTCGGAGCACTAGAAGGCGAGTCTACCATAAGCGTTTGAGTAAATCAGCAAAGAAGTAGTCGAAGGCGGGACAGTCTAAAAAGTAAGAGAAGTCATTTCAAGGCAGTTGGTGGCAATAGCCGTTTGAAACCATTTTTTCACAAAAACTAGAGGCATTTGCACCCAATCCTGAATTGAAATTGTTGAATGCGGAATACCGCAAGAGGAGTTGGGTTTGCACGGCAATTCATCCCAATTAGGAGCAATTCCACCACATTTTTGGCAAGTAACTGTATAACAAGCAATTAGAATGGTGTTTATAAAAGGCTTGACGGCTTTTCGGTGATGTTTTTTTGTAATTTTACTCGTTTATACAGTTGTAAATGAATTAGTTAATTCATCATTAACCCATTTGTTTCGGCAAACACCCAATTGAAAGTAATTACCCTAAGATAGCATTTATGTTCCGTAAGATTTCGATACTCCTTTCGTTATTATTGTTGTTATTAAACACAACGGTAGAGGCCCAGTGCACCTATTCAACAGCCGTGTCTGATGTCACCTTACAGTGTTATGGTGGCGGCCTGGCACGTTCATCGGTAGCGTATAATCCAAACCAGGACAGGTATTATTCGATTAATGCAGGATCTGCCGGCTATCCTCTTGAAGTATACACAACAACAGGAGGCAATCCAACGTACACTATTAATGCGGGCGCCGACTACCGGGGGTATTGGTGGAATCCATTCACAGGTAAACCCGAAGGAAACACCTATAATTCAGGCGGCTTATACACCAATTTATTGGATGCCAGTTTTAATCCGACTAACACAGCCAACTCCGTTACCGCTGCAAATATGCCAGACCCGCAATGCACCGGGGTGTGTGATGTTTACAACGATGTTGTGTACTACCATTATAATTCAGTCATCTACCGTTACAGCCGTTTAACTGGCGTTTTCACTTCCAGTACAGCCATCTCAGGATTGCCATTAACTTCACTATTTAGGAATTTATATAGTTTGGGCTACACAGGCATTCCAGGATCTGAATTAGTTATATACGATTATGTCTTAAAGCAAATTTATTTCATCAATGCCAGTACCGGCGCTTATGTGAGTACCTGTCAGTTACCTTCATCTACAGCACCTGCCCCTAGTCAATATGGAATAGGTTTTGCTAACAACCGTGTTTTTTTATACGACCAAACTTCATCGACTTGGATTGGCTATCCAATTACGAATTCAGCTTGTAGTGGCGAGATGTTATCCTTTAACGGCGCGCAGTATTTAAGTCGACCAGCGGTATCGTTAGCTACAAATTGGTCGGCGGAGTTATGGATAAAACCTTCGGCTGTTAGCGGTGGTTGGTATGTGCCATTTGGACAAGCGTTTTGGAACAATTTACAAGGATTTGTTTTTAGAATCAACTCAAGCAATGTTGGTGTAGAAGCGCCTGGCGGCATGTTGATTGAGGCACCTGTGACTGCGAATGCATGGACGCACTTGGCCTTCACGTATGACAATGGAATTTGCACATTTTATAAAGACGGACTCATTGTTGGAACCGCCTCTAAAACAATTGCAGCGGCTACGACTTCAATGCTAATTGGGGCACGCATGAACAATGCTTCCTCAGGTGTTGGCGACTTCTTTTACGGCAGTATTGACGAGGTGAGGGTTTGGAATACCACCCGTACAGGGTGTGAAATACAAACCAACATGAAGGCACAGATTACAGGAACCGCCTCGGGATTAATAGCGAACTATCATTTTAATCAAGGTGTTGCTTCAGGTTCCAATACGAGCATCACCAGGTTATGGGACGCTTCTGGAAGTGTTAATACAGTTACATTGAGCAATTTTGCGCTAACAGGATCTACTACCAACTGGGTGAGTCCTGGTGCAATTGCCATTGGTTATACCACGCAAACAGTGCCTGCTTCTGAGATCAATATAACAGGCAACGGCGTAAGCATCGTGGATGGAGATATAACCCCATCTACATCTGACTTCACTGATTTCGGAAACAACCTTACGCGCACCTTTGTAATTCAGAATACCACTTCGGGCACGTTAAGCATTGGTAGTCCGATATTAACAGGCACAGCAGCTGCTTTTTTTAGCATAACTACGGCACCAGCTGCAACGCTTGCTGCATCTGCCACAACCAGTTTTGTTATTACCTCCACAAACACTCCAGGCACTTATACGGCACAAGTCAATATCGTGAATAACGATTGTTCAGAGCCAGTGTACAATTTTGTAATTACCTCTACAGTCAATACAGGCGCGGCAGTGAGCCTGGATGGAAGCGACGATTACGTTTTTGTTGCAAATACCGCTTCATTAAATGCGTTTCCTTTAACCATTGAAACATGGGTTAAGACTGCCTTTACAAGCACCCCTTTAGGTGCAGGTATTGTAACAAAGTATGTATCTAACTCTTACAATGGGTGGAATTTGTATACCACAGGCGGCTATGTGTACGGCTTTTATTTCAAGGATGCCTCTAACTACATCGCTTATCCGTTAACTAGCACTGTAACAATTTCTGATAACCAATGGCACCATGTGGCCATGGTCGTAGATGCTACGGGTGGTGTGATTTATATCGATGGAAAACAAGCTTCTCCAAAGGCGCCATGGGTTGGCACACCCGGGGCCCCTACCACCAATATTTATGTCACCATGGGGGCCTACGATTTGGCTTTTCCAGGCTCTATTGATGAGGTGCGTTTATGGAATACTGCGCGATCGCAATGCCAAATTCAGCAGTACATGAATGCTGAAATTCCCACTACGTCCACGGGCTTGATGGCCAATTATCATTTTAATCAAGGCATAGCCTCAGCAAGTAATTCAACCGTTACCTCAGTTACCGATGCGGCTGGGGTGAATACTGGCACCTTGGTAAACATGGCGTTGAGCGGGTCAAGCTCTAACTGGATTGCGCCTGGTGGAGTTGTGTCCGGCAGCACCACCGCAGCAAGTGTGAATGCTACACTAAGCGTAAAAGGAAATGGCAATACTATTCCAGTTGGTGCAACTACCTCAACGGCCAACAACACCGATTTTGGTGTAGCCACCACCAAGAATTTTCAATTAGGAAATCCAGGCACCTCAACGCTTTACATCAATAGTGTGACGCTCAGTGGCGCTGGTGCGGGTTTCTTTAGTGTGACACCAAGTCCATCTAGCTCTCTCGCATCGAATGCAACAAGCACCTTTAACATTGTGTTTAGTCCCACTGTTATTGGCACCTCTACAGCCATTGTTAGCATTTCATCAAACGATTGTACTTATCCCACTTACACCTTTGTTATTTCAGCCAATTCAGGCACTGGTTCTTCCATCGCTTTTGATGGCAGCAATGACCAAGTAGCGGTGGGCACCAATACGGTGCTCGATGTGCTCAATGCGCCGTTTACCATGGAAGCGTGGGTTTATCCTACCACCACTAAGTACAACACAATTATAAGTAAGGGCGATGGCAATGGCTTGGCTAACAATGGTGAGTATATTTTCCAGGTCTCGAACAATGGAAAATTAGCCCTGCATAATACCTCTGTTAACGGCTGGAAGTATTCAAACAGTACGATACCGAACAACCAGTGGACGCACGTTGCAGCTGTGTTTAACGGCTCGAGTACGGTGTTTTATATTAACGGGCTGGCAGATTCCTATCTAGCCAGCACGACCAATACCACTAATTCATCTGGGTATAATTTTTATATCGGTCGTCAGGGACAGAATTGTAATTGTAATTTTTTCCAGGGCAGTATAGACGAGGTCCGCGTGTGGAAGGAAGCCCGCACACAATGTCAGATACAAATGTATATGAGTTGTGAGATTCCAACTACGGCCACGAATCTTGTTGCCAATTATCATTTTAACAACGGTATACCTTCAGGAAATAATGCTGGTTACACGACCCTCGTTGATGCAGCTGGCGCCAATACGGGCACCCTGGTTAATAGTTCACTCTCAGGCGCTACTTCCAACTGGGTGGCTAATACGCCAGTCACCAATGGCTTCTCAACTACAGCAATACAACCTGCTACTTTATCTATTAGCGGTAATGGCAATAACGTTCCTGTTGGCGCCACCACTTCAACTGCAAACAATACCAATTTCAATGCAGCGCTAACTAAAACTTTTGTATTATCTAACCCCGGCACAGGCACCCTTTACATTACAACAGGGTATTTCACTGGACCCAATGCGGCACAATTCAGTGTCACTACCATACCATCAACAGCTATAGCAACGGGCACAACCGCTATGGTGATCACGCTAACACCAACAAGCACCGGCGTTTACAATGCCACGTTGAACATTATTTCCAATGACTGTGCTAATCCGAATTTCTCCTTCGCAGTAACAAGTAGTATTTCACCGGCAACAGCCTTGCTTTATGATGGTGTGAATGATTTTGTTACACGGGGTGTACTAACAACTACACAAACCAACGTGTCGTTGCAATCGAAAGTAAGGTGGAACAGTAACGGCTCCAACCAAATGGTTGCTTACAACGGTTCTTCAGGCAGCAATGGATTTGGTCACTATATCTATTCCAACGGTGCATTAGCTTTGTTGTTTGGCGGCATAAATTTCTATCCATTCAATTATACGTTATCGCCAGGGGTCTGGACCTCTATAACAACGGTAGTAAAACCAGGCATTGCAGAACTCTACGTCAATGGTCTTATGACCAACACGATTGCCATTAGCACTATGGCTGTACCAAGCGGCAGTTTTAATATTGGGGGTAATGGCATCGGTTTTGAGTATTACGCGGGTTATATCGATGAGGTATTGTTTTGGAACAAGCCCTTATCGCAATGCGAAATTCAATCCTATTTAACAAGCGAAATTACCAGCACCGCCTCTGGCTTGTTGGCGAACTACCACTTTAACCAAGGCATACCTTCTGGTTCTAATACCGCCATAACAAGCCTTATCGACGCAACAGGTTCTTACAATGGAACGCTCTCCGGTTTTGCATTAACCGGTGCTACTTCAAACTGGGTGAGTCATACGCCAGCAGCAGTCGTTTCAGGCAATACGGTAACTACACCGCCAGGATCATCATTAAGCATAACAGGCAATGGCAATAACGTGCCGGTGGGTGCAACAACCAGCACCACCAACTTCACTGATTTTGGCAGCGCTACAACGCGCACCTTTGTCATAAGTAATAGTGGTACTGGCACACTCAATGTTAATTACGTTACCTTTTCAGGAACAGCTGCATCGCTATTTAGTGTCGTTACAACGCCCAGCAATGCAGTAACCACAGGAACAACGCCATTGGTTATTTCTGTCACTCCAACAGCAATAGGTGTTTTTAGTGCAGTAGTGAATTTGGAATCGAATGATTGCGCAATTCCGAGTTATAGTTTTGTAATTAGTGCCAATTCTGGCACTGCCTCCTCCATTGCTTTTGATGGTACCGACGATCACATAAATTTAGGCCCTGGGGCTACATTTAAACCAACCTCTGCACTTACAGCAGAGGCATGGGCATATAGAACCAATTGGGCGAGCATCTCTAACACACAAGCAATTGTGGCTAACACTGAAAGTGCAGGATACGGCATTCACCTCGCTGGCGGAATAGGTGAAGTTATAGGCTTTTTAAGAAGGAACGGCGTTTATGCTACAGTAACATACTCCTTAGCTAACCTTACGTCCGGCTGGCACCATTTTGCGTTAACGTACGACGGGCAATACACGAAGTTGTTTATAGACGGACAGTTGCGAAGTATGGATAACGCTGGAGCCACCTATACTGTAAACTATTTGACAGCGAATAGTACGTTTATTGGTTGTGATGCTAGCACAGGTACAGTACCAGCAGGCAGCTATTTCCAAGGCAATATTGACGAAGTACGTATTTGGAACTATGCCCGAACGCATTGCCAAATTCAGCAATACATGGGTTGTGAAATTACCTCAACAGCCAGTGGGTTAGTCGGCAATTTTCATTTTAACCAAGGCATCCCAAATGGCTCGAATGCTACTTACACCATTATAACGAATTCGGCAGCAGCGAACCATGGTACACTAACAAACGCGGCACTTACTGGAACTAATTCAAACTGGACCAGCAATGCAGGAGTAGCCAGTGGGTACACAGTAGTTGGCACACAAAATGCCAGTTTATCCGTTTCAGGCAATGGCAATAACGTGCCGGTTGGCACAACCACTTCTACCACCAATGCAACCAATTTTAATGGCGCATTAACTCAAACCTTTGTTTTATCCAACGCAGGAAGTGGAACTGTTTTCATTAGTACAGGCTATTTCACAGGTGCTAATGCATCACAATTTAGCGTAACCACTATACCGTCTACAGCCATAGTAAGCGGCACTACAGCACTGGTCATAACAGCAACACCGACAACAGTAGGTACTTTTTCTGCGATACTGAATATAATTTCAAACGATTGTGCAAACCCCAATTATAGTTTTGCGGTGACCACTAGCGTTACACCCCCTTCTTCGGTTTGCCTCACAGGAGCACACAGTTATATTGTTGGCTCGAATGCGGCAGGTGTGGCTATAGGTAGTTTTGACAGCGATAACATTAACGATGCACTTGTTGCATACGAAGGAAGCAATTACGTAGGCTTTTTCCGTGGATCGGTAAATGGAACAGTTTCCTTTAATAGTTCTTACACAGTTGGCACACAACCATACCATATTGAGGTAGCAGATTTTAATGCAGATGGAAAAAATGATTTTGCTGTGACGAATCGAGGCAGTAACAACGTTTCAGTTTTATTGGGAAGTGGTACTGGGACATTTGGGTCTCTCTCAAATCTCACGGTGGGAACCGCGCCGAAGGGTATGGTTGCAACCGACATCAATGCAGACGGCAAAGTGGATATTATTACGGCTAACTCTGGTTCTGGAAACGTTTCTGTATTGCTTGGAAATGGATCTGGAGGTTTTGGCAGTGCAAGTAATTACACAACAGGGTCGGGCCCTGTAAGTTTATTAGCAAAGGATTTTAATGCGGATGGCAAGATTGACTTAGCAGTGGCTAATTACACTTCTAACAATGTAGCCATATTATTTGGAAGTGGTGGAGGGTCCTTTGGATCAGCAACTACTTATACTGTGGGCAGCGGACCTACCGATATAGCCACTGCCGATTTTAACAACGATGGTAAATCAGATTTGGTTGTAACAGAGGAAAACACCAACGCAATTTCTATACTATACGGATTAGGTTCTGGCTTATTTTCTTCGGCCAATTCCTTCACTAGTCTTGCGGGACCAACTGTATTGAAGTGCGCAGATATGAATTCGGACGGGCAAGTTGATATTGTTGTGGCTTCTAAATTAACGAGTAACTTACATGTATACTATGGAACTGGGCTTGGGGTATTTAACGGCTTCACTTATAATATAGGAAATCCATACAGTCTAGGTTTAGATATTGGTGATTTGAACAATGATTCCAAATTAGACATTGCAATCACTTCATATACTGCCAATGGTTTCCTGTTGGTTCATAATGGTCCAGCCATACTAACCACTTTCACTCCATCAGTTGGTTGTGTGGGTTATTCAGCAACATTGGCAGCAACTGGTGGCACAAGTGGTTCAAGCTATTTATGGAACCCTGGAGGATTAACTTCAGGCACGGTTTCGGTGAATCCAGGCACCACTACAGTTTATACTTTGAATGTCAACAATGGCCCAGGGTGTACCGGCACGGCCATTAGAACACTAGTAATTAATCCTGCCAACGCCATGTCTGTATACGGCAACGGCAACCTTATAGCCGCCGGGAGTACTACCACTTCAACATTAAATGCAACCGACTGGAACGGGGAAGTCACGAAAACCTACGTCATAAGCAACACAACTAACTCCGTATCAATCACGAATGCATTTGATACAGGACCAAACTCTGCACAGTTTTTTATAACAACACTACCCGCAACAACACTTGGCGTTGGTTCTACCAGCTTTGTTGTTACACTTACACCAACGTCGACAGGGGTATACAATGCTACAATTAACATACAATCTAGCGATTGTGGCAACCCAACCTACTCATTTGTGGTAACAACTAGCATTACTCCTGCATCAGCTTTATCCTTCGATGGCATCAACGATAACGTGTCAGTTGCCACAAACAGCCTTATCAATTTCGGTACAGGAGACATGACCGTTGAAGCCTACATTAAAACCAGCCAATCCAATTCCAACTTCACTGGTATCGTGGCAAAGGCGAGCACTTCGGCGATTTATGGATTTCAATTAGGTATTCAGAATGGTAAAATAGCCGCAGAGGTTGGAAGTTCCACAACATTTTTAGCCGCCACAAATGGGCTTGCAGGTGTCACCAACTTAGCAAATAATACTTGGCACCACCTCGCCATGGTAGTCAACCGTTCACAAAACAGCGTGAAACTTTATGTTGACGGCATCTTAGATGCGGTGGTAACTCATACGGCGATTGTTGGTATGGACATTAGTACAACCTTTAATATGTTTATCGGTAAGGAGCGGACGAGCACCTATTTCTTTAACGGCAACATTGATGAAGTGCGTTTATGGAATGTGGCCCGCTCACAATGTGAGATTCAAACGTACATGGGCGCAGAAATTACAAGTACCGCTTCAGGACTCGTAGCGAATTATCATTTTAATCAAGGCGTTCCCGGAGCGAATAATACGGCGATTACCACCTTAACAGAAGCGGCCAATAGTTTAACTGGGAACTTTAGCAACATATCACGAACTGGAACCACATCCAATTTTGTTTATCCAGGAGCCGTTCCAAATGGGTATACCACTACCGCTGCACCAACAGCCAGCATTGCTTTAACAGGGAATGGCGCCTCTATTCCACAAGGTGCATCAACGAATACAGCTAATAACACAGACTTTGGTGGCAACACAACACGCACTTTCTCCATAACCAATGTTGGCTCAGGTACATTAAACATTAACAACATTGTCATCGCTGGGGCAGGAGCCTCACAATTTACTGTAAGTACTTTACCAGCATCTGCTATTACTACCGGCACAACAGGTTTTCAAATAACGTATGTGCCAACTGTTGCAGGACAAGTCACAGCAGCGGTAATGGTGACTAGCAACGACTGTGCGAATCCGAATTATAGCTTTGTAATTACAGCAAGCACTACTCCAGCTGGGGCCTTATCATTTGATGGCTCCAACGATAATATCACTTTCGCCAATAACCTTAGTACGTGGAATATTGGCAACAACTTTACCATTGAAACATGGATAAAGCCTAACAATGTTTCTAATTCTCAGTTACTTCTTTATACCGGCTATGGTTGTATTGACTGCCCTTCGTGGGCACTTTCAATTGGCCCTGAGAATACGTGTGCATTTTCAGGCGGTAGTATAGGAAGAATCGTGTTTATGGCTACCAACAAAACATCTACCAATGCCGTTGTTCAGTCATTGGCGAGTCCTTCTGTTGGTGTTTGGACCCATGTGGCGGTTACGGGTGACGGTTCCTCATTAAAAATGTATGTGAATGGTGTGTTACAAAGTACCGCCGCGTTAACCTTTACAATTCCATCTTCAACCTATAGAAACCTTGGGGCCGACCCAAGTGTTACTGGTGGGTGTAACATTCGTTATGCCTATAACGGTAACATGGATGAGTTGCGCTTTTGGAATGTCGCTAGAACGCAATGTGAAATTCAATCGTACATGAGTGCAGAAATTACCACTACTGCTACTGGACTCACGGCGAATTATCATTTTAACCAAGGTCTACCATCTGGCGCTAACAGCACACAAACGGTATTAGTCGATGCTGTAGCTGCCAATGGTGGAACATTGAATGGCATGGCGTTAACTGGTACCGTCTCGAATTGGGTTAATCCAGGTAGTGTTACAAATGGCTTTACTACGGTTGCAGTTCCTGGCGCTACACTTTCTGTGAGCGGTAACGGGAATGCCGTACCTATTGGTGCGACAACAAGTACAACCAATAATACTGATTTCAGCACTAATAATTCCCGTGTATTTACGGTAAGTAATACGGGCACAACTACCTTGTATGTCAACTCCATCTCCTTTGCAGGAGCCAATGCGGCACAGTTTAGTGTAAACGCTCTCCCTGCAAGTTCAGTTGCAGTAGCAGGCTCGAGCACGTTTAGCATCTTGTTTACACCAACAGCGGTGGGCATATCAAGTGCGGTAGTAAATATCA
>JACCDW010045158.1_pt1 | contig 25372 bp, 17 predicted proteins | sample 7449781 | NCBI WGS metagenome assembly JACCDW01 (sample SAMN15323449, study PRJNA562643) | freshwater metagenome | isolation source: river surface water | place: USA:Blue River Watershed | collected 2017-08-18
ACTTCGCTAACAATCATATTACAGCCTGTAGAATTTCTAGGAAAAGCAGTTCAAGTTACAGGCGATCGAAATTCCGTTTATGGTATAGCATCACAAGATGTCAACATTATTAATAGTGAGACTTTAGATAAACATCGCGGTCAGACTCTCGGAGAAACACTTAAGAGAGTAACAGGATTACATACACTGCAAACAGGACCAAGTATTTCCAAGCCGGTATTGCGTGGAATGCATAGTCAAAGACTCCTAATTGCCAATGCAGGAATTGCCCAGGAAGGTCAGCAATGGGGTTCTGAACATGCCCCAGAAATTGATGCTTTCTCCATTGGCTCGGTTGAGATTTTAAAAGGAGCAGCCGGTGTGGAATATGGTCCGGGAGCAATGGGCGGAATGATACGTATTATTCCACCTGAAATTCCGGATACAGCTCATCTACATTCTTCGATCACTTTGCAAGGACAAACAAATAATTGGCAAGGTGCATCATCCCCTTCCTTATCATGGGGTACGCGTTTTGCAAATAATGATGCATTTGGTTTGCGCGCTCAGTTAACAGGCAAGCAAGCGGGCAATGCAAGTACCGCTGATTATGTACTTGGCAATACAGGATACACTGAGCTCAATGGACAAATTCAAGGGAAATATGCATTCTCCAGCGGGAAGAATATCCAATTCACGACAAGTTTATTTAATACCGAGCTAGGAATTTTCAAAGGGAGTCATATTTCCAATGCAAGTGATTTGCTGAGAGCTATTGAGAATGGTCATCCCTTGCAGAATTATGAATTTACTTATGATATTGGATATCCAAAACAACAGATCCAACATCGTCTTTTGAGTATTCAAGGAAATATTCCACTTGAAGGAATTGGACTCCTTGAAGCCACATATGGCTGGCAATTCAATGATCGATCAGAATTTGATGCTCATAACTTAAGAGTACCGAAAGACTCAGCAAGTCAATTAGAACAATTGCTTATAAAACCGGCAATGCGATTGCTCTTGGAGACATATTCCGGTGATATCAAACTAAAAGCGATACAATTGGATGAGCATATCAGTGCGACAGTAGGTATTTCTAGCCAATTCCAACAAAATAAGCGTCTCGGAAAAGTAGTCTTGATTCCCGATTATTTCATGACGGCTCTAGGAGCATATGCCATCGCCAATATGATGTTTGATGAAATCATTATCAGTGGTGGTGGGCGTTTTGATACAAGATCCATCAATATTGACAAATATTCATCACCCACACGATTGATCAATGACTCTGTATTGCATTATAGTGGATATTCTCTTAGTGGTGGATTTATGTGGCAAATGCAGGAACATTTAAGACTATCCATGAATATAGGGCAAACTTGGAGACCACCTCAAGTAAATGAACTGTATAGTTACGATATTCACCATGGTACAGCGCAATTTGAAATTGGAAAAAGAGATTTGTCACCTGAACAATCACGAACCATAGATCTTGCTTTGGTGTATGACACGCATGATTTTTCTTTTGATCTATCCCTTTTTCATAATCAATTTGATGGATTCATTCTACTTCAACCTGATAGAGCACGACCAACATTAACAGTTCGTGGAAGTTTTCCCACATTTAGGTATGATCAAGTTCAAGCTGCAATGTATGGAGCAGAAATTCAGGGAGATTATACATTCGATGATTGGTTAACTTGTTCACTTCAAGGTTCAATGATTCGTGGTGATAATCAAACTAGCGGAAATCCATTATTCATGATTCCTGCCGACAGGGTGAGTGGTCTTTGCATGCGCATAGAGAATCTTTTCTTGATGTGTTTGGTGATGCTTTCATTGAATTACGCATGACACATGTTCGCAGACAGGACAGATTCGACCCAAATTTGGATTATACTTCCCCACCTCCTGCATACACTTTATTTGACATCAATCTTGGTGGCACTATTCTTCATGGACCACTCAAAGGGATTGCGACCAATCTCTCATTTCAAAACATAGGTGATAGTGCTTTCCGTGATTATCTCTCTCGATATCGATATTTCGCATTGGACACAGGATTCAATTGTGTCTTTAGAATGACAATACCTATTCTTTAATTACAATTTGGAAAATATATTATGAAAAACTTCATTTCATCACTTTTTGCTTTGGCAATTGCAATCGGAATAAGCTCATGCGGAATCAATGACCATGATCACGATCACGACCACGATCACGATTATGCAACCACAGTGATCATTACATTGGTCAATCAGAGCAATACAGCCGATACTGTAAGAGCAGTATGGAAAGACTTGGATGGTCCGGGAGGCGCGGCACCTAGCATAATCGATACTATTTCACTTAAATCTGATATCACATATCTAGGATCAATTGAATTATACAATGAATCCAAGACTCCGAAAACTGATATTACTCAAGAAATAAAAGCTGATGATTATGAACATCAGTTCTTTTTCACTCCTAGCACAGGAATTGCAAGTTTGGTGGAATGGACGATTACAGACAAAGACAGAAATAATTTACCGGTTGGGTTAGCTTTCCAAGTAAAAACAAAAACAGGAACAGGAAATAAAGGAGTGATCAATATCGTATTGTCCCATTATGATTCAATGACTAAAAATGGAACAAGTAAGAGCTTGGAGTCAGATATTGACATCGATTACCCGGTTATCATTGGTAATTGATAGTATTCCTTTAAGATCTTCATGAATTTGTATTATGGCGCTTGTAAAAGCGCCATTTTTCTTGGTAAAATGCCATAGTTCTCGTATCATTGCAGTATCCAACCCATTCATTTTTCAAGTGCATGCGCTTATGTTTCCTCGTGGAGATGATGGCTATTCAAAGAAGCGACAATCTCAGTTTTTGTCTGAGACTTTACGCTCTTGTATGCATGTGCTCAATACGGGAAAAGGAGCCTTGCCTGCCATAGAAATTATGGAAGCGCTCATTCATCATTGCATCGAAGAGGGATTTGATGCAGATGCTCTTCGCATCTCAGAGGCACTGATTGAGAGAGAGCCATTTTCATCTGATGCATGGCATTTACGAAGTCTTGCCCAGGCACATGCAGGTGATAAAGGCAATGCATTGATTTCCATAACAAAAGCATTGGCATTAAATCCGAATGATCCGGGCATACAAATCACTCATACTATGCTTCAAGAGCATTTGCTAACGAAAGATGAAGTGCTAAGTAATTATCATGCATTGCTTGAAACCCATCCTGGAAATGATGAAATACTCTATGCTTTGGGTCAATATTATGAGAAGCAAGGATTATACAAGGAAGCAATAAAAGTATTCTCTTTTCTTGAACACAGCGAGGAATTCAGCAAACATGCTTTGTCTGATTTGGGTTATTGTCATGATTGTCTTGAAGAGTATTCCCAGGCAATCAATTGGTATGACAAATATCTCGATTTAGAACCCTATGACTCAATCATTTGGTTTAATAAAGCCGTGGTTTTATGTCATTTGGAACAATATAATGATGCAATCTCATGTTATGATTTTGCCATTGCCATAAAAGATGATTTTGCAGGAGCATGGTATAATCGTGGGAATGCATTGGGGTCACTCGGTCGCTTACTTGAAGCAATAGAATCCTATAAAAAAGCATTAATTCATGAACCCAATGATGTTGCCGGATGGCATAATCTTGGTAGTACCTTAGAAGAAACAGGAGCGTTTCGCGAGGCAATTGAAGCTTTTTCAATGGCAATAATCCATGACACACTGCATTATGAGTCTTATTATGGTAGAGGCTCATGCCATGATGCTTTGGAAGAATATGGCTCAGCAATAGCAGACTATGATAAAGCATTATCTCTTAATCCTTCTTATGCCGAGGTATGGCAGGCTAAAGGTGATGCTCTGTTCAATATTCATAAAATGGAAGAAAGCCTGATTTGTTATAGACAGGCATTACAGCTTTCACCTGATTCAGTTGATTGCGCAATTGATTGTATTCACACATTACTTGAAATGAAAGCAATCAAAGATGCACATGAATTAATTGAGCAATATATCATACGCTTTCCTTTACATGCAGATCTTCTCTATCAGCATGCTAAGATAATGGCTCAATTAGGAAATGTATCCGATATCATCAATAGTTTGAAGAAAGCACATTCAATTGAACATTTAGATAAAGAAGAAGTCAACAAAGATTTTGCTGAATACCTAGGCAAACTACAAATAGAACAAGTTTTTCACACATAATTTTCACTGTTCATACCACAAGGAGTTTTTCATGAAAATGACTGTCATTGGTGCCGGAAATGTAGGTGCCACAACAGCACAAAGATTAGCTGATAAGCAGCTTGCAACAGAAGTAATACTATTGGATATTGCAGAAGGCATACCACAAGGCAAAGGTCTTGATATGTTTGAGTCTATGCCAGTTGAAGCATCTGACTGTAGAATCTTGGGTACAAATTCATATGAAGACACAAAAGATTCCGCAATTGTAATCATCACAGCTGGGCTTGCCAGAAAACCAGGTATGAGTCGTGATGACTTGCTCGCTGCAAATGCAAAAATTGTTGGTTCATGTGCAGAACAAGCTGCAAAATATTCACCAAATGCATTCTACATTATTGTTTCGAATCCACTTGATGTAATGACATTTGTTACTCTTAAAAAGACAGGTCTTCCAAGAAATAAAGTTCTTGGTATGGCAGGCGTTTTGGACACAGCACGCTATCGTACATTTCTCTCCATGGAATTGAATGTATCTGTTGAAGATATTCAAGCATTTGTCCTTGGTGGTCATGGCGATACAATGGTTCCACTTCCACGTTATACAACAATTGCAGGCGTTCCCATAACTGAATTGTTGCCACAAGACAGAATTGATGCAATCGTTCAAAGAACTCGCAATGGTGGAATTGAAATCGTGAATCATCTCAAAACAGGTAGTGCTTATTATGCACCATCTGCGGCTGCAGTTCAAATGGTTGAATGTATCGTTAAAGACAAGCGTCGCATTCTTCCATGTGCAGTAATGCTCAATGGCGAATATGGTTTACATGATGTAGTGGTAGGAGTTCCAATCAAGGTAGGTAAAAATGGTATGGAAGATATCTTCCAAATCACATTGGATGAGCATGAAAATGCCGAATTGGTAAAGTCAGCCAATGATGTGAAAGCTACCATGGAAAAACTTGCATCAATGGATTATTAATTGAACAATTGAATATTCATACCGATTGTCTTTCGGGGCAATCGGTATTATCTTTTTTTGATGGAGAGTCAAGACTATGTCTAAAGCAAAAGGAAAACAATCGCATCGCGCTTCAGAAAGCGGATCATTCTTGTTTATCCCAGAAAAATATCGAGATGGTGCTTATATCACAGCGCTCATTATTGCTGTGATTCTTTTCTTAAGTCCTGCATTGTTTACAGGTGGTAATTTCAATGCTTCCGATAATATTGCTTCGGCAAGTTTCGAGACTTTCCTCAATAAAGCTAAAGAACAAGGTGAATTTCCTCAATGGCTCCCCTATATTTTCAGTGGTCTGCCTAGTTATGCAGCATTATTGACCACGGGTGAAAGATCTTGGGACTTTTTAGCAACAATGTATTTTGGGACAGCAAAATTATTCGGCGGTATCTTTAATAATGATGCTGCTAGAATTGCATTTCATTATATGATGTATGCAATTGGAATGTATTTACTGATGCGTTCGAAAGGCAAAGAACGATTTATCTCATTTGCGGTAGGATTTGCGGCCGTATTTTCGACTTTCATCATTACTTGGATCATGATTGGTCACAACACTAAGCCAATTGCTTTGGCGATGTTTCCTTTCATTCTACTTTTCCTAGAAAGACTTCGATCAGGATGGTCATTATTTCATGCATCAGCTCTCATTATTGCCGTTCATGTACTTGTTGAATCCACGCATGTTCAGATGGCATATTATGGCATCATCACATTTGCTTTATATTTAATTGCAACAGGCATTTCAAGTATCATCAAGAAAGAATCTTTGCTTGGTGTGGCACGTTCTTCCATGGCATTAATCGTAGCAGGTATTTTAGCATTTGGAATGTCAGCTGATAGATACTTGAGTGTACTTGAATATAAACCATATTCTACTAGAGGATCTGCTCCTATCGAACAAATCGAAGGTAAGAAACAAGATAATACTGGTGGATTTGATTATGAATATGCCACCAATTGGTCATTCAGTCCTGAAGAAACACTCACATTCCTTATTCCAAATTATTTTGGTTTTGGAAAATTGGAGTATAAACAAAAAGGATCTACAGAAGGACAAATGATTCAGCCATATTGGGGACAAATGCCATTCACTGATGCCGCAAATTATATGGGTATTGGAGTATTAGCATTAGCGATCATTGGAATCATAGCATATAGAAAGGAGATTTTTATTCATTATTTGATTGTTTTGGCTCTTCTCTCACTCATGCTTTCTTTTGGCAAAAACTTTCCACTTGTTTTTGACTTATTCTACTATAATCTACCTGGCTTTAATAATTTCCGTGCACCAATGATGGCATTATGTGTGATGCAATTTGCAGTTCCGATTTTATTTGGTTACGGACTTTCAGCTCTAAATGAATGGCGTAATTCAGACTGGAATGCAAGTAAGAACACAATTCTAGGTATGACAGGTGCGATGGTATTACTACTTGTCTCCGGATTCCTTATATCTGAGTCTGGATATATTGCAGATGTTCAAGCGGCCGGCAAAGTTCCTGAACAATTATTTGAATTCCTTTATGAACAAATGAGGACCGATTGGCTTATCACCTCATTTATAGGCCTCATTGTTATGCTTTTATCCATGTTTTATATTCGGGGCAGTCTATCTAAAGGTTTATTCTATACTGCTATAGCAGCTTATCTATTTATAGATCTTTGGAGAGTTGCATATAGACCAATGGAAGTTGAGAAGGGTGATATCATTAAGTCTGAATTCGCTCAGCCTGAATTTATTACCTTCATTAAAAATGACAAATCATTGTATCGTATCGCTGATCTTGTCTATATGAGTATGGGCAAGACTAATATTCCAGCATATTTTGAATTACAGAATGTACATGGCTATCATTCTGCAAAAATGAGAGTGTATCAGGATCTTCTTGATATTGCAGGTGGAGGTGGTGGGAATTATATCACTAATATATTTCTTCTAAATCTATTGAATGTGAAATACATGTCAGCTCCACAACAATTGTTTCAGGGTATTAAGCCAGCATTTGAAGGAGTAATGCAAACTGAGCAAGGAGCAATTCCGACATTAGTTTATGAAAATCCCACTGTTCTTCCGAGAGCATTCTTTGTTGATTCTGTCAAAAAAGATTCACCTTTGTCTATTCTTCATCATTTGCGCGATGGTGACTTCAATCCTCGTTCCCTAGCATATATCGAGGAAGATTTACCAAGATCAATTGAAAGTGCAGGTCCAAATGCAAAAGCAACCATCACAGCATTTGAAAATCATAAAGTAACATTCAAGACAGAAAATCCAGGTCATAATTTCCTACATGTAAGTGAAGTATATATACCAATTGGATGGCAATGTACGATTGATGGAAAAGACACTCCAATACACAAAACAAATTATGCTCTTCGTGGTGTAATCGTTCCTCCTGGTAAGCATATTGTTGAATTCACCTATCATAGTGACATTTTCGAAACAGGAAAGACAATTAGCTTGGGTGTGAATATTGCAACAACACTCAGTCTTCTGCTTGCATTCTTTTTACAATCAAAGAAGAAAATCAAATCAAATCAAAATGATGAGAAGACTTCATCATGAGCAGGAAGAAAACTCAAGAAAGAGTATATGAAACATTAACCATTCAAAGCATGGGAAATGAAGGAGTTTCTATTGCAAGAAATGAGGATGGTGTGGTTCGATTTCTAAAATATGGGGCTCCCGGCGATATTGTTCATGCTGAGATTAGACAAAAACGAAAGAAATTCGCGGAAGGTATAATCCAAAAAGTAATTGAGCCATCTTCTCATAGGATTGATCCCAAGTGCACATATTTTACTCAGTGCGGCGGGTGTTCATGGCAACATCTTAATTATGAACAACAATTACTTTGGAAAAGACAAATAGTTGAAGATGTTTGTAGTCGAATTGGAAAGTTTCCATTTCCAGAAATTGAAGCAACACTTCCCTCACCAAAACAATTTTACTATCGAAATAAAATGGAGTTCTCATTTGGATCATCCGCTTGGTTGACTGAAGAACAAATTTCGAGCAATGAAGAATTTAGAAAAGGTTTTGCATTTGGCTTACATGTGCCTGGAAGATTCGATAAAATCTTGAATATAGAGGAATGCCATCTTCAATGTACTGATGGTAATATATTGCTTGATGCCATACATAAAAAGGCAAATGATCTCGAGCTTTCTGGCTATGATCCTCGCTCACATGATGGATTTCTCCGAACTCTTATTATTAGGACTTCGAAGTATTCTGGTGAGATTATGGCTGTACTTATCACACAAGAGCCAAAAACCGAAGAAGAACAGAACTTTTTATCATGGTGGCATGTAATTCGGTCTACATTCCCATTCATTACATCTGCATTGCATTGCATTAATCAATCTTGGTCTCCTATGGCTCAAGGTGAGATAGTGTTTTCCGATGGTCCTTTATATATAACAGAATCAATTCTTGATATACAATATACAATCTCACCGTTTTCATTTTTTCAAACCAATTCCTATCAATTAGATCAATTTGTTGAAAGAATCATCACACAAGCACAAATCGATTCAAATACACATGTTTGGGATTTGTATTGCGGTGCAGGAACAATTACATTTCCAGCCGCACAAAAAGCCAAATCGGTGATTGGCATTGAACTTTCTGAATCATCAATAGCGAATGCAAAGCATAATCAAGTTCTTAATGAAATTACTAATACAGAATTTTATGCTCGTGATTTGCATATACCTTCAGCTATTGAATTATTGAAATCTCTTAACAAACCCGATATTATCATAATTGATCCACCTCGAGCAGGTGTCCACGAAACATTACTGAGACATATGCTTGAAATATCTCCAAAGAGAATTGTTTATGTAAGTTGTAATCCTGCAACACAAGCTAGAGATTTATCGATTTTATCTGAAAAATATGAGATTGTTTCAATGATACCTGTTGATATGTTTCCGCAAACAGCACATGTCGAGAGTATTGGTACTCTTGAATTAAAGGTTCATTGATCTTAAATCTTTTACTATTTTGAGGGGTCTACTGTATTGGAATTCAATATGATACGCTTACTTTTACTTTCCCTACTATTTCCATATTTACTTCATTCTCAGGATTCAACTATTCAGTATAGTTCACATGCTCCTTATGCATTTGGACTCATTGTTGGACATAGTTCAATTTCGAATCAGAGTAAAATAGCCGTAATACCAAATGCTTTGACTTGTGGTATTTTCGAAGATGGTAATTCCACTGGACTATCTATTGGAATCTTTGGTGAATTAACTGTAATTCCCTCATTTCTAACAGTATCAGGTCGTGCATATTATTCTCAACATCCAGGATCTTTACAATCTTCACAATGTCAGTATGTTGTATATAATCAACAGACAGGTGTATATGATTCTTTGAGATTAAAAAACCAATACACAGTCAGCTTAGATAGAATGCTATTTGATGTCGGATTGTCATTGTATCCTATTCCAGACATTCCATTGTACCTTAGAGGTGGCGCATCGATTGGATTTGGTATTTCAGAGAATTCCTTTGAAAGAACACAAACTATCATAGAACCTGCATTTGTGAACTTTCCGAATGGATCAAAAACGAGAATCATAGAAAAAGGTACTACAGAAACAAATCAACTATTTGGAGCCAATGCTTCTCTTGGGTATCATCTGCATCTATCGCCAACATTTTCTATCATGCCTGAAATTGGGTATACCCACTCATTTTCGAGTTTGCTAAAGAATGAAGATTGGAAGTATCAGTCATTTGACATAAAACTTGGATTGGCTTATAGACCACTTGAAGAAAAAACAAAAGACCTTCCAAAAGAAACTGAAACGACTATCATAATTGCTGATGAAATTCCACCTCCTCCTGCTCAAGCAATTATTAATCCGATACGATTTGCATCTATAAATACTCCTGATTTGGAATTGCAACAAACAATAATCACGCAAACATTTCCAATTTTACCCTATATCTTTTTTGATGCGAATTCAACAGTTCCAAACTCAATACAAACAAGTATAAGTCCTAATTTTAGAGAGGAACAAGTCTCTTCCAACACATTAGAAACCTACAATAATGTATTGGGTATCATTGCAAAAAGAATGTTAGCTGTGGAGAATTCTAAGATTACTTTAATTGGGAACTCTGATGGAAAAGAAAAAACAAATCAGAAAGAACGCAAATTATTAGCGCAAGGTAGAGCGCAAACAATCAAAGACATATTAGTTAAAGGTTGGGGTATTAATCCAGATAGAATTCTCATTCAATCTCGTGATCTACCAAAAATATTATCAAATAAAGAGTATGTCGAAGGTGATGCAGAAAATAGAAGAGTGGAAATAGAAACTAATTCACCTGATATTTTAAGTCCCGTGATATATTCAAAATTCAATGAATATATACCATTACAAAATACCATTCAATTAGCTTTAGAAACAGATGCAAAAGCTGATATTCAAGAATGGAAATTAGATATTAACTATAAAGGAAAATCACTTCATTCCTTGAATGGAGATAAGATACCAATGAATCAAATTGATATATCACTAGATTCAGCAATCATTTCTTCTTTAGGCAATATCATCTCCGAATCAAGTGATTCGGTGGATATCATACTTAACTGCAAGTTAACTTCTGGTGAAGAATTATCGAGTACAACAAAGCAAGCAATCAAGAATACAAAAAATACATTTGAAATCAGCAGACTTAGTTTGATAGTCTTTGAATATGATGAGAGTACTCTTTCTGACAAAAATTCTATGATGATGAAAGAATTTCTAAAGAAAGAGATTGGACCTCAATCAAAAATAGATATCACTGGTTCAACTGATAAACTTGGAGAGGCAGAATACAATATTGAACTTTCTCAAGAAAGGGCAAATGCTGTTGAAAAATTTATGAGATCCTTTCAAAACAATCTCAATATCATATCTGTTAAAGGTATTGGTTCTTCTAGAATGTTGTTTGACAATTCTTTACCAGAAGGTCGTTATTACTGCAGAACAGTATCAATTGAAGTCAAGAATCCGATTCAATCATTACCTGGCAAATAAACTGTTAATCGATTATTCAGTGCATCATATTCTGTTTTGAAAACCGGCAAATTTGTAGCAGAGCCTTGTTTAGGTTGTATAATTACTTCGCCTGTAATTGGACTAAATTCTGCATAATGGCATGGACAGTATATTGTTGGTTTATCAGTTGACGGGATATTGACTTGACAACCCTGATGGGTGCAGAATGAAGATAAAGCCAAGAATGTATCATTATCAATTCTGATTATGATAAAGTCCTCTCCATTATTGAGTGATGATTCATTATAATACATCGCTCCACCATTCAGAGTTATAGCACTATTTGCAGGATCATTGAGCGAAATGAATAAAGGGAATGTAGTTTCTTGTGGTTGAAGAGGATCTTCATTCATTTCGCATGATGAAAGAATTGTCAAGATAGATCCTGAACATATTGTAATTCCAAGTCCTTGCAATCCAGTTTTTACGAATTCTCTGCGGTTTTGATTATTCATAAGTATCTCTCTCAATAATATACATGCAATTGGGCGCCCCATCTACCAATAATACCGGGACGTGAAGTATCGAAGATTCTATATTCAGGTCGAAATTCAATATTTGGTAGAAGAAATATCTGTGCTCCGATGACAAATTGCCGAATAACTGTGGCTTGCACATTTGCATCAACTGTTAACTCAGCATATTCAGAACGAATATACGGAAGTAACCAAGGTTCGATTTGATACATAAGTTCAGCAGATATTGATCTTGAATTACCTTTTTTAAATGAGATATTTCTGGGTTCGATACTTCGATCATGTGATACTTTGGCTAGAGTCGATTCCATATTGAATGACAATTGATCTGTTAATCCCAAACCAAGCATCAATTGTGTTATAGACATATCACCATTTATTAGAATTGAAGCCCCAAGATATGTGTTTAGAGAATTTTCAAAGAATCTTGGCCAAAACATGATTCTAGAAGTAAATGCATATGATCCTGTTGTGTCATATGTTATTGCATTTTCATTCAGAGTTTTGTTAGAGAAAACACCAGCATGTATGCTCAGCCAATGTAATCCTTCATACCCCAACTCTATTCCTGGGCTAGCAAAATATGGAGCAATCAAAGTCATTTGATTATAGGGTGTTAAAATCTCTGGAGTTAACCAGTCGGCAGCAATTTGTCTATTTAGAGTAGTATGATCATCATTCTTTATTCCAATCGTTGGCTGAAATACTCCAACTCTTAATTGTGGTAAATCAATACTAGGTTGCAATAAGATTGACCCAGACCATGCCTGTTGTCCTTTATAACGAATAGGACCAACATTATATGCACCTTCTATACCAAGCCAAGAAGTAAACTGATGATGTCCATATATAGAAAATTGCATCGGAAAGAATGAGGCTTCACTTTCAGGATTTCTTGATCTGATATATTGGAATCGCATATCAAACCCAATATTTGATTTAGCGCCAACCCATTCTCGAAGTGTATCTTGTATTCCCCAAAAATCCTCCATCATTCCTTTTATTGGTGTAAATGCTGAAACATCACGATATGTATACCATCCAAGATCATTCCGTGTTCCGCCTCCCTGTTGATTTACATGACAACTAGAACATCGATTCCCTGAAAGCATACTCATCTGAGGCAAAGCAAATACATCATTAATCAATAACAATATTAGAATAACAAGAAGAATCAACTGTTTCATATTCAAATTGTATAAGATGAGTTAGAAAGAAGTATGCAGTAAATGTAAATACTATACTCTAATAAATGGGTTAAATTCAAACATAAAGTGACTTTATTCCAGAATTTTCACCTAAATATCGTATATTTTAGGTTAAACTATACCATTGTTCCGACATAGATACAGTCATGCTTCAGTCTAAAATTTTCATTCCAACATTAAAAGAGGCGCCTGCTGAGGCGCTAATACCATCGCATATTTTAATGATGCGAGCCGGTCTTATTAGACAGCTTGCAGCAGGTATATTTTCACAATTGCCTTTAGGATATAGATCCCTCAAAAAAGTACAGCAAATCATTCGTGAAGAAATGGATGCCATTGGGGGGCAAGAGTTCCATCTTCCCGCTTTAAATCCAATAGACATATGGGAACAAACAGGTCGTGTTGAAGCAATGGGAGATGTGATGTTTCATATCAAAAATCGAGATGGGTTGGTTCTAGCTCCTACGCATGAAGAAATCATGACATATCATGCCAAACAGCATATCAAATCATATCGTGATATGCCTCAGATATGGTATCAGATTCAAACAAAGTTTCGTAATGAACCAAGACCCAAATCAGGTGTTTTGCGTGGTAGACAATTCACCATGAAAGATGCATATTCACTTGATAATTCAAGAGAAGGGTTAGATAAGAGTTATGACTTACATGCAATAGCTTATAGAAATATTTATCAGCGTTGTGGTTTAAAGTTCTTCGTTGTTGGTGCATCTTCTGGAGCGATGGGTGGAAGCGCTTCTCAAGAATTCATGGTAGAATCACCACATGGCGAAGATACATGTGCAATCGATGAGTTATCAGGATATGCTGCAAACATTGAAGTTGCAGTCAGCGCTTTACACCCAATTGGAAGAATTGATAATACCAATTCTATTGAAGAATTTCCAACTTCTGGATCAAAGACAATTGATGAACTAGTGGCCAGTTTTGGACTTGATGTCAATCGTTGTGCTAAGTCTGTAATCTATATTGCAGATTCCAAGCCATATCTCATTTTGATGCGTGGCAATGATCAATTGAATGAAGCTAAGTTTCAAAACTATGTTAAGTCAATTCAATGTCGTCCTGCAGAACCCGAAGAATTATTTGAATTAACTGGTGCACATGCAGGATCTATTGGTCCAATTGGTCTTTCATCTGATATAACTATTCTTGCAGATTCACTTCTAGAACATGCAAATGGACTTGTCAGTGGTGCAAACAAAGATGGTTTCCATATCAAAAATATTGATCTAGATAGAGACTGCTCTATATCTGCATTTGCGGATTTCAGAACTGTTCTTGAAGGCGAGCCAAGTATTTCTGGTGGCAATCCCCTTCGAATAGTAAATGCCATCGAGGTTGGGCATATTTTCAAATTAGGAACCAAATATTCCGAAGCTTTACATGCAGTATTCCTCGATGAACATGGTAAAGAACAGCCGATTATCATGGGCTCCTATGGCATTGGACTTGAAAGAATAATCGCATGTGCAATTGAACAGCATCATGATGAAAAAGGAATTGCATGGCCTATTTCAATTGCACCTTATACAGTACATTTAATTGGTCTTGGATTACATAAATCTGAAGAAGCGGTGAAAGCATGTCATGAAATTCATGATGCATTGGAACGAGTTGGGATAGATGTACTTTTTGATGACCGCGATGTATCGCCTGGAATAAAATTCAATGATGCAGATTTGATTGGTCTCCCCTTTCAATTAATCGTCGGCGAAAAAGGCTTGCAGCAAGGTCAATTAGAGCTGAAAATTAGAAAAACACATGAACGCTTGTCCATTGCAATTACTTTAGATAATACTATAGCACAATCTGTAGTGAATGCAATTCAAACGCAAATGAACATACAGGGATAATGATGTCTTTACTTGCAGATTTACATACTCATACCACATTCTCGGATGGAATTCTATCCCCGGAACAACTCTTGGATAAAGCCAAGAGTGTGGGTCTGCATACTTTGGCAATCACTGATCATGATACAATGCAAGGATATGTTCATGGAATAGAATATGCTAAGTCCATTGGTATTCAATTGATTCCTGGATTAGAATTGAGTTGCTATGAACAAGGTAGAGATTATCATCTACTTGGATTTTTCACGGATCCAGATAATCCTCAATTGAATCATTATTTGACCATGTTTAAGCATGAAAGAGCAAAGAGAGCTGAGAGAATTGTCAAGAAGCTAAATAATGCCAATATGTCAATAACGATGGATGATGTATTGGAAAAAGCAGGAAAAGCACCTGTTGCTAGGCCCCATATTGCATCTGTTATGATTGACAAATCTTATATCAGTGACCTAAAATCTGCTTTTGATAAATATCTAAGCTTTGGTAAACCTGCTTATGAGCCCAAATGGAATTTTCCAGTTGAATTGGGTATAAAAATCATCAATGATGCTGGCGGAGTTGCAGTGCTCGCGCATCCAGGAAGATATCTGCCACAACAGGTATTATCACGTTTCATTAAGCAAGGATTAGATGGCATCGAAGCTGTTCATCCTTCTCATTCTCCTGAAACTCAACAATATTATCGTTCGATCATAGATCAATATTGCTTGCTTTGGACTGGCGGTTCCGATTTCCATGGAAGCAGAGAATATGATGAAACTAATTTTGGTAAGTTTACCGTTACAACAAGTGCAATTGATGCCATTCAATCATATTTAAAACACTGATACAATTTAGAAATGAAAGCTACAATTATCGAAGGACATTTTGATGTCCAAAACGCTAAAATCGCAATAGTCGCAGCACGCTGGAATGGCTTTATTGTACATAGTCTCATTCAAGGTGCTTTAGATGCATTACATAGACATGGAGTGGATGAGTCAACAGTAACTTTGACATATTGCCCCGGGTGTTATGAGATCCCACTTGTTACACAAACACTTGCGAAATCTGGCAAATATGATGCTATTATTACATTAGGTGCTGTAATCCGTGGTGCAACACCACATTTTGATTATGTCGCTTCCGAGGTATCAAAAGGGGTGGCCCAAATTGGTCTTGAAACAAGTATTCCATGCATTTTCGGTGTTTTAACCACAGATACAATCGAACAAGCAATTGAAAGAGCTGGAACTAAATCTGGAAACAAAGGAGCTGAGTCTGCAATGGCCGCAATTGAAATGATTTCACTTATGAAAAAGTTATCTTGATAATCGATTATTCTATACAAAGCAGATCATTTGATCTGCTTTTTTTTTGTAGTTTTCACATCATTCATTTTCCAATTAAGTATATGGAATCGATTTCTTCTCTTCTTCAAGAACATAGAATATTTCATCCAAGCAAAGATTTTTCTAATCAAGCGAATATTGGATCGATGGAATCATATGAAATCATGCGCCATAATGCGAATATAGATCCATTAACACATTGGAATAATCAAGCTCACAAGATTCATTGGTTTTCACCATGGGAGACTATTCTTGAATGGAAATATCCTCACGCAGAGTGGTTCAAAGAAGGATTTACCAATGCTTCTTTCAATTGTTTGGATATTCATAGCAATACTCCAATAATGCAAAAAGCAGCATTAATATGGGAAAGAGAAGATGGATTAAGACAAACAATCACTTATAAAGAACTGCTTTCAAAAGTTTCATCATTCGCAAATGCTCTGAAATCTATTGGGATAGTAAAGGGAAATGTTGTTACAATATATATGGGAATGAATCCGGAAGCCATTATTGCTATGCTCGCATGTGCAAGAATTGGCGCCATTCATAATGTGGTTTTTGGCGGTTTTTCCTCAGACTCACTTCGAGACCGTATTAATGATTCTTCATCTGTGTGCATCATTACTCAGAAAGATACTCTCAGAAGGGGTGCTACTATTCCATTATTGGCTTCCGTAGAAGAAGCTATCAAAGAATGTCCAAGTGTTCAGTCCATAATTTGTAAAAATGCAATTGACATTGAATCACCTTTGATTTATGATTGGGATACAATCGTTTCGAATCAACGAGATAATTGCAATGCTGAACATCTTGAAAGCGAGCATGCATTATTCTTCTTATATACAAGTGGATCTACTGGTAAACCCAAAGGACTTGTTCATACTACTGGTGGTTATTTGACGCATGTTCGCTACTCATTTGAAATGGTATTTGATCCAAAACCAACTGATGTTTATTTCTGCACTGCCGATATTGGTTGGATTACCGGCCATAGTTATGTGGTCTATGGACCACTTATGCATGGCATGACCATACTCATTTATGAAGGAGCTCTACATTATCCTCATCCTGGTAGAATTTGGGAATTGATTGAATCGTATAAAGCTACAATACTATATACTGCTCCAACTGCAATACGATCTTTTATGGGAGCCGGAAATCATATACCAGAACAATATAATCTCCAATCACTTCGATTATTGGGAACAGTTGGAGAACCTATAAATCCGGAAGCATGGATGTGGTATCATGAAGTCATTGGGAAATCACATTGTCCAATAGTTGATACTTGGTGGCAAACAGAAACAGGCGCCATAATGATAGCACCGATTCCGGGAGCTGTTCCAACCAAACCTGGTACTGCAACGCTTCCTCTCCCTGGAATTTTAGCAGATGTAATTCGGAAAAATGGAGAGTCATGTCAGGATAATGAAGGTGGTTATCTAACTATTAAGCATCCTTGGCCTGGAATGGCAAGAACCATTTTTGGAGATGATGAAAGGTATAAAAATGTGTATTGGTCTGAGTTTCCACCTAATGATCAGCACAAAGGTATGTATTTCACTGGTGATGGTGCGAGAAAAGACGAGAATGGATATTTCTGGATTATGGGTAGAGTTGATGATGTAGTGAATGTTAGCGGTCACCGACTTGGTACAGCAGAGATTGAGAGCGCTCTTGTATCTCATCCTTCAATTGCTGAAGCTGCAGTCGTAGCAAGACCTGATGAAATAAAAGGAAATGCGTTAATTGCATTTGTAACTACAATTCAACAAACAAATCTCGATTTACAGGCATTGGAAATAGAGCTTAAACAACATGTTGCAAAAGAAATCGGTTCATTAGCAAAGCCTGAAGAGATACGATTTACAAATAGTTTGCCAAAAACAAGAAGTGGCAAAATCATGCGAAGATTATTAAGGGAACTAGTATCACATGGTAGAATATCAGGTGATACGACAACATTAGAAGACTTTTCAGCTTTGGAACATTTGAGGACTGATGAAGAATAAATTATAAGGCAGAGAAGGATGTAAATGCAAATTCTTTGGGAGATTTTCTTGTTCTTGGTGTCAATTCCCGAGATTTAAAAGGTTCTTCGAGAGCATCAGCTTCACCTAAATATCCCAATGCAAGAATTGACACTAAATCTAAAGTATCAGGATATTGTAATAACTCTTTTGCTTTTTGTCTATCGAAGCCACCCATCTGATGACCATATATGCCTAGCTCTGCACCTTGCAACAATAATTTGGTGCATGCGGCACCTACATCATGCCATGCATGAATATTTGCATTTCCATCATTGAACACATTCTTTGCAAAAACAGCCATGAGTATTGGTGCCTTACATGCCCATACTGCATTTCCAGGCATCAATGTGGAGAGGATTTGTTCATAAATTTCACTCCCTCTTTTACTGTAAACAAAACGCCAGGGTTGTTCATTCATACTGCTGGAGGCCCAAGAGGCAGCATTGAATAAACACATCAATTCATCTTCACCTATCATATCTTCTGAAAAAGATCGTGCGCTCCATCTATTAGCTAATAATTCGTGAATTCCAGTGTCTCTTGGTGCATTCTTAATCATGGCTATATTTGCGAAATTTGAATAAAAACTGTGATTAACAAGTCTTTTTTTACATTCTAAGTTCCAAAATATGAAAATTCATCATTTTGACTTCATATTTGGTAAATGAGGCATAGTTTTTGTGGTTAAATATTTGCCCTCTCAGGGTAAAAAGCAGCATACTTATATCGAAAACAGCATATGAAAGGAAGGATCATCATGGCTTTACCTCCTGATTCCATTATTATTAATCGAAAGAAGAATACGATCATTGATTCATTATTTGATTCAGATGAGAAAGAAGACATTGTTAGTAAGCCTAAAAAATCAAGAAAAAGCGTACAGCCAGAACTTCCTGAAGAGCCGGAATCAGGATCTCATCGTGCATTAGCCATGCAGATTTTAGGGATATTCATGGCTTTGAGCTCAGTATTATTACTCTTAGCCTTAGTATCATATACACCAAAAGACGAAGCCAATGCGGATTTGACTCTCTATGACATCATTGCCGTATTGAAAGGTGACCCATCAATGCAGGCGAAATCAGATACTACACAAAATTGGTTAGGATTATTTGGCGCAGTATTTTCTCATATGATGTTCAATGGAGCAATTGGATATGTGGCGATCATATTTCCCTTCCTTGGATTCCTTTGGTCTAAAGATGTTTTTTTCATGGAAAGAGTCGCCTCTAGAACCTTAAAGTTCACTGGATTAATCTTATTGATTGCAGGTATAATTTCAGGTTTCTTTGGTACAATGCAACAGATTATTCCTTCAATGGCTAATGAATGGAGTGGCGTATTAGGTCAATTTGAAGCATATGTGCTTTCATCCCTCATTGGTAAAATAGGAGCATTGCTCGTTTTTATTGTTGCACTTTTTCTCACAATTACACTTGGATTTGGAATATCAATTAAATCTACAATCGAAACAGTAATTGCTGGTTTTATGAAATTATCTATGCTGATAGATAAAGGTATTGATCTCTTTCAGAAGAAAGATATTCAAGAAGAAATGCAATCTATTGAACATGAAGAAAAAGAAGAATCACAATATTCTCATACAAACAAATCAGTTTTTGCTCCTGAAATAGATGAGGAACCAGCAAGAATCATTAGAAAAAGAACCCAAGGACTTTCTCTATCACCTATTTCAGATACTGAACTATCACATCAAGCACCTATAATTATTCGAGGGCAGGAGCAGATTGAAGATGAACCAATGTTCGTAAACATTACGAAGAAGCAAAGATCTATTCCGAAAATAACAGAACCATTACCTACAACTCCTATACAACTGAAAAAAGAAACTCAAGATATTCAAAAGGATATCGAGCAAGATAATTCACCTCTCCTTACATTGAATGTGCAAGAGCCGATCATCAATACTGAAGATATGAGTGATAGGGATATTGCTAAAGTTCGCTCAATGATGCAGGATGAAGAAATTAATTATGAACCGCCAACATTGGAATTACTTACGCAGCAACATGAGAATGTAATTAATGTTGATGATGATGAATTGAAAGAAAATGCACGCTTATTGCAAGAAAAATTACGCACATTTAAAATTGAAATTAATGATCTACAGGTAACTCCGGGACCTGTAGTTACTCAATATGAATTCGTACCAGCGGCAGGAATAAAGATATCTCAAATAGAAAATCTATCCGATGATATCGCATTAGCTTTGAAAGCGCGAGGCATTCGAATTATAGCACCTGTACCAGGAAGAGGAACAGTTGCAATTGAAATTCCAAATCATAATCCATCAATGGTTTTATTTAGTAGCATCATCAAATCATCGAAATTTCATGATGTGGAGCAAAGACTTCCATTGGCGCTTGGAAAAACAATTTCAGGGGAAGTATACTGTGCTGATTTAGCAAAAATGCCTCATCTTCTCATTGCAGGTTCTACTGGGGCAGGAAAAAGCGTTGGTATCAATACTGTAATTTGTTCACTTCTTTATAAGATGCATCCAAGAGATTTGAAATTTGTGATTATTGATCCAAAAAGGGTTGAAATGACCTATTATGGATTGATGCGCAATCATTTCTTGGCACTCTCACCTGATGTAGATGAACAGATCATTACTTTACCTCAGAATGCAGTGGCAGTCTTAAAATCACTTTGCAATGAGATGATGAATAGATATGATATTCTTGCAAAAGTTGGTCAAAGAAATATTGTTGATTATAACACAAAATTGGCTGAAGGAAAATTTCAAGAAAGCGAATTAGAATTAAAGAAAATGCCGTATATCGTCTGTGTGATAGATGAATTAGCAGATTTGATGCTCACGGCTGGAAAAGAAGTAGAAGAACCAATCATAAGACTTGCTCAATTAGCTCGTGCAGTAGGTATTCATATGATCATTGCTACTCAAAGACCATCAGTAGATGTTATTACTGGTCTGATCAAAGCTAATTTTCCAGCTAGAATATCATATCAAGTAGCTTCTAAAATAGATTCACGAACAATTATAGATGGACCAGGAGCTGATCAACTTCTTGGAAATGGCGATATGCTTTATTTACCGGGAGGAGCTCCAAAACCTGTTCGTATTCAGAATAGTTTTCTATCTACCGATGAAGTTGAAAATATCTGTATGCATATTGCAAATCAGCAAGGATATACAACTCCGTATATGCTACCAACTGCTATTGATAAAAGTGCGAGCTTACACGGCGGTGGTAGCGATTCGAGAGATGAATTATTTCCAGATGCTGCACGTATCGTAGTTAGACATCAACAAGGATCTACTTCCCTTTTGCAACGCTACTTAAAAGTTGGTTATGCAAGAGCAGCAAGAATTATGGATGAGTTAGAAGCTGCTGGTATAGTTGGCGCACCAAATGGATCTAAAGGTCGAGAAGTAATGCTCGATAGTGAAATGGAATTGGAAGCATATTTATAATTTACCATGAAACAATCATTTACCCTCATAGCCGGACCATGTGTCATTGAGTCAAAAGACTTACTGTCGGAAGTATTAGAAACACTTCTTCCGATTGCAAAGGAATGTGATTTTGATCTCATATTTAAATCTTCATATCGTAAAGCAAATCGTACGAGTATTAATGGATTTACAGGTATTGGCGATATTGAAGCATTAGAATATCTTCGAGATATATCTACTAAGCATGGAGTACAATCAATCACTGATATACATGAATCTCATGAAGCATCTATGGCTGCTGCATATGTTGATGTTTTACAAATTCCTGCTTTCTTATGTCGCCAAACTGAATTATTACAAGCTGCAGGTGCAACTGGTAAGATTGTTAATATTAAAAAAGGACAGTTCCTCGCTCCTGATGATATGGGCAAACAAGCTGACAAATCTTTACAAGCTGGTGCAAGTCAAGTATGGCTTACGGAAAGAGGAACTACCTTTGGTTATCATGATTTAGTTGTAGACTTCCGTTCCCTTCTCATAATGCGAGAAACAGGTCTTCCAATCATTTATGATGCGACACATTCATTACAATTACCTGGTGGTGGCGAACAATCAGGAGGATTAAGACAATTCATAAAACCACTTGCAAGAGCTGCGATGTCTGTGGGTATAGACGGAATATTTATTGAAACACATCCTAATCCTGAAAAGGCTATGTCAGATTCCGCGACTCAATATCCCCTTTCAGAGATTAAAGACTTATTGCATGAATTGGCAGAATTACGACATGTTATCAACAGTTTTTCATAAAGTACATATTTGTTTTTTTTGCCTATTATTTTTGATTTCATGTGAAGAATCGAAAAATACAGGACAAATAATTGTTAAAGATACCATTGATCCATTGCAGATCCCAACTCATGAGATTTGGGACTTTTCTATGTCATTTACTGACTCCACAAAAATAAGAGCATTGCTCAAAGCTGGTAAAGCAAGGGTTTTCGAATCTCGAAATGAAACATTACTTGATTCAAATGTATATGTTCAATTTATGAACAATCAGTCAAAGCCAGCCGGATATATGACATCAAAATCAGCAACAATCAATGAAGCTACAAGGGATATGTTTGCTAAAGGGAATGTGTATGTTAGATCTGACAGTACAAATACAATATTGACAACTGAATCTTTGATGTGGAAAGAAGAATCGAGACAATTTTACACTAAGGATAAAATTCATATTCAAACTCCTACCGAAATCATTGATGGATATGGTATGGAATCTGATATATGGCTTAAAAACTATCGAATATTCAAAGTTAGTGGAACAAAAATCATAGAGTAATATGCTCACCATAAAAGCCAATCTTGTCGATATCTTTGAAAATAGTATTTATCCTGCCACTATTCATATTGATAATGGAATCATACAATCGATAGATCGTCACTCAGAAGTATTGCATAATTATATTCTCCCAGGTTTTGTTGATGCTCATGTACATATAGAAAGTTCGATGCTCATTCCCTCTGAATTTGCACGATTATGTCTTCCACATGGAACAATTGCAACAGTTAGCGATCCACATGAAATAGCAAATGTACTTGGTATGCGTGGGATTGAATACATGATAGAGAATGCTAAGCTTACACCTTTGAATATTGTTTTTGGGGCTCCTTCTTGCGTGCCAGCCACAAGTTTTGAAACTTCAGGGTCTACTATTGATATTGCTGATATTAAGAGCTTAATGAATAAACCTGAAATTGGTTATCTCAGTGAAATGATGAATTATCCAGGTGTTCTTTCGTCCGATCCAATGGTTATTGAAAAGATTCGTATTGCGAAAGAATATGAAAAACCTATTGATGGTCATGCACCTGGACTGCGTGGTGATAAAGCAAAAGCATATGCTAATGCTGGAATTACAACAGATCATGAATGCTATACGCTTGAAGAAGCAATTGAAAAGATTCAATATGGAATGAAGATATTGATTCGCGAAGGATCAGCAGCAAAGAACTTTGAAGCTTTACATCCACTCATTAGTCTTTATCCTGAATCATGTATGTTTTGTTCTGATGACAAACATCCCGATGACTTAGTTAAAGGACATATAAATGATATTGTTACAAGATCTATTGCTATGGGATATGATGTATTTGATATACTTCGCATTGCACATCTACATCCAAAAGAACATTATGGAATAGATATTGGATCTTTGAAAGTTGGTGACAAAGCTGATTTTATACTTTGTAATAATCTAACTGATTTCAAACCACATTCAGTATATATACGGGGTGAGTGCATTGTAAAAGATAACTCAATACACTTCGACATACCATACTCCAAAGAGGATACGTATGCTCTTTGCAATATTACTCCAATTAATATTGATTCATTATCAATTCCTGCAAAATCAGAATCAATAAATGTAATAGAATATGTACCTGGTGAGTTAATTACAAAATCTATAATAATTGAAATGAATCATAGAGATGGATATTTACATTCAGATATTTCTAGAGATATACTTAAGATAGCCAATATTAATCGTTATCATGAATCAGAGATCGCATTTGGCTTCGTGAAAGGAATGGGATTGAAGATTGGAGCTATTGCATCAACCATTGCGCATGACTCACACAATATTATTGCAATTGGTGCTGATGACGTGTCTATGCAAAATGCTATAAATGCACTGATTACATGTAAAGGTGGAATTACATATGCAAAAGGAGATAGCGTACATGTACTTCCATTGGAAATAGCGGGATTAATGAGTAGTCGAAATGGATATGATATTGCCAAAGAATACGAAGTAATTGATCAAATGGCAAGAGAAGCCGGTAGTGATATTCATTCCCCATTCATGAGTTTATCATTTCTAGCATTGCTTGTTATCCCATCTCTGAAATTAAGTGATAAAGGTTTATTTAATGGAGACACCTTTACATTTACTTCAATGTATTGCGATTAGATATTCATTTTCATGAATATTTTTTCGGGGATTGCTCTAATAATCATCATTATTAACCTCCAAAATGAAGGAATATACATGTGATCTATTCCCTGCTCTATTCCACGAATAATTTCTTTTGCTATAAAATCAGGTGATACAAATAGGAATGACTGTTTTAAATGAGAAGTCATCGGTGTTGCAACAAATCCAGGTTTGATAGTCATAATGCGAATTTTTTCGGAGCCTATATCATTTCGTATTCCGGAAAGAAATGTATGAATTGCTGATTTCGCAGCACCATATGCATAATTTCCTTTTCTTCCTCTTTCGCCAGCTACCGATCCAATACCTATGAGAATGCCACTCTTCTTTTCTTTGAAATGATTTGCGATAAATTGAGCTGGTACAATAATACTCAATAGATTTAAAGTAAACTCATCTCGAAGATACTGAAAATCTGTATTTGCTTTTACTTGATCAGAAAGAGATCCTTGAGCCAAAAAAGCTATATCAATTGGACCATTAGATTTTGTACTTTTCTCAATTGCATCAATAATCATTGCATCATTCATGAAATCAATTGCATATGTATTGACAATATTTTGTCCTAATGCCATTAACTCTGAAGCGCAAGCATTCAAGCGAAGTTGATTTCTTCCAAGGAGTGTAAATACATGATTACTTTCCTTAGCATATCTTTTGGCAAAAGCATGAGCAATTGCGGATGTGGCTCCAAGAATCAAGATATGCAT
>JACCDW011783300.1_pt1 | contig 25364 bp, 28 predicted proteins | sample 7449781 | NCBI WGS metagenome assembly JACCDW01 (sample SAMN15323449, study PRJNA562643) | freshwater metagenome | isolation source: river surface water | place: USA:Blue River Watershed | collected 2017-08-18
AGATCGACCGTGTCTGATGCGTTAGCGCCCGACTGAACGGTGATAGCCGTGGTGCTGCCATCGAACAGGGTCACACCGTTGAACTTGGTGTTGGTGATCACCTGGTCAATCTGGGCGGTCAGCTGATCGACTTCGTTCTGCATATAGGTGCGGTCAGTGGCGTCCTGGTAGGTGCCCGAGGCCGACTGGACCGACAGTTCGCGGACGCGCTGCAGCATGTTGGTGACTTCGCTCAGCGCCCCGTCGGCGGTCTGGGCAAGGCTGATGCCGTCATTGGCGTTGCGGATGCCCTGGCTCATGCCGCGGATCTGCGCGGTCATCGAGCTGGCAATGGCGAGGCCGGCAGCGTCGTCCTTGGCGCCGTTGATGCGCTTGCCGGTCGACAGGCGTTCCATCGCGCTGCCGAGCATCTTGTTGGCCGAGTTCGAAGCGTTGGCGGCCTTGATCGCGCCGATGTTGGTATTGATGACACTCATTGTCGGTACTCCCGTGATCGTCTCGCAAGCCGCATGGACCATCCGGCGCGGCTGCCACCCCCTAGAGCGGCCATCGTCAGCGGTTTTTAAGCGGGCCGGGGCAAGGACATGCCGAATTACGTATCCGCCCCTAGCGCATTGTTTCGAGAGCCTTTCAGGAGAATCGCGCATCTATGGGCGCGAAGGAAACGGTTAACTCGGGGGTTACCGCAAATGACGGCCTTGGCCATGAGTGAAACAGTGCGGCGGCAGCATGTCGCCCTGGCCCAGCGGCTTGAAGCCATGCTGGGCAACGGCAAAGCGGAGGACCTGCGCATTCTGCGCACGGCGCAGGATCCGGCTCCGGTCGGTCCGGCGCCCGCGCTTACGCTTGAGCGGGCGGCAGAGCCCGCGCTGCGGCGCCTGGGCGGACGGGGCCGGTTTCACCTGACCTATCGCGACCCATCCGGCGAGACGAGCATTGCCGCCGCGCTCGCCGCGCTGACCGCGCCCGGCGCGCCCATCGCGGCCGATCCCGAAAGCCTGTCAGTCCTCGCCTTGGCCGAACGCCTCGCCGCCAGCGAAATCCCGGTGCTGATCGCGGGACCCACCGGCACCGGCAAGGAAGTGCTGAGCCGCTTCATCCATGACCACAGCCCCCGCCGTGATGCACCGTTCATCGCCGTAAATTGCGCGGCCATGCCCGAAGCAATGCTGGAGGCCCTGCTGTTCGGTCACCAGAAGGGCGCGTTCACAGGCGCAACGCAATCCAGCGAAGGCTTCTTCCGCGCGGCCGATGGCGGAACCCTGCTGCTCGATGAAATCGCCGAAATGCCGCTGGCACTCCAGGCCAAGCTCCTGCGCGCCCTGCAAGAGGGTGAGGTCGTGCCGATTGGCGCCACCCGCCCGATCAAAGTCGACGTGCGGATCATCGCCGCCGCCAACCGCGACCTGCCTTGCGAAGTTGCCGCGGGCCGGTTCCGCGAGGACCTGTTCTATCGCCTGAATGTCTTTCCCCTGTCGCTCCGCCCGCTGCGCGAAAGGAGCGAGGATATCGCCCCGCTGGCCTTCACCATGATGCTGCGCCACAGCCCCGCGGCGCGAGCCTTGCCCTGGCTGGGCGAAGCGGCGCTGGCCAAGCTCAAGCTCCACGCCTGGCCAGGCAACGTTCGCGAGCTGGAGAACGTGATCCGCCGCGCCCTGCTGCTGGCCGATGGCGCACCGGAAATCGGACCAACCCAGATCCTGTTCGATCAGCCGGCCCGGCTCGCCTCGGCGCCGGCACTGGTCCCTGCGCAGTCACGCCGCCTTTCGTCGGTGGTTCAGCAATCCGAAGCCGAAGCAATCATGGAGGTGCTGGCAGCCGTCGGCGGCAATCGCATCGCCGCCGCCCGCGAACTGGGCATTTCAGAACGAACCCTGCGCTATCGCCTGGCGGCCTTCCGTGATGCCGGCCTGGCCGTGGCTGGAGGCCGGCGATGAGCGGCGGAATCGGTGGAATCGGCAATGCCGGCAGCGTCCAGTCGATCCTGGCGCTGCGCCAGCAGATCGTTGATCGGTCACAACTGCTCCAGCACCTGCAACAGCCCAGCCCGACCCAGCCCGATGCGCCTGCGGGTCCAGCCGGGGGATTTGGCGCAGCCTTGCAAGGCGCCTTGCAGCAGGTCAGCGATGTCCAGAACCAGTCATCCGCGCTGACCGAAGCTTATGAAAAGGGCGAGGTCACCGACATCGCTAAGGTCATGCTGGCCCGGCAGGAAGCCGGAGTAGCCTTTGAGGCCACATTGCAGGTCCGCAACCGCCTGCTCTCGGCCTACCAGGACATCATGCGGATGGGGGTCTGATAAATGGCTGACCTCGTTCCAGCTTCACCCTCGCCGCTCCCCCCGGCGCTTGACCGGTTCCGTGGCCTGGCTGCCCAGCCGGCCCTGCGCCGGGCCGTGCCATGGTTTTTCGCGGCTGGGGTTCTTGGCGCTGCTGCCTTGGCCTGGTCGGTGATTTCTGCCCCACCGCAGCGCCAGCTCTATACCCAGCTCGGCGATGCCGAACGGGCTGGCGTGGTCAGCGCGCTGGAGGGCGCGGGGATTGACTATGCGATCGACAATTCGACCGGCGCGCTCAGCGTAGCCGAGGATCAGCTTTACCGCGCCCGCATGGTGGTTGCCGCCGATGGCGCGCTGGCGGTGCCCGATAGCCAGACCGCACTGGACAGCATGCCTCTGGGTGCCAGCCGGACGCTGGAAGGGGAGCGCCTGCGCACCGCACGCGAACACGAGCTGATGCAGACGATCAAGGAGATCGATGGCGTTGAGAGTGTCCGCGTGCATCTGGCAGAAGGCAACAAATCGGTTTTCGTGCGGGATGAAGCCCCGCCCAGCGCCTCGGTTATGGTCCGCATGGCGCGCGGTCGGCAGCTGGCCGCCAGTCAGGTTGCCGCCATCGTCAACCTGGTCGCCGCTGCGGCTCCCGGGATGAGCGCCGATGCCGTGCGCGTAATCGATCAGGCCGGACGGCTGCTGTCCGATCCTGCGACAGGCAAGGACAATGATCGAGTCGAATTGCAGGCCCGGCTTGAAACCAAGCTGCGGGGTCAGATCGATCAGCTGCTGACCCCGATTTTGGGTGCCGACCAGTTCTCCAGCGAGATTCAGATCGAACTCGACATGGATGAAGTTACCTCTGCCCGGGAAAGCTATGACAAGCAGGGGGTGATCCGCTCTGAAACCCAGGCTCAGTCACAAGGCGGCGGCGGCCCCGCTGCTGCTGGCGGGGTTCCCGGGGTTCTGGCCAACACCCCACCACCGGCCACGACGGTTCAGGCAGCCCCCCCGCAAGCCAATACGCCCGGCGCGGTCCCGGTTGCCGCGCCCAGCAGCGAAACCAGCGCCACGAGGACATATGAGCTGGGCCGCGAAGTGGCGGTCAGCAATGCAGCGCCCGGCCGGATCAAGCGCCTGTCGGTGGCCGTGGCCATCAGCCAGGCGGCCATGAAGAAGCAGGGCCGCCCGACCGATATCGAAGCGATCAAGGCACTGGTCAGTGCTGCGGTCGGCGCCGATGCCCAGCGCGGCGACCAGATCGCCGTTGTCGCCCGCCCGTTTGAGCCGGTGGTTGCGTCGGAAACCCCATTCTATGAAACGCCTTGGTTCACGCTGGCTCTGCGCAGCGCCGTGGGCCTGCTGGTGGTAATTCTGGTGCTGTTGCTTGTGGTTCGGCCAGCGCTGGCATTGCTCAAGCGCCCCGCCCCGATGACTGAGGGCAACGGTGATCAACCGGCCCCGGGCGCGCCCGCCGCTCCCGCTTCGCACGCGGCGTCAGCCGAGGCAGACGTCGATGATCGGGCCCTGCTGGGCAAGCAGGTCGAGCTGGCGCAGCGTCTGGTTGAGGAAAAGCCGGAAGAGGCGATCGTCGCCCTGCGGCGGATGCTCAAGCCGGTGGAGGCCCAGCCGTGAGCGTCCCGCTTAGCGACGCCGAGCGGGCAGCGGTGATGGTAATGCTGCTTGACGAAGCCAAGGCTGCTGGACTGCTGGCCCGCCTTGATCCGTCGGAACTTCAGGTTCTGGGCGAAAAGATGTGTGCCCTCGGGGAAATCGGACCGGCGCTGATCCGGGATTCGATCTCTGGCTTTGTCACCCATGCTGACCGCGATGGCATTGGCGAAGGTGATCGCCAGGAGCGGCTCCACAGCCTGCTCAATGAGGCGGTCGGTCCGGTGAAGGCGCAGAACCTGATGCACCGGATCACGCCCGATGCCGAGCAATCCAAACCGGCGATTGAGCTGGCGCGCTGGCTGAATGCCGAGGCTCTGCTGTCGCTGGTCGAGCACGAACATCCGCAGGCGATTGCCGTGCTGCTGTTGCAGCTTGATCCCGACGTGGCGGCAGAAGTGCTGCGCGCGCTACCGCCGGCGATCCAGCCCCAGGTCATGCACCGGGTGGCAACGATGGGTCCGGTTTCGGCCGATGCCATCGCCATGCTCGACGAGCTGCTGGAGCAGCGCATCACCACCAGCCACGGGGCTGCTGCGCTGACCATGGGCGGCCCGCGCGAAGCGGCAGACATCATAAACAATGCCGGCAAGGCTGCGGAGAAGCGGATCATGCCGGAGCTGAACAAGATCGACAAGGCGCTGGCCCGGACGATCGAAAGCGAAATGTTCAAGTTCGAACACCTCTTCGCGCTCGATCCCCAGGCCATGGGCGCACTGCTGCGCGAGGTCGAAAGCGAAGTGCTGATTGTCGCGCTGAAAGGTATCGAGGACGAACAGCGCGAGGTCTTCTTCCGCGCCATGTCGAGCCGCGCGGCCGATGGGGTTCGCGACGATATCGCTGCCCGCGGCCGCCTGAAGCGGGCCGAGGTGGATGAGGCCCAGCGGGCCATCATCGCCGCGGCGCGGCGGCTTGCGGCCGATGGCGTGATCGTCTTCGGTTCGGGCGGCGGGGAAGACGAATATGTCTAGCCTGCCGTTGGCGGCGCTGGGCAGCGGCAAAGGCTTTGCCAGCGACCCCCGCTTCAATCCCGGTATGACACCGCTGGCCGCCAGCGCGGAAGTCGATCCGATTGCCGAAGCCTGGGCCGATGGCCACGCCGCCGGACTGGCCGAGGCTCAGGCAGAAGCCGCTGAGCGCCGTGACCGGGAAGAGGCCGCCCGCCAGAAGATCGAGCTTGCGCTGGCCCGGCTGGACGCCGGACAGCAGGAAACCCTTCGCCAGCGACTGGTCGAAACCGTGGCCGCACTGTGCAATTCCGCGCTTGCCCCGCTGGCGATCGATCCTGCCTTGCTGTCCGATCGCGCTGCCCGCGCGGCGGCCATGCTGGCTCGTGCCGACGATGCGGCCGTTTTGCGGCTCCACCCTGATGACCTCCAACTTGTTGCCAAGCGACTGCCCGCCGATCTCATTTGCGAAGCCGATGCTGCTCTTGAACGCGGCAGCCTGCGGTTTGATGGTCAGGCGGGCGGGGTGGAGGATGGTCCCGCACAATGGCGGCGCGCGATTGCCGAGGCTTTGGGCCAGTGCTGAACCAGTGCGCGGCCTTGCTAAGCGAGCTGGCAGAGGCCCCACTCGATCTGGGAGCAGCCCGTTACGGTCTGGTTGCGGCCTGCGATGGTGGCCTGCTTGAAGTCAGCGGGCTTAATGCCCCGGTGGGTGCGCTTTGCGATGTCGCGCACGGTCTGGCCCCGCTGACGGCCGAGGTGATCGGCTTTCGCAATGGCCGTTCCTTGCTGATGCTGCTGGGTGATACGGTCATGCTGCGCCCCGGTGCGCGGGTCCGCGCGCGAGGGCAGCCAGGCATGCTGCCGGTTGGCGATGCCTACCTTGGCCGTGCAGTCGATGGTGCAGGCCAACCGATTGACGGGGGCCCGCCGCTACATGCACGGGCGCTGTGGCCGTCTGGGGGCAAGCGCGCCGGAGCACTCGATCGCAGCCCGGTACGCCGCACGTTCGATAGCGGCGTTCGCGCGCTCAACGCACTGACCACATTCGGGATCGGACAGCGGATCGGGATCATGGCCGGTTCCGGGGTCGGCAAATCGGTCCTGCTTGATATGATTGCGACCGGCGCCGAGGCCGAAATCGTCATCGTCGGCCTGATCGGTGAGCGCGCGCGCGAGGTATCGGATTTTGTCGAGCGGCACATGCAGGGAGCGCGGCGCGCGCGTACGGCTGTAATTGCGGTCCCCGCTGATCACGCCCCCAACCTGCGCCTGCGCGGGGCGATGCTGGCAACCAGCCTGGCCGAGCACTTTCGTGCACAGGGGCGGCAAGTCCTGCTGATAATGGACAGCCTGACCCGCGTGGCCCATGCCAGCCGCGAAATGGCGCTGCTGTTGGGTGAACCCGGCGCCGCACGTGGGTATCCTCCTTCGGCCCTGTCAACCATAACCAAGCTGGTCGAGCGGGCCGGCAACTCTGCAGCTTCGGGCGGATCCATAACCGGGCTTTATACCGTGCTGGCCGATGGCGATGCACAGGACGATCCCGTGGTTGATACCGCGCGGGCTATTCTTGACGGCCATATCGCGCTCAGCCGCGATCTGGCCCAACGCGGACAATATCCGGCAATTGACATTGCGGCTTCGCTAAGCCGGGTCATGTCGGACATCGTCAACAGCGGTCATCTGGCATTAGCCCGTGAATTCCGTGCCCTGATTGCGGCCTATGAGGCCAACCGGGACCTGGTGCTGATGGGGGCCTATCGCCCCGGCGCTGACCCCCTGCTTGACCGGGCGATTGCCATTCACGACCAGCTGGTCGGGTTCATGACCCAGCCCGCGCGCAGTATCGTGCCGCTGGAAGCCAGCATCGCCGCGCTGACCGCCCTGCTTGCCGATGCCGGCTGATGCTGCCCGGCTGAAACGGCTGACCCGGCTGGAACGGGTTCGCGCGCTGGTCAAGCAGGATGCGCTGCGCGCAGCTGCTCAAGCCGAGGGGCAGCTGGCCCAACTCAAGGCGCTGGCCGATCGCACTGCGCGCATTGCCGAGGATTACCGTGCCCGCCGCGATTGCGAGAACGGCGCCGACCTCAAGCGTCTGAACGGGTTTGTTGATGGGATCGCGGCGATCGGACTTGCCACCAGCCGGGATGCGGTGACTGCGCATGGGCTGGCCGATCAACGCCAGCAGGAACTTGCCCGCGCCGAGCGCAGTCGTGCCGCAGTCGAAGAGCGGGTCAGGACCGAGACGCGGGCTCAGGCCGCGCGGACAAAATTGCCAGCTCTGGCCCCACGCCGGTCACTTGGCACGGCTCTTGAAGGGTAAGCGGCTGAACCCGCTGAAGGATCTGGATTGATGCTGCCCACGTCCGCCCTGCCGATAACCTCTGGCACCGTCCTGTCGCTTGAATCCGGGCAGCCTCCCGCCCCGCAAGGGCCGGAAACCGCGCAGTTTGAGGCTATCCTGGCCGGTCTGGGTGACATTCCCCTGGAACCAGCTCAAATCGATCCCGACCTGCTGGAAACGTTCCTGTCCGATCCATGCCCAAGCGCTGCTTTGCCGGAAGACGGCAAGGATTTGCCGGATGCGGCAATTGCCGGGCCCGACGCCTTGCTTAACCCGATCGCCCTGCCAGAGCCGCCTGTACCAATAACGCCGCATGCAGCGAGCGCCCCGTTACAGCCGGTGCTGGACCGTCCCAGCGATCCTGCAGCGCCTGCGCCCCTGCCAATCCCGGTGCCCGCAACCCATCAGCCGCTGCCCCGCCTCGCACCCGGCAAGGCGCACCCTGAATACCCAGCGCAGCCACGCGCGACCCGCTTTGCCCTTGGGCAGCAAATCGCTGTCGCAGTGGCACCGCCGGTGGTGATGCCAGCCGATCCACCGCGTCAGGCCCCGCCGCCGCGCGTGGCGGCGACACTGCACCTGCTTGCAGAAGCCTCACCGCGCAAGGCCGCCCCCGTGTCGTTTGATTTCGAACCGGCTCCTCCCGGCAGCCTTGCCGCAACCCAAACCCTTCCACTCGCCAACCTGCCCCAGCCGCCGGCCGGCCCCATGCACAGCACGGGTCCCGCCCGGGATTTGGCCCGCCTTCCGGTTCAGGGACCGCAGGATTTCGGCGTGCTGATTGAACGCCTGATCGCCGCCCGTGAAAGCGGCCAGCCACAGGCTTTGACGCTGGCCTTGGCCCACACCGATTTTGGCCGGGTCGAGCTGCGCTTCGCGCAAGATGGGGGCGATTTGTCGGTCGCCATGGCCAGCGCTGATCCCGACTTTGCCCGGGCCGTGCAGGCCGCGGCGCCGCCCATTGCCGCCACTGGCGAAAGCAATGCCGCGCAAACCCGCCAGCATGGGCATGGCGGGCAAGCCGAAACGCCTACGGGCCAGCCGCAGGGCCAGGGCTCGTCTCACCGGAACGCCCCAGCTTCCGCGCCGCGGGGTCTTTCTGGACGGGCCGGTCCGGAGGCCAACAGCGCTGATGCGGCTGGCGGCCAGCAGGGCATTTTCGCCTGATCCCTCCACTTCATCACAGGAACCAAAAATGAGCGATAAAAGCGATACCGCAGCAAAACCGAAGAAGGGCAAAGGCCTGATGATCAAGCTGATCGCCGGCCTGGTCCTGATCGGTGCCGGCGGCGGCGGGACCTTTGCCCTGGTTCAGTCGGGCATGCTTGGCGGCGGTCACGCCCCCGAGAAAAAGGAAAGCAACGAGCCCAAACTGGTCCGCAAGGGCGAGGAAGATCCCTATGCCCCGAAGGCCGAGGGCAAGGAAGGTGAAGCCGCCCCCGCGGTCGATGGCGAAGGCGGCAGCGAATACCGCACCAGCTATTACAATTTCACCGAGGATTTCACTTCGAACCTCAAGAACTCCACCGGGCTGGTCCAGGTCAGCCTGGCCTGCTCAACCCGCCGCGATGGCCGGGTGCTGATGTGGCTCAAAAAGCATGAACTGGCGATCCGCAGCGAGCTGCTGGTGGTCATCGCCGATACCCCGGAAGAGGATGTCTACAACCCCGAAGGCAAACAGCGCCTGCAACAGCGCATGACAGCGGCAATCAACAAGGTGCTGACGGCTAACGAAGGCTTTGGCGGGGTCGACGCGGTCTATTTCAAGACCTTCCTGGTCCAGTGATCGCAGGCATGAGCAAGCCCAGCCATCACTTTGTTGCTGCCGGCCGAGCCGCACAGCATTGCCCCGAACTGTTCCCGCATCAGGCCAATCCGGCCGAGCTGGCGCCGCGCTGGCTCGATCTGGGGGAGCGTCTGGCCAAGGCCCTGGCCCCCAGGCTGGCTGCGCTGCTGGAAGGCCAGGTCCCCGCGATCGAAGTCAGCGGTGAAACCGCGCCCTTGCCGGGACTGGCGGCAGGGGCGTTGATCGCCGGCTCAGGCATCGACGGCGTCCTGCATCTGGGGATCGAGGGCGTGGCAGTCCTGCGCCTGATCGACCGCGCTTTTGGCGGTCTGGGCGATGCCCCCGGCACGGCTCCCACCAGCTTTCCACCTTCGGCCAGCCTGCTGGTGGAGCGGCTTGAAGCCATGGTCATGGAAGCCTTGGCCGCGGCCTGTGGCCTTGCCACTGAGCGGTTCTCTGTCCGGCTGCGCGCGCACAATATGGCGGGCCTGCCACTGCGCGCCGAGGCAAGCGCCGGGCTGACCTTGACGATCAGCGAAACCGGCCGCGCCCCGTGGTTGATCAGCCTTAGCCTGCCGCAAACAGCCCTGCCCGCATGGCTGGACGCATCGCCGTCCCGGATCGACAGTGCATCAGCGCCGGCCAACCCTGCCGCCCTGCCCTTTGCCGAAATCCCGCTGCCCCTGACTGCCACGCTGGTGGACATGCGCGTTCCGCTAAGCACTGCGGCCAAGATCGCGCCCGGCATGGTGCTGCCCGTTGCCGTGGCCCGCGCGGTGCCGCTTGCAGCGGGCGGCAATATCATCGCCCGCGGCAGCATCGGTCACCAGGATGACTGCGTTGCCCTGAAACTTATCCAGATTGCCTGACAGGAACCCGATTCAATGACCATCCATACCCGCGGCTTCGACTTGCTGAAGGAAGTCGACGTTCGCCTCTCGGTTGAACTTGGCAAGACCGACATGAAACTGAAAGACGTCCTTGCCCTTGGTGAGGAATCGGTCGTCATGCTTGACCGGCTGACGGACGAATTGCTCGACGTAATGGTCAACGGCAAGCTGATCGCGCGGGGCGAAATCGTGGCCGAAGGCAATCGCTTCGGCCTGCGGATAGTCGAGATGGCAGACGGCACATCAGCGCCCGCAGGGGAAGCCTGATGGCCTGGTACCTGTTCAAGCTGCTTCTGCTATTGCCCTTGATTGCGGGCCTCGCCTGGGGTTCGCTCAAGCTGGCGGCCAAGGCTCAGGTCCGTTTTGCGCCCGCACCTGATGGCGGCAAGGCGGTGCGGGTGATCGAAACGACCATGCTTTCCCCCACGCTCAAGCTGGCGGTGATCGAGTTCCATGGCCGTGAAATCCTCGTCTCTGCCACGCGCAATGGCCTTACCCGGCTGGCCGAGGCCCCGGCGCGGAGCAGCACGCAATGAACAAGCTGCTGGCCATGCCCATGCTGCTGGTTTCGTCAGCAGCCCAAGCCCAGGTAACCGCGCAGGCGGCCGTGCCCGGCGCGCTCGACCGCGCTTTTGGCGCGATCGGCGGCGCGCAGGGCTCGGGCCTGTCGCTCTCGCTCCAGCTGCTCCTGTTGATGGGTCTGCTGACGATCCTGCCGGGGCTGCTGCTGATGATGACCAGCTTCACCCGGATCCTGGTGGTCCTGTCGATCCTGCGCCAGGCGCTCGGGCTACAGCAGAGCCCGCCCAACCAGGTGCTGATCGGGCTCGCGCTGTTCCTCAGCCTGTTCGTGATGGCCCCCACGCTGGAACGGACCAACCAGACCGCGATCGCCCCCTATGCCGCCGGCACGATCAACGCCGAGCAGGCGATCGCCAATGGCGGCAGGGAATTCCACGCCTTCATGCTGCGGCAGACCCGCAAGAACGACCTTGGCATGTTTGCAGACATGGCCAAGGCACCCAAATTTGCGCGCGGTGAGGACGTGCCCTTTTCAATCCTGCTGCCGGCCTTCGTAACCAGCGAACTCAAGACCGCCTTCCAGATCGGCTTCATGCTGTTCCTGCCCTTTCTGGTGATCGACCTTGTGGTCTCGTCAGTGCTGATGAGCCTGGGGATGATGATGATGAGCCCCACGATCGTCAGCCTGCCGTTCAAGTTGCTGCTGTTCGTGCTGGTCGATGGCTGGGCGCTGCTGATGGGCAGTCTGGCAGCGAGTTTCGGGTAATGGGTCGCTTCTTCATGCAGGGCCTTCGACAAGCTCAGGCTGAGCGGGCTTTCGGATCACCCCCAAGATCGCTCCGGCTGAGCCTGTCGAAGCCCATGCACAGCCCCGCGAGCGCGCTCCATGGATGATACCGCCGCTCTCCTTTCGTTGGCTGACCGGATGCTTTGGGTGACCGCGCTGGTCGCCGCGCCAGTGCTGCTCTCTGCCCTTGCCGTCGGGGTAGTGATCGGGATCGTCCAGGCCGCCACCTCGGTCAACGAACAGACCCTGACCTTCGTGCCCAAGCTGGCCGTCACCGCGCTGGTGCTGGTGGTGTTTGGCGCATCGATGCTCGGGCTGGTGGGCGATTTCACGCAAGAAATCTTCGCTGCCATCGCGGACGGCGCCCGGTGATCGGCCTGACCTTCGGCTTCGGCGCGCTTGAGGCCGAGCTGTGGAAGCTGGTATTCGTGATGACCCGCATCGGCGCGGCTTTGCTGGCCGCACCATTCTTCGGGGCGGCGACGGTGCCAGTGCAATTGCGCGTGGCGATCAGCGCCGCCCTGGCCGTGCTGGTCTGCGCCTGGGTGCCGGTGCAAGTACCGACGGCGTTGCTCTCCGTGCAAGGGCTGTTGATGATCGCGGGCGAAGTGCTGGTCGGGCTGGCCCTGGGCTTCATCCTGCAACTGACTTTCGCCGCGCCGATCATAGCGGCCGAGCAGATCGGCGGGGCCATGGGCCTCAGCCTGGCGACCGCAGTCGATCCGGTCAGCGGGGCGCATTCCCCCGCGCTGGGCCAGTACTTCACTGTCCTGCTGACGATCATCTTCCTGGGCGTGGGCGGACACCTGCAATTCATCGCCCTGCTGGTCGACAGCTATGGCGCCTTTCCGCCCGGCGCGACCTGGCTTGGGGCAGAGCGGCTTGCGGCAGTCGCCGGATTCGCCAGCGCCATGTTCACCGCCGCACTGGCGATTGCCCTGCCGGTCACGCTGGTCCTGCTGCTGGTCCAGGTGCTGACCGGGGTGATCAGTCGTTCGGCCCCCGCGCTCAACCTGTTTGCGCTGGGGCTGCCGCTGGGCGTGCTGGCGGGGGTTACCGCCCTGATCCTTGCCGTGCCTCTACTGATCGAACAGTTCGGCGACCTATCGGCCCAGGGGCTTGAACAGGTCGGGAGCCTGCTGGCGCGATGAGCGGCGAGAAGACCTTTGATCCAACCCCAAAGCGCAAACAGGATGCCGCCAAGCAGGGCGATGTCCTGCGCAGCCGCGAACTGGCCACGGCGACCGCCGTGCTGGTCGGCGCGGCCTGGCTGAAGTTCGCCGGGCCATGGCTGTTTGCCGCGATGGAAAGCACCGTGCGCGCCGGCTTTACCTGGGATCGCCACAGCATCGATGATTTCGAACCCGGCAAGGCGCTATGGGCGGCCATGCTGGCCGTGGTCCCGCCCGTGCTGACATTGGCCGGGCTGATCCTGATCCTCACCCTCGCGGGCTCGCTGGCTTCGGGGGACGGCCGCTGGGTGGGTGGTAACGCCATGCCCAAGGCCAGCCGGCTCGATCCCATGGCTGGCCTGAAACGGATGTTCGGCGTGACCGGCTGGATCGAGGCCGGCAAAGGGCTGGTCAAGCTGGCCCTGCTGGGTGCGATCGCCTGGTACTGGGGGCAGGACTGGCTTGAACGCCTGTTCGCCATGGGGCGCGGTGCAGCAATCGGGCCACAACTGGCGCTGGCCTGGCAGGCGATCACCGGCCTGCTCTTTGCCCTGTCCGGCGGACTGGTGGTGATCGCGCTGATCGATTGGCCGGTGCAATGGCTGCGCCGCAACCAGCGCCTGAAAATGAGCGCCGAGGAAATCCGCGACGAGCACAAGGAGGCCGAAGGCTCACCCGAAAAGAAGATGGCGATCCGCAACAAGCAGCGCCAGCTGGCGATGGGCGGGGTGGCCAAGGCCATGCGCGAGGCGCAGTTCGTCCTGACCAACCCCAGCCATTTCTCGGTCGCCATGGCCTATGATCCGGCCAAGGCATCGGCCCCGATCGTGCTGGCCAAGGGCCGCGGAGACAAGGCGCTGGCAATGCGCGAACTGGCGGCCGAACTGCAGGTTCCGACGCTCGAATACCCGGCGCTGGCCCGCTCGGTCTATTTCACCACGCGCGAAAACCAGGTGATCCGCGAAGAACTTTACGCCGCCGTGGCCGGGGTGCTGGCATTTGTTCTGTCGCTCAAGCGCGGGGAACAACCGCTGCGGCCGGCGATCGAAGTTCCGATCGCCCTGCGCTTCGATGCCGAGGGGCGGCTCGATCCGGGGGCGCAGACTTAAAAAGCCGGTGCCATGGCCGTTATGCCGGGCATGGTTACAACCAGCGCCACCAGTTCGATTGTCACGACCCTTGGCGGGGGAAGCGGGATTGATATGGCCGCGCTGGCCAGCAACCTGGCCGAGGCGCAGTTTGCGGGCCGGCTGGCGCGCATCGACAGTCGCAGCGAGCTGCTCGACCGCCAAATTTCCAGCGCCGCCACGCTTAAAAGCCAGATCGTGCAGCTGGCGGCATCCATCGGCGACCGGGTGCGAACCGGGGACCTGTCCAGCCAGCCCGGTATAGCCAATCCGGGCGTCGCCGCAGTCAGTCGCGGCCTGGGCAGCGGCAGCGGGAGTTACAACCTTGAAGTAACCGCACTGGCCGCAGCCCAGACGCTTGTCAGCCCGGGACTGGCCGGGGCCACAACCCCGGTGGGCGCCGGTACCCTGACCCTGCGGTTCGGTTCATTCGCCGGCGGCAATTTTACTGCTGATCCGGCGCGACAGGCACCGACCATCACAATTCCCGCCGGAGCCACACTCAACGATGCAGCCGCTGCGATCAATGGCGCCAATGCCGGGGTCACCGCCTATGTCGCGACTGGCGCGAACGGCGCGCAGCTCGTCCTGAAGGGCGGCGAAGGCGCGGCCAATGCCTTCGTTCTTGAAGCGAGCGAGGATCCCGCCAATCCCGGTCTGTCCGCCCTGACCTGGGATGGCGCTGCCGATCCGGCGCGGCTGGCAAACGCGGCTGCCGATGCAGCTTTCCGGCTTGATGGGGTGGCGATGACCCGCGGCTCGAACCAGATCGATAACGTGGCGCCGGGGCTCTCGCTGCGGTTGACCGGGACCAACCCGGGCACGCCAACCGCGATCCGGTTCAGCGATCCCGCCAGCGCGGTCAGCGGATTCATGCAGGATCTAACCGCCGCGCTTAACGAATTTGCGGCCACGTTGAACAAGGCGACCGATCCGATGTCCGGAGAGCTGGCCCGCGACAGCGGGGCGCGTGCCTTGCGCAGCACATTGGCGCAGTTGGCCAGCACAACGATCATGCCTTCGGCTGAACCGGGTGAGCCGCGGACGCTTGGCGAACTGGGTCTGGCGATCAATCGCGACGGAACCTATCGGCTGGATACAGCGCGGCTTAGCGCCACACTGAAAGCCGCGCCCAATGGCGTAACCGGCATGTTCACGGCCGGGCTCTATGGCGTCTTTGCAACGATCGATCGGATCGCGCGCAACGCCAGCACCACCGGCAACCCCGGCTCGCTCGGCGGGTCGGTGGTGCGTTACACCGCCAAGCGATCTGACCTTGGCACCGAACGCTCTACACTGGCCGAAGCGCAGGAGGCACTGCGCGCGCAGCTGACGGCGCGGTTCGCCAAGACTGACACCCGCGTGGGCGGATCGCGGTCGACCCTGTCCTTCCTGCAAGGCCAGATCGATGCGTGGAACGCGGGGCGTAACTGATGCTGGCGCTGCGCAATCCCCATGATGCCTACCGCCGCGTCGAATTTGATGCCCGCGTGGCCGGCGCGAGGCCAGAGCAACTGGTTGCGCTGTGTTATCAGGAACTGGCCGTGGCGTTGGGTAGCGCGATCCGCGCCAACGAACTGGGCGACAACCAGCGCCGAAGCCATGCACTAACCCGTGCCTTGTCGGCACTCACCGCGCTGCAGCTGGGGATCGATGGCGCCACGGCGGCGGCGGCGGCCCTGCGCCAATTCTATGGCGGACTGCGTCAGGTCGTTCTTGAATCGGTGCCCCATTTCAATCCGGCGCGGCTGGCTGCCGCAAAATCTGATGTCGAGGAAGTGGCTGCTGCGCTCTCGGGCGCGGGGGATCACTCCATTACGGAGTAATCGACTTGGATGGATTTCCGCCACCCAGGGGTCTGAATCTAGGGACTTTCCCCTGCCTGCCAGTTCGATTTTCGGGCCATCCCGCAGCGCGGGACCGCTCTGAACAGGGCAATATCCCTAGGCACAATCCGCTAAGGGGGCACACCGATGGATAAACGCCGCACCATTGCCGTGATCGACGAGAACTCTCGCCGCCGCGCGGCCATGACGCATACCTTCTCCGCCAGTGCAATCCACGTCGAACCATTCGAAACGATTGACGAACTGGCGCTGTCCTGGCCGCGGGCCGAGGCAATCATGGTCGAAGACACCGATGAATGCGTGGCCGAACTGGTTGCGCTGATGGCCGAGAACGGTCGCTGGCTGCCGATCATCGCCTTTGCCGAGGAGCCGACGACCGACCAGATCGTCAAGGCCGTCCTTGCCGGGGCCGTCGATTACCTGACCTGGCCATGCGATGCCGCGCAGGTCATCGGCGCGCTGATCGGCGCGGAATCGACCGGCGCTGCGCTTGGCAGCCTGAAGCTGCGCGAAGCCCCCGCGCCCGCAGCCGTGTCCAGCGCCTGACCCGGCGTGAACGCGAAGTTCTGGCCGGGGTTGCGGTTGGCATGTCCAATCGCCTGATCGGTGAACAGCTGGAGATCAGCCCGCGCACGGTCGAAATCCACCGTGCCAATATGCTGACCAAGATGGGGGCGCAGCATACTTCCGAAGCGATCCGGATCGCTATCGAGGCGTCCCTGGTGGCCTGACTTGTCCCCCAAGCCCGACTGCCGTCAGGCCCACCCACTGGCCCCCTTGTCCCACCCGGCAAGGGGGCCTTCGTTTTGCCCGCGTCCCTGTCGCCGCCGCAAAAGAAAGGGGCCCCGGACCGAAGTCCGGAGCCCCCAGCGTCCCTCCCAGGACTGAGTTGTTTCGCGCTTAGAACTTGATGCCGGCGGTGAGGCCGAAGCGACGCGGTTCAAGCGTGAAGATGTTGGTGTAGTTACCCGAGGACTGGTCGGTCACGTAGAGACCCGTGATCGCGTCCTTGTCGAACAGGTTCTGAACCCAAACGCGGGCAAACCACTTCTTGTCCGGACCATCCAACTGGAGCTGAGCGTTCACCTGGGTGTAGCTCGGGATCTCGTTGACGTGGCCGTTGAAGATGTTGCCGAACGACTTGCCGGTGTAGACGAAGTCTGCACGCGGGGTCAGGCTCATCTCGCCCATCGGGATCGCATACTGCGCACCGGCCGAGAACTTGTAGTCCGGCGCACCCGGCAGCTTGTTGCCCTTGATGTTCACCGGAATACCAGCCGCATAGACGGTCACGCCGCCCAGCGTTGCCGGGTTAAGCCCAGCAGCCGCAAAGGCACCCGAGGCAGCAGCAGTCAGCACCGAACAGATGCTGAATGCACCGGTCGAATTGAGACCGCCGCCAGCCGGGAACGCAGTGGTCGGCTGCAGACCGGCACCACCCTGAACGCCCGGGACAACGCCGGCATTGATCAGCGTGTTGACCGTGTTCACGAAGGTGTTGACCCCGGCAGCGTTGCCGCTGTTCGAAGCCACCGCGCAGTTCGCTGCGTTGGTGATGTCCTTGATGATCACCGCATCAGCCCGGCCAGCGCCGAAATCGCGCGGGTTGGACGTCAGCTTGTCGGTCGAGACTTCGGTGTGCAGGTAGCTGGCACCAACGTTGAGGGTGAATTCGCGGGTCGGACGGAAGACTGCTTCCGCTTCAAGACCGTAGATATTCGCATCGACGTTGTCGTTGACCGAGGTACGGGCAACGATGCGCGACAGCTGCAGCAGCTTGTACTTGTAGTAGAAGCCGGTCAGGTTCAGCGTCAGCGAGCCAAACTGGTTCTTCGAACCGATTTCGAACGCGTTGACCGTTTCGGGACCAAAGCTTTCCGGAACCGAGAAGATCGGCGACAGCGGCGGGTTGATACCGCCCGACTTGTAACCACGCGAGTACGAAACGTAGACCAGGTTGTCCGGGGTGATCTGGTAGTCGACAACCGCACGGCCAGTCCAGGCATCGAACTTGGCATTGCGGATCGCGAACTCCTGAGCGCCGGTCTTGCCCGCGTCATAGTCCAGGCCTGCATAGCCAAGCGCCTGGGTGATCGACGAGCTGCCGGTCGGCAGCAGCACCGAACCGCCCACCGAGTCAGTGAACAGCGAGGTACGGGCGCGAACGTCCTTTTCGTCGTTGTTGTAACGCAGGCCGAGCGTCAGCTTCAGCTTGTCGTTGAACTCGTAATAGGCTTCACCGAACAGACCATAGGTCTTGACCTGCAGATCGTCCGAGTGGTTGCGATAGAACGAGCTGGCAAGCGCGTAGGAGGTGGTACCGGCAGGAATACCCGCACCATAGGCACCGAACGCGCCCAGAACACCGGCAGCATAATCAAGCCCGAAGGAGTTGACGTAATAGCTGCTCTCGGTGAGGCTGAGCTGGCCGTAGATCCCGCCAAGCAGGAAGTTGAACGGGCCATCCCAATCCGAAGACAGGATCGCTTCGCCAGTCCAGCTGGTCTGTTCCTGAACCGAACGGTCGAAGTCTTGCGGGGTCATCGCGCAGGTGCGCTTGCCACCGAAGACACCCGTCAGCGACGGTTCCGAGAGCGAGGTGCAAAGCACGTTGTTCCCGCCATTGGGGATCAGCGCGCGGGCAATCGGAGCCAGATAAGGCGTTAGCGCCGCACCAAAGGCACCCGCCGCACCGGCGGCCAGGGTGTTCAGGCCGGTCGCCATCTGCGTCCGGTTCTGGACCGAGTTGTTGTAATCCTGCTGCGAATCGACCTTGACCGACTGCCAGTTGCCGCTGACCTTCAGCTGCATGCCGCTGCCCAGATCCTGCTGGACCGAGCCCTGAACAATCCATTCTTCCGAGAAGTAGGTCGGCGTGAAGTCGGTGTTGACCACGCGCGGATCAGCGGGGTTCACGACGCCGGCATAGGCATCCGGGCCGTAAAGGCTGCCGAGCGAGAGGTTCGGCCCACCTGCAAGCCCTGCGGGCAGACCGCGGATGCGGAAGAATTCCTGCGAACCGAAGATCGTGCCCAGCGTCGAGTTGGCGTTGGTCACCTCATACTTGCGATCGCCGGCAAGGCAGCCCATCACACCGGTCGGATCGCGCTGGCACATCTGCTTCTGGATGCGCATGCGGTTGTCGTTTTCGTGGAAATACTGCGCCATCAGGTCGATGGTGGTTCCCGAATTCGGTTCAAACCGCAGCGAGGCGCGTGCGCCCCACATGTCGCGGTCGTCGATCCGCGAATTGTCGAACAGGTTCTTGGTATAGCCTTCGCGGTTCAAGTAATAGCCGGCCAGGCGCACACCAACGGTGTCGCCAACCGGGACATTGACCATGCCCTTGAACTTCATACCGTTGAAGTTGCCGTATTCGCCTTCGAAGTTGGCAGCCATGCCCGACAGGTCGGGGCGGGCGGTGCGGAAGTTGATAACGCCCGAAGTCGCGTTGCGGCCGAACAGGGTGCCCTGCGGACCGCGCAGCACTTCGATTTGCGCCAGGTCGTAGAATTCACCTTCGAACAGACGGGTGCCGAACAGCGGCGCGTCGTTCATGTGAATGGCGGTGGCGCTGTCGCAAGCCACGCCAACGCAAAGGTCACCGATCCCGCGGATGGTGAAGCTTGAGCCGGTGAAGTTGCCCTTGGTGAAGGTTACGTTCGGCAGGGTGAGCTGCAAGTCGGACGTATTCTTGATCTGCTGCTTTTCCAGCGCGTCAGCATTGAACGCGGAAACCGCGATCGGAACATCCTGCAGGCGTTCGTTCGAACGCTGCGCGGTAACGATGATGACGTTTTCGTCATCGGTCGCATCGGTGCCTTGTGCATAGGCAGGAATTGCGATTGCGCTGGCGCAAACGCCAACCAGCAGGGTCAGCTTACCCCTCATCAGCCCACTCTCCTTTTATTGCCCGCCCTTTTTTGGGCAGTTGCAACGACGAATAGAACATTGTCCGAGGCGCTTGACAACCGGTTTTAATCGACTGGTTAGAACGCCCCGAAACCGTAGCGTAAGTGCCACACTTTGCACGCCTGAACGGGGTGAATACTAGGGGTAATCCCAAGACCTGACCAAAATGCCTGTCGTTTTGACCGCACGCCGGCCGGGCCGAAGCGGCCTGTCAGGCACCACTATTGCGCCAGCAGATCGGCCAGTTCGGTAATTCGCAGCTCGTTCAGCGCCGTGCCGTGGCACTCGGCGCGCAGCAGTCCGGCGATTTCGCGCTGGAATTGCGCAATCCGGTCAAATCGCTGCAACTCGCCCAGAAATCGGGCAAGCAATTCCGGCTGGCTGCACAGTTCGTGCCCCAGCGATTCGACCTCATGCGCCAAGCCGTCAAGGACCGTGGCTATCCGCTCCAGCGGGATCGGGGCAAAGGATGCGCTCATGCAGCTATCGCCAGCTGTTCCGGCCCGCCCAGTTGCTCAAGATCGAGCACCATGACCATGCGATCGCCCAGTGCCGCCAGGCCCTGGAGAAACCGCACGACATCATCCTCCCCGGAATTGGGCGGTTGCTGCAAGGTGTCGCGCGGAAGCGTGACGATATCGCTGACGGAATCGACGATCAGGCCCATCGTCTTGCCGCCCAGTTGCACCACGATGATCGCGTGGCGCGGCGTGGCTTCGGTCGCGGTCCAGCCCAAGCGGGCGGCCAGGTCAACCACGGGCAGCACCGTACCGCGCAGGTTGACCACGCCGGCCACAAAGTCCGGCACCTGTGGCAGCGGCGTGGCCGGGGTCCAGGCGCGAATCTCCCGTACGGCCATGATATCCAGCCCGAACAGCTGTCCGGCAACTTCACAGGTGATCAGCTCTATCTGCATCTCGATACACTCCTTTGCCGGGGTTTCAGTGGGCAATGCGGCGCACGGCCGCGACCAGCTTGTCGGCATCAAACGGCTTGACGATCCAGCCGGTTGCCCCGGCGGCGCGCGCGCGGGCCTTCTTGTCGTCGGAGCTTTCGGTCGAAAGCACCAGAATCGGACGGTCGCGGTGCCGTTCGCAGGACCGCAGCGCCTCGATCAGGCCGAAACCATCAAGCCGGGGCATGTTGATATCAGTGATGATCACATCAATGTCATTGATCGCCAGCCAGTCCAGCGCTTCCTGGCCGTCTTCGGCCTGAACCACATTGAACCCATTGCTGGCCAGCGCGTGCTTGAGCAGGGCACGCATGCTGACACTGTCATCGACGGTCAAGATCCGCAGGCTATCAGTCATTGCAAGTCCACCTCATCAAAACAGTTCGACATCACCCAGCGCAGCCGGCGCGCGCGGGGCGGGGCTGGCCACAGGGGCCATTGAATTGGCAACGGAACGGCACCGCACCTGGCCCGAGGCCGGTCGGAACTCCACCCGCCGCGCGGAGTTGCCGCCCAGGTCCTCGCGAACCAGGTTGATCCTCTCCTGCGCAAGGAAATGGCGCGCGAACTCGGCATTCATCGTGCCGATCCGCGCCATTCCTGCGTGCATGTTGGCACCGCCATACAAATGCGCGCGCAGCCGCGGCTTGGCCGCGCCATTAGCCAGCATCTCGTTGATCAGCAGTTCCATCAGATAGACGCCGTAATGCTCGTCAAACCCGATCGAGGGCGCCCCCGGCTGCGGTTCGGCCAGCAGGAAGTGGTTCATTCCGCCCAGTTCGATCTCGGGATCATAGAGACAGGTGGCAACGCAGCTGCCCAGCACGGTCGACAGCTCGACGCGCGGCCCGGCACTGACGCGGGCCTGGCCCTGCATCACGGTGATCCGCGTCAGCGGCTTGGCAGAAGGATCGGCGGACAGGATCATCGCCGGACCGCCTTGCTCTGCCGGTCGCGTTCGAGGTTGATAGTTGGCGCCATCAGGCAGTCCTTTTCCGGTAGATTGTCGGCCCGACCGGCTCAAGCAGCGCCGCTGCCGCACCCGTCACCCGTTCGCTGTGGCCAATGTACAGATAGCCGCCGGGCTGCAGCTGTTCAGCAAAACGCAGCACCAGCCGCTCCTTGGTTGGCAGGTCAAAATAGATCATCACGTTGCGACAGAAGATCACATCGAACTGCTGCCGCATCGGCCAATCGCCCAGCAGGTTCAGCTCGCGAAAGCGCACGATCGCGCGCGCTTCGGGGCCGATCGAGACCTCTTCATTACGCTCGCTCAGCCAGAGCTGGCGCAGCGGCCGCGGCACATCGCGCACTTCGGCCGCGCCATAGACTCCGGCTTCGGCCCGGCGCAGCACATGGGCCGCAAGATCGCTGGCCAGAACGCGCAGGTTGCGCCGGATCATGCGCTTGCCCTCGGCCTGATCCTCGCCAAGCAGGGTAACGATCAGCGACCAGGTTTCCTCGCCGCTCGAGCAACCGGCAGACCAGATCCGCACCGGATCGTTGCTTTCCAGCCGGGCCAGCAGGTCGGCGCGGACCTGGGCCGCGAAATGTTCAAAATGATGCGCTTCCCGATAGAAGAAGGTGTGGTTGGTGGTCAGCGCATCGATCACCCGCTTGGTCTCGACCGGATTGCTGCCAATCAGCCGCAGGTAATCGGCAAAGGTGCCGCAATTGCTCTGCCGGACCAGCGGCGCGATCCGCGAATAGACCAGCATTGCCTTGCCTTTGGGCAGAACAATCCCGGCCTGTTCGTGCAGCAGCCGCGAGATCGCCTGAAAATCGGCATCCGAATAGACGCCAGGGCTGACCCCGGGAATCTGCGCGTCGGTAAAGGCTTCGGCCAGGTTCATGCCGCCTCCCGCAGGCCGCTGTGCCCCAGCGCCCCGGCAACAAGGCCATCGACATCCAGGATCAGCGCAACCTGGCCATCGCCAAGGATGGTTGCGCCGGCCACGCCTTCAACCGGACGGAAGTTTGCCTCCAGGCTCTTGATCACGAACTGCCTCTGGTCGCAGATCGTATCGACCAGCAGCGCGGCCTGACCGGCCACCTGCGTATCGACGACGATCAGCACCCCGCGCCGCGGATCGGTGCCGGCCCCGCGCCCGCCGGTGCGCTGGGCGACCGACAGCACCGGGATGAATTTGCCCCGAACGTTCAGCATCTGCCGCCCGGTGCCCATGCCCTGCACATCGGCTTCGCCAGGACGCAGGCTTTCCACCACGTGGGTCAGCGGCACGACCAGCGTCTGGTCGCCCACGGTCACGATCATCCCGTCAGAAATCGCCAGGGTCAGTGGCAGGGCCAGGGTAAAGGTGGTCCCCTTGCCGGGAACGCTTTCGATCGTGATCCGCCCGCCCAGGTCCTTCACGTTCTGCCGCACCACGTCCATCCCCACCCCGCGCCCGGAGACGCTGGTGATGGTGGCCGCGGTCGAGAAGCCGGGGGCAAAGATCAGTTGGTCGATATCCTCGGGCGAAAGCTGCGCTTCGGGCGCAACGATGCCCTTCTCGACGGCCTTGGCGAGCACCCGCGCCCGGTCGATCCCCTTGCCGTCATCGGTGATGTGGATCAGGATCCGGCCCGACCGCTGTTCGGCGGCAAGGGTCAAGGTGCCCTCGGCGGGCTTGCCGGCGGCCAGCCGTTCTTCAGCGCTTTCGATCCCGTGGTCCACGGCATTGCGGATCAGGTGGGTCAGTGGTTCACCCAGCCGTTCGATCACCGTCTTGTCGAGCTCGGTGGTCTCACCGAACACCTCTAGCTTGACGTGCTTGCCCGTCGATGACGCAAGCTCGCGCAGGATCCGCGGGACGCGGCTGAATACCGAACCGATCGGCTGGGCCCGGATCGACATCGCGCTTTCCTGGATGTCGCGGGTCAGGCCTTCAAGCAGCAACAATTCTTCACCGGCGGTCCCGTCGCCCGACAGGCGCTGCGCCAGCATGGCCTGAGCGATGACCAGTTCCCCAACCGTGTCGATCAGCCGATCAAGCTTGCCCAGATCGATCCGGATCGACTGGCCAGCTGCTGGAGCGGCCGCCGGCGCGGCCGTGACCGGGGCTGCGGGCGCAACAGGGCCGGGCGTGGCCGCGCCTTCGCCCGCATTGCCCGTGTCAGGAGTCGCGGCAGGAGCGGCAGGCGGCAGCGGCACCGCAACGGGAGCCGGCGCGACCCGCTCTTCGATCCGCAAGTCCGGGATTGCGGTCTGGGCGCCCACGGCGATTCCCCAGTCCTCGCGGACGAAATCGAACAGGTCGACAGCCTCGGCTTCGCTCACGTTGTCTGGGATCAACAGGCTGAAGCCCAACCAGCCCTGGCCGGGATCGAGCCGGTCGAGTTCGGGCAGGTGCGACAGGTCACAGGCAATGCAGCGCGCACCCATGGCCGCAAGCTCGCGCATCAGCGCCAACGGCTCGGCACCGTTGCGCATTGAACCAGCATGTGGCCGCAAATGCAGCTGCCAGTCGGCCGGCGCAGGCTCTGCCGGCCCGGTGATGTCATCCAGCAGCGAGTCGAGGTCCAGATCGAGGTCAAAAGCTTCCAGGCCGGCCTCGACCGGGGCCGGTTCGGCTGGCTCATCAGCGGGGCCTTCCGCCTGCGCCGCGCCGCCGCGATTTGCGGCCTGGGCTGCCGTCAGTTCGGCCAGCAAGGCGGCATCATCGGGCGGCACCCCGCCCTCGCGCGCAGCGGTCACATGATCGCTCAGCGTATCGAGCGCCCGCAGCAGCAGGTCGGTCAGCGGCTCGTCGAGCGGAACCGTCCCCTCGCGGACGTCGGACAGCAGGGTTTCATAGGTGTGGGTATAGGCCTGCAGCGCCACGAACCCGAAGGCACCCGCCCCGCCCTTGACCGAATGGACCGCGCGAAAGATCGCGTTGATGGTGTCGGAATCCTGCGTGCCATCGCGGCAGGCCGCCAGGCCCGCCTCGGCAGCGGCCAGCGATTCCTCGCATTCGAGGAAAAAGATCGCCTGGATTTCTTCTGGTGTCACGCCGGTGCCCCTTCGAACAGGTGGGCCGAAAGCCCGGTCAGCTCCGCCGCTTCCTGCAGCGCTTGCGATGGTGTGATGCGCAGCGCCTCATGGCTCTTGCGGGCACTGGCAAGCGTCTGCAGCAGGGCCAGCGAGACCTGGCGCACCGCACCGCCGTCAATCTCTGCAGCGCCGGCACCCAGCGCCTCGATCAGGTCAGGCAGCAGGGCTTCGGCGGCAGCGCGATCGCAGCGTTCGGGCAGTGTGAATTTGGTCATGACAGATCCCGGCACTGTGGAAATCAAAACTCGGCCCAGTCAGCGTCCGGCTCGGCCTGCTTGAGCGCAAGATTGCCGCTGACCTGCGGGGCGGAGGTCACGATCCGGGTCGGCGCAGGCACATGGTTTGCCGCCCGCGGGGCGGCCTGGCCCGCAACCTTGAACTGTGAAACCAGCCGCAACAGGTTGGCCGTTTCATCGGCCAGCGCCCGCGCCGCAGCGGTCGATTCCTCGACCATGGCGGCGTTCTGCTGGGTCATGCGGTCCATTTCCCCGACCGAGGAATTGACCTGTTTCAGATTGCCGGCCTGCAGCGTCGCGCCATCGGCCATGGACAGGACCAGTTCGCTGATCTCACCGACCCGGCCGACGATCTTTTCCAGCAGCGCTCCGGTTTCACCGACCAGCCCGACCCCGCCTTCGACCTGCTCCGAACTGGTCGTGATCAAGTTCTTGATATCGCGCGCCGCATCGGCCGAACGCTGGGCCAGGGCGCGCACTTCGTTGGCGACCACGGCAAAGCCCTTGCCGGCATCGCCGGCGCGGGCCGCTTCCACCCCGGCATTCAGCGCCAGCAGGTTGGTCTGGAAGGCGATCCCGTCAATCACGCCGATGATCTGCGCGATCTGCTGCGAACTCTGCTCGATCTGCGCCATCGCATCGATCGCCTTGCGCACCACGGCGCCGCCATCGCTGGCCTGGCTGTGCGCCTCGGCAATGGTCGAGCGGATTTCGATCGTGCGGTTGGCGGATTCGGCGATGCTCTGGGTCGCCTGGTTCATCGCCGCGGCGGTTTCCTCAAGGCTGGCGGCCTGGTGCTCGTTGCGCAGCGCCAGGTCATCCGACGCAGCACGGATCTCGGACGAGGCGGTGGCGAT
>JACCDW011015323.1_pt1 | contig 25341 bp, 29 predicted proteins | sample 7449781 | NCBI WGS metagenome assembly JACCDW01 (sample SAMN15323449, study PRJNA562643) | freshwater metagenome | isolation source: river surface water | place: USA:Blue River Watershed | collected 2017-08-18
ACTGAATGCCGTCGCGCAACACTGTCCTGGCGTGCGTGGGCTGCTGAGAGTCAACCAGCAAACGGGCCAGCGCCAACCGAGCCTCATGGTGCGTGGCTTGCAATACCAAGGTTTGCTGCAACAGGGCCTGGGCTTCTTTTGTCTTGCCATTGCGAATCAGGGGCAAGGCTTCCTGGTAGGCGTTTTTCGCACGCTGAGCGGGTGTCAACGCTTCGGGGGTGGCAGCGAGCTTTTCAGGCACCGAGGCAGGCGCTTGTGCCGCCGGTGCAGTCGGTGCAGTCGGTGCAGTCGGTGCAGTCGCCACGGCCGTGGGGGTTTGGGCAGGCGCCTCGGCAGCCGACTCGGCAGGCGCCTCGACAGCCGCAATGGTGTGGGCGGTCGCGTTGGGCGTGGTCGCGCTGGGGGGGGTATCCCTGAAGTCACTCCACCACACAGTGGCGCCGGCCACGGACAGGGCCAAACCCAACCCCAACAGTTTCAAGCCCAGCGGAAAACGCTTGAATGACTCGGACTCGCGAGAGGCTTTCCACACGTGCCACCAGCCTACTTTGGTGCTGTGCCGTTCAAACGCTTCCAGCATGGCCTGGTGGGCGAGGATGTTGACCAGGCGCGGGACACGGCCGGTTTTGAGCTTCAATAACCAGAAAGCGCCGGGCGTGAACAGCGTCTTGTGCGGGTAGCCCGCCACCTTGAGTCGATGGGTCAGATACTCGTCCAACTCTTGCTTTTGCAAGGGCAGCAGATGCAAGGAATAGGTGATGCGCTGCTTCAGTTGCCTGATTGAGGCGGCATTGAGCTTGACGTCCAATTCGGGTTGGCCAAAGATAACGACTTGCAGCAGCTTGCTTTTTTCGGTTTCAAAGTTGGTCAGCAAACGCAGGGCTTCCATGCTTTCAATGGGCATGGCCTGCGCTTCGTCCAGGCAAATCACCGCCTGTTGGCCATTGCGGTGGATGTCCAACAAGCCCGTTTGGATCTCTTTGTGAAGATTCTGGTGCGCGGCAAACAGTGAAAAGTGTGCGCCAAGCTGGGTGGCGATCTCAACCAGCAGCTCGTTGGGGCTCAGGTACGGGTTGGGAATGTACGCCACCCGGTAGCGCTCATCCAGGCTGGCGATGAGTTTGCGGCACAGCATGGTTTTGCCGGTGCCAACTTCGCCGGTGACTTTGACAAAGCCCTCGCCGTTGGCCATGGCCGTCAGCAACTTGTGCAAGGCCAGGTGAGAGGCCTGTGAAGAGAAAAAGAATTCGGTGTCAGGCGTGATGCCAAACGGAAACTCATTCAAACCGAAGTGTTCAAGGTACATGTTCAACTCAGCCATGAACGAGCGTTCAGCGACCTAACCAGCAGGCATGTCAATACCAGGCAAATCCACAACCAGGGGTGTGCAAAAACACCCCCCCCAATCAATCAATCATCAATTTGATTTTTGGATGACCGCCCGCAGTGCATCGGAGACGTCCTTGACCAGCGTGCTTTGCAAGTTCACCAGCACCGTGAACTGCTGGACCAGGATTTGCACCTTCATCATGTCACCTGTTGAGAGCTCGGACGTGGCCGCCGTGCTGGCAAACGTGCGCAGGCTTTGTTCCTGTGTCGCGATGGCATTGAGACCCAGGTTGCCAAGTTCGCCGATGGTTAGACCGCCAGAGGAGATAGAAGAGGCCATGATGAATTTCCTTGCGTGAGCTGGTGTTCAAAAAGGGCTGGATTGCCCCGGCTTGCTGAGATCAATGCGGCTCATGATGTCGATGGCACTGCGCACCGCAGACAGGGCTGCATGGCCGAGTTTAAGGGATTCGACGTCAATATCCGCCACCCAGGCCGCGCCAGCACCATCCCCCCCCAGGTGTTGGAGCAAGCGCTTTTCAATGGCGTGCAGCTGGTCCAGGCGCATTTGCCTCTCCTGGGCCCCGGCAGGCCCCTGGAGTTTGTCGGCCAAGTCCAGGCCGAGTGACGTCGAGGACGTGGAGGAACTGGTGACGGTGCTGATCATGGTCGACATGTTACCGTTTGACGCGAAGCAGCTGCCCCGAGTTGTCTTGCAGCACCAAGGTGTCGTCTTCAATGCTGGAGAGTTTGAGTGTGTCCAGGTAGCCGCCTGGCAAGACTTTGTTGCCATTGGCCAGCATCACATAGCCGTTCGCCCCACTTTGCACAGATACGATAGTGGGCAGGTCCCAGCGCCCATGGCCACTGAAGATCTTTCGTGAGTCGGTGTCACTGGGGCTGGTCAGGTCAACACCCGAGGCCTCCGGCACTTCAGCCAGTAACCATTGGCGGGTTGGGGTTAACTGGTTTTTGGATGCCGCAGTGGCTTGCAACAGAATGCGCCCGCCCGGTTGGGCCGATAGGCGCAAGCCCTCGGGCAATTGCGGTTGCAGGGCGTTGAGGCGTTGTTCGAACTCGGCCTGTGTCAACACGCCAGGTTGGATGCGTCGGGTCTTGTTGGACAGCAGCCTGAGCACCTCGTCCACCTGCTCCATGTCGTTGACCACGCCCAGCAAGGCAAAGACGCCTTGAACCGGCGGTTTGACACGCACCGTGTCACCCCAGCCCGCGTCTTTCAGAAGCTTTTCCAGTTCTGCAACAGACACGTCGGCGGGCTTGTCCTGGGCGGTGCTGTCGGCAGGAGTCGCCTGCATTGCCGCCTGTTGGGGGCCGCTTTGCCAGGGGCTCCACGCGAACAACCCGACAACCAGGCCCATCGAGCAGGCCCAGGCCCCATAGCGGAGCCAGGGTCTGGGCGCAGGTTCTGGCATCTGCACCAGGGGACTTTCGGGGGTGGCGTCTGTGGCCAGCGTGGGTCGTCTGGGTGGGGTAGGGGCTTCGCTGCTGTCAGCGGCATCGCCCAGGATGGACTCGTCTGTGGTTGACGCAAGCGCGGTGTCAAGACGCAAGGCGTTGTCCCACTGGAGGGGCCAAGGGGCATGGGCAGGCTGAACCACCCACGCGAGGCTTGCGATTTGCATGGCAAAGCCCTGCGCCACCTCGACGGTGTGCCCGCCTAGCGTGAGCTGACAGCCGGTGGGAACAAGTTGCAGCTCGGCTTCTTCAAAGGGGGCATCGCGCAAAATGACATCGTTGTCCACGTTGCGGCCCATGCGCAGGGTTTGCCCGGCCTCGGGCATGGGCACATGGGCCTGTGCATGAAGGCCAGACAAAATTCGCAGGTGCATCAGCTCGTGTGTCACAGGTCAATGCGCGCCAAGGGTTGGATGTTGACCTCAGTGGTCAGCTCCTGATACGAAATCACTTGCAGGTCGTGAAGGTCTTGTTCGATCAATTTGCGCAGGTAGCGACGGATGTCCATCGATGCCAGCAACACGGGCCGCTGTCCCGATGTGGGCAGTTGTCCAACGGTTTTGCGCACATTCTCAACCAGTCGTTTGCCCACAGCAGGGTCCAGCGCCAAATAGCTGCCGGCCGAGGTCTGGCGGACCGCACTGCGCACAGTTTCTTCCACATTGGGCGCCAGCAAGTAGGCCGGCAACATGTTTTGCCCACTGGCGTATTTGAAACTGATGTGGCGCTTCAAGGCGCCGCGCACGTATTCCGTCAGCAGCACCGAGTCTTTTTCCTTTTGGCCCCATTCGACCAGGGCTTCCAGGATGGTGCGCAAATCGCGCACCGAAATATCCTCGGACACCAGGCGTTGCAGGATTTCACCGATTTTTTGAGTCGGCATCACACGCAAGGCCTCTTTCACCAAGTCGGGGAAGCGTTGCTCCATGGCGGAGAGTAAAAATTTGGTTTCCTGCACCCCAATGAAATCCGCGGAGAATTTGCGCAACACACCCGCGAGGTGGTAGGTGAGGATTTGACTGGCATCCATGACCGACATGCCGGCATTGTTCAGCAGTTCCATCAAATCGGCGTTGACCCACAAGGACTCGGTTGCACCGGGTAAAAAGCCGGGGTCTTTGTCATACGACAGGCGCAGCGCCTTCAAGGCATCTTCGTTCTCACGCACCATGACGCGCCCGGGCTTGATCATGCCCGTGGCCACTGGCACCTCGGACAGCAGGATGTGATAAGTCTGTGGGGCAATGTTGTCGCTGAACCGCAGGTGAATACCGGGAAACGGCACGCCCAGATCAAAATAGAGCGCACGTCGGATGCGCATCAGCTCGTCGTTCAGGCTGCTTGCATCGAGTCCAGCACGCAGGTCTTGCGCCACATCCAAAATCAGGGGAACAGTAGGCACGAACTCGTCGGTGCCGTCGTTGCGGGGCTTGGGTTGTGTGGCACCACTGGCCTGCAGTGCCGAGACTTCGGTCACCTCGCCTGCGGTGGCGTTGACCGTCTTGCGCGGTTGCAGGCCAATGCCCAGGGCAATCAGGAACACGGCCAGGGTGATGAACACCGCTTTGGGCATGCCCGGTATCAGGCCCATGCCCAGGGCAATCGCGCCGCCAATCAGCAACGCACGCGGTTGCGCCATGATTTGGTTGCCAATGTCGCGGCCCACGTTGGAGAGCCCGCCTTCTTCCGACTGCACCCGGGTCACCATGATGCCAGCACAGATCGAGATGAACAGGGCTGGAATTTGCGCAATGAGGCCGTCACCGATGGACAAGATCGAATAGGTTTGTACCGCCTTGGCGGCGGTTAAATCCTTTTGCAACACGCCAATGAGCATGCCGCCCAGGAGGTTGACCGTGACGATGATCAGGCCCGCGATGGCGTCACCCTTGACGAACTTCATGGCGCCGTCCATGGAGCCGTAAAGCTGGCTTTCCTTCTCGACGATGTTGCGGCGTCGTTTGGCTTCGTCCATGTCAATGGTGCCGGCGCGCATGTCGCCGTCAATCGACATTTGCTTGCCTGGCATGGCGTCCAGCGAAAAGCGCGCTGCCACCTCGGCGACGCGCTCGGCACCTTTGGTGATGACCACAAACTGCACGATGGTCAAAATCAAAAACACCACCAAGCCGACCACCAAATTGCCGCCCACCACAAAATTGCCAAAGGTGGTGATGATGCTGCCCGCGTCGCCTTGCAACAGGATCAAGCGTGTGGTGGCGATGGAGATGCCCAGACGAAAGAGGGTGGTGACCAGCAGCACCGACGGAAAGGACGAGAACGCCAACGGTGAGGGCAGGTACATGGCGACCATCAACAACACCCCCGAGATGGTCATGTTGATGGCGATCAGGATGTCCACCAGCAAAACTGGCAGCGGCAGGATCATCATGAAAATGATGGCCACCAGCATCACGGCCAACACCACGTCGTTGCGCTTGGAGGCCAGGAGCGCCAGCTTCTGAAAAATGCCCAGGACTGCGTTCATGCTGCCGCCCGTGTGTCGTTGCCGCGCGCGCTCAGGTACGCACGCATGGCCGCCTGGGCCTCGTCAGCACGTTGCAGGGACATGAGCGCCTGTGAGCGTACCAGGTGGTAGGTGGCGTCTGTGGCACCTTTGAGTGCCAATTGGTCCAGCATGGCCATGGCTTTGAGGGGCTGCTTGAGCTGCATGTAAATCAGGGTCAGGGCTTTGAGCGTGGCGATATGTCCGGGTGCTAACAGGTTGAGTCCCTTGTAGAGGGTGAGCGCGCGATCAGGAAACCCATGCAAGAGGTAAAAGTAGCCCAGTGCGGACAAGGTCTGAATTTGATCAGAGGTCATGCCGTGCATCACCCTTGTTGCAGGGACAAGCAATAGGACTGAGACAGGTCAACCAGGCTGACGTGGTCGTTCAGCAAGGTCTGAACACGTCGCAAATCAGCTTGCTGTTCAGGACTTGCTTTGGCCGTGATGACTTTCAAGTTCTCTATGAGCTCTCTCAGGTTATCGCGAAACTGGGCGGGTTCCAGCAATTCACGATTGCGAATATCAGGCTTGCCCCATTCGAGCGTTTGGTTATGGAGGCTTTTGAACTCATACAAGAGGTCCACTTCAGGCACATACGTGGTGGTGGCCTGGGCGGTTTTGACAGCCCCTGAGGGCAAGCTGGCGCCTGGCATCGGCACGCCCTCGTTTTGTATCAGCCCGTGATTCAGGTTGAGCGATGATGACGGGGTGTTGATGGAGGTGGCCATGGTGTGTGGTGGCTTGGTGTTTTATCGGCCAAAAGGGTCAATCGACTCGCGCTTGAAACGCTCCAGCTCATCCATCGCCTGTTCGATGGCTTGCGCCGAGACCTGGGTGGCATCCAACCGGCACAACAGCACCAGCTGAGCCTGGCCATCTTGACCAATCAGCCCGATGTGTGGCATCCATGCGGTTTTGGGCTGCTGCTGATCACAGTTTTGCAGGACTCGCAGCAAGCTTGGCGCTGAGATGTGGGCGGTGTTGAACAGGCGGTAGACCAGCAAATCGTCCTGGGATTGTTCGAGGTGCATGCTGTCCTGGTCGCTCAGTGCCAGGCTGACCAGCCCGTCGTCATTGAGTTCCAGATCGGGTAGGCCGATCTGTTCGCCAAAAGCGCGAATGGCAGGGCCGAGGGTCATGTCAGGCAAGCCCTTCCTCTGTGTCAATCGCACGGTCCAGCGCGCCTTGCGCAGCGGCCAGCACCGCGTCACGGGCTTCGGGCGACTGGAACACCTGCACCGGCAATTCGCTCAGAGCCTTGCGGGCACCTGCAATGAATTGGACTTGCGCGGCCAAGGGGTCTTCCATGCCGTATTTGGCGGCCAGGCTGCCCACACGGCTGGCGTCCACCCAGCGTTCGCCCGACAGTGCAACCAGGTCAGCCGTGATGCCCGACGGTAAAAACTTGGGCGTGCCGTGACGCTCACTCAGCGTGTCGGCCAACGAGGCGCACTGGTCGATCACAGTGGCGATGACCTTCAGGTGAAACAAATCACTCACCATGGCTTGCAGGCGGGTGGGGTCGGTGGAGGGGCGTGTGGCCGCCAAGTCAAGCCCCAGCGCCTGCATCATGGTGTCCAGCATGCGGGTAAAGTCGGCCCCTTGTCCTTCGTTGTTGGCATTGAGCAAAGCGCGCAGGGTTTCGTTGAGTGTTGAAGAGCCGAGCACCGAGTCGCGGTAGGCCACTCGAAAGACGCCTGCGTCCTGCTCGCGTCCGCTCAACTCAGCGAGCTTTTCTGCCGAGTCGAAGGTGTTGATGTCAGCCCAAATGGCATTGCCATGTTCGGCGAGCATTTCTGCGGCCGACTCGCGCACCGCGGTTTGCGCCACAGCGCCAGGGTCTGGTTCGCCGGCGCCTTCGGCAATCAGGGCCGCCACCTCCAGCAAGGTCAGGTATTGGGAGGTGACGTCGCCCCCTTGTTGGCGCACCACCTGGCGTGCCTTGCTGGGGTCTTTTTGAATCAGCTTGGCCAATTGGCGCAGCTGGTTGTTGCCGCCTTCACCCTTTTGCGCCTTGTCCGTCTTCTTCATGGCCATCAGCATGGCCGCCAGTTGGGCTCGCCCCATGGCCTGGTTGGGGTCACTGTTGCTGGCTTTGCGTTCCCGCAGGTCTTTTTCCTGCACCCGGCCCGAGAGGGATTGGGTCAACTCCTTTTGCGAGTTGTTCAACACCGAGCCCATGTCCATCTGCTTGACCGGCTGGCCTTGCAGCAGACCGGCACGCATTTGCCCCAGATTTTCGGCTGCACGCGCTGCCCGGCGTTCCTTGATTGGCGCGGGGTTTGAGCGGTTGGACAAATCGATGGCGGGCATGGGTATAAGCACAAAAGGCTACAGACGATTTTAGCGATAGATTCAGGAAATTTGAGGTTTGAAACGCAGGACCAGCAGGGTGATGTCGTCAAACTGTTCGGCTTGCCCGGCGAAGGCGTCAACATGGGCGAGCAGCTCTGTGACCGCTATTTCTGCGTCTGGGTGGGGCTGGGCGAAGCTGTTGGCCAGGCGGGTCTGTCCAAACAGGTGCTGCGCTGTGTCTTGAGCCTCGCTCACCCCGTCGCTGTAGAGCAGCAGGCTGTCGCCCGGCAACAGTTGTCGGTGTGCGGTGTCAAATGTCCACTCGTCCATGATGCCCAGCATCACCCCATTGGCTTGTTCCAGGCTTTCGAGCGAGCCTGAGGCACGGCGCAGCTGGGGTGGGTTATGCCCGGCATTGCTGAACTCCATGTGGCCGCTGTGTATGTTCAGGACCGCCAGAAAAACGGTGGTGAAACTGCCCCCCGGGTTGTCTTGAGCCAGCAAGCGGTTGCAGCTTTGCAGACACTGCGCGGGCGACATCCCGGCCAACAGGTGGGCGCGCAGCAGGGTGCGAACCACCAGCACCAGCATACCTGCCGCAACGCCCTTGCCGGACGCATCGCCCACCATCAGCACCAGCCGGTCTGAGTCGAGTGGGAAGAAGTCATAAAAATCACCGCCCACCTCGCGCGCTGGGCGCATGGTGGCACACAAATCCACCGACGGTCGCAGGCTGGCTGCGGCGTCGGGTTTGGGAAGATTGGCGGCTTGCAGCTTGCTGGCCAGCGCCAGCTCCTCGCGCATGCGGTCCAACTGTGTGCGCTCGGCCAGCGCTTGCTGCACCACGTTCAAATCCGCCGTGCGCTGGGCAAGCAACTCGTTGAGTCGAACCTGCTGGTCCACCACCCGTTCACTGACCATGTGAAATCCGCGTGCCAGCGGGCTGTCCGGGTTGTCTCGGTTGTCCGCGTGGGGCTGGCCCTCGTGGTGCTGCAAGACAGCGTGCAAGGCGGTTTGCTCATGCTCGGGCAACAACTGCGCGATGCGTCGCAACTCGACGTCCAGCAAGGCTCGTTCACGCTGGTTGATCAATTGTTTTTCAAACCCTTGTTCTGCCAGAGCCTTGGCCTGTGCTTGAAAAACTTCCAGGGCCTGTTGCAGCCGTCCGATCTCATTGCCGGATTTCGGGCGCTTCACATCCACAAACCAGTCACCCTGCGCCAACGCTGTCAAATCGTCACCCATGCGTTCCAGGGGGGCAAACAAGCGTTCGATCAGCTTCTGGCCCAGGTTGCCCAGCACCAGCACCAACGCCACCCACAACAGACAGCACAACACCCACAGGCTCTCCGCTCGTTGTTCTGCCGAACTCTTGATGTGTTGCACATACAGGCGAGCCATATCAGGCCCTTCCAGGCCGGGCAAGGGCAGGCTGACCCACTCCTCACCTGGGGATGCGTTGGGGTTGAGGCCGATCTGAGGACCCGCCGCCTGTCGCGCTTGCAGGGTTGACCAATGGGTCTGGTTGTTGGTGGCCAGCAATTGACCTTGCATGTCCACGATGAAGAAGTCTGCACCCAAGGCATCGCGAATGGTGCTGCTGATGCTGCTGAGGGGTGCGCTGGACATGGCATAGTCCCGAGGAGATGTCTTGCGAAGGGTGCTGAGCACCGCGCGCAAGGGCTGGGCGGGCAGGGCGGATGGCACCAAGCCTGTTACCTGCGATGTGTTGCGCAAGAGTTCTTCCACCAGGGCGGCATTCAACGGGAAAGGCCCATCTTGTTGTCCCCCCTTGGGACGAACAGCTTGTGCCGACAACATCCGGTCCCCTTGCGCGTTCAGCAGCGCGTTCCAGGCACGCAGGTAGGTGGATTGCGCTTCCGTGATGCGTTCTTGCTGCTGGGCATGGTGGATGTTCCACAAAGGCCATGACAGCAATGCGGTGAGCAGCAGCAAGCTTCCCCACAGCAGGAGGGTGATTTGGGTGCGCAGACTCAGGGTCTGAAACCCTCTGGGCTCAGGCGTGCGGGTCACGGGGAGGTCCTGGCGGTACAGACGTCAAAGGCGTCACAGGGGTCACAGGCGCCACATATTTGGCCCATTGGGCTTGTTGCCAGCGTATCCATTGGGCACGCAGGCGCACACGCTGCACGGCGTCATGGCTGGCTTGTATCAGCGCGTGCGCGTTTTGCGCAGGGGCAGGGGATTCCCACAGGCCCTGCGACGCCTTTTTGCCCAGGGCCTGCCAATGCGCAAGGGGTGTATTGACCTGCTGTTGCCACAGCCAGCGCAGCATGAGGGCCTGCACAGCGAGGGCCAGTATGCAAGCGATGAGTGTGTAGAGCAGTTGACTGGTCTTTGATGCGGCGGTGTCAGCCTTCTTGAACACCAGCTGCAAGTGCCAGTCTGACCCGGCTGGCCATGAGAACGTCCGGTTCACGGTCACGGTCTCGGCCTCGGTCACGGCCCCGGTCCCGGTCTCAGCCAAGTTGAGCGTGCCAGCTGGTGTGGAGGCCTGGGATGGGGGCCACACCCAGGTCTGTTGTTCGGGGCTTTGCAGTGTGGCGGACAAGAGCTTCGGGTTTTTTGACACGCTTTGCTCGAGGACCTGGTTGACACGCGTGGGGTTGATGGGGGACGGAGGCGCTTGCAGGAAGAAGGTTTCCACCTGCACGGCCATCGACTGCGCCATCAGGGACACACTCGCTTGGTGCCATTGTTGAAGCTCGGATTTCAATTGCCATCGCTGCCACACAGACGTGAGTACACAGGCGGTGACCAGCATGCTGGCCAGTATCAACCCACAGGCGACCCACAGCCTTCTGGCATGGCGAATCCGTGTGCTGCTTGTGTTCATGCTCGCTCCATGCGCGAGGTGATGTGGTCTTGCTCACGCGCCAACCTCTGCAGTTCCTGGGCGGCCCAGTCGGCGAGATCGTGCTCGTCCCCCGAGATGTTGGCTGAACTCGGCGGGGATGTCTTGAGGCGGTCTAAGGCATCGCATTCAGGGTTGAACAGGCTTTGCAGGTGTCTCAGCAGCCACAAGGTGCACGCGCAGATGACGGCCACCAGGCCCAAGATGCTGATGAGGTACGGCCCCCCGAGACCCCAGATCGTGTTCAGTCCTTTGTCATAGTCTTTGAAGGGGGTGACAAACACCCACAGGCTCAGCGCGTCCTGCGCAGGAGACAGCACTAGCACCGCACCGGTGAGCTGTTCTGTTTTGAACACCTGCGGCTTGTGACCTGAGGCTGGGGCTTTGGGCCAGCTGTCCGGCACGCTGGTGCCCACCGTTGAGGTATCGCTGTCGCACCAAATACGCCCGCCGCGGGCCACACTGACCCGTAGCACGGGTTCAAGTTGTGCATGGGTACGCTCCAGCATGTGCTGCGACCTCTGGTCGCATTGCGCGGTGTTCAGTGCTTGAGGGGGGCTCGTCAGCGATTGCGCCAGATCGTGCATCACCGTATCAAAGGTTTCCTCGATGATGTGGTCGATCGATGTATTCATCGTTGTCACATGCGCCCAGTGCAGACCCGAGATGCACAGCAGCAGGGTGGTTATCAGCATCAACAACCAGCCCACGCCCAGGGTACGAGGCCTTCTCATGCGGGACTCCAGACCAGGGTCAAGTGCAGGCAGTTCACGTCCTCGCTGACGTGTGTCGTGCGTTGGTACTGCGCGTGCTTGCAGCGTTGTCGCAGCATAGTGAGGCCCCAGCCACCGGGGGTGCGCTCCTCCAAGCTGGCATCGGGGTTGGCGTTGGGGCTCTCCAAGGGATTGAAGGCCACGCCATTGTCAATCCAGTCGATGTCGACCTTGTCGGGTTCTGCCGTCAAGGTCAGGTGGGCCCACAGGGTTCGCCCGGGCAGCTGCCCATGGGTGATGGCATTGACAAACAGCTCTTCCAGCAAAAACTGAATCCGAAACGTGTCTTCTTTCGGGCGCTCCAGCTGGTCGCACCAGGCCGCGACCTCGGCGTTCAAGCGTTGCAACTCGGATAACTCCGCCCGCAGTTGCACCTGAATCGTGGATTTAGATGACATGGGCATAATAGAATGCAGCCAGCAACACTGACATCCTCTGATGAGCAACACCCCCTGTATTTTTTCTCCGCAAGGCCGCCTGGACGCCAGTAACGCACCAGCCGCCGAACGAGAGGTCTTGGGCCTGTTCGACAGTGCGGGTCCCTCGGTGGTGCTGGATGTCTCCCAGCTCGATTACCTCAGCAGCGCCGGCTTGAGCGTGCTGCTGGTGGCGATCAAAACGGCACGTGCCAAGGGCGGCAAAGCGGTTCTGGTCGGTGCCAAGCCGGTTGTGCTGGATATTTTCAGGATGAGCGGCCTGGACAAAATCATTCCCGTGGTGGACAACCGCGACAGTGCCTTGAGCCTCTTGCATCCGTCGTCCTGACGCTCAGGGGGCGCTGGCCTGAAGGCGAGAGAGTTCACGCTTCACACCTGCGATGTCGGCGCGCTTGCGGGTCATCTGCAGTTTGATTTCTTGCAGTCTTTGCGGGTCTTTCTCGATTTGGCTGCTGGCCCCCAATTTCTGCAGATCGTCTTCAGCCTGGCGCAACTCGGCAGTCAGGATCTGTCGGATCTGGCGGTCACGCTCTTTCTGCGCTGACTCGGTGACGACCATCTGCCACATGCCGTTCGCGTTGGGTGTTGCATTCGTCGTGGTCGCTGCATTGGTTGCGTTCGTTGCATTAGCTCCGGTGTTGGTCGCGCTGCCCGCTGAAGGCAGGGCGACGGCCGTGGCAGCGCCCGAGGGCAAGATGTAGCCCATTCCCTTGGTGTCCGAGCTCGCGGCCGGAGCGGGCGCAGGCTCGGTTCGGGTGTTCACATCAAAGAACTTGGGTTTGGGTGGTGCAGCAGGGCTGGTTGTTTCACTCACAGGCGGCAGCGCAGGTGCAGGGGTGGGCGCTACCGGGGTGACCGCCACTGGCGCACTCAGAACCATGGGGGCATCACGTCGGGGGGAAGGGGCAGAACTCACCTCGTTTTCAGGCGAACTCGACCGCAACACCTTGGCCCGAATCAGGAACAAGCGCTCACGGCGCTGGGTTTGCTCTGAGGTTGAGCGGAAAAATGCACCAAACAAGGGGATATCCCCCATCAACGGCACTTTATCAGCGCCTTTGGAGTTTTGCACCGTGTTGTAGCCGCCGATGAGCAAGCTTTCATGCTTGTAGACACTGGCCTCGGTGCTGACCGAGCCACGCACCACGGTGGGTGGGCCACCGGTCGTGTTGGCCTTGAGTTGGCCATCTTCGATGTCCACACTCAGGCGCACCATCGGCTCTTCGCTGTTGCCCACCAACCGCGGCGTCACGCGCAGCGTCGTGCCCGCGGTGATGGGGGTGACCAGCGTTGAACGCTCAGACGTGGTCTGTAGGTAAAAAGTTTCAGACAGGTCGATCACCGCACCCTGGTTCTCGGTGGTCAAGATCGATGGCCGGGACTGGATGGTGGCGTCTCCCTTTTGTTCCAGGGCACGCAAGCGCGAGACAAAGTAATTGGTGCCATCGGCGATGATGGTGCTGGGTGTCACGCTGCTGCCTGTGCCACCGGCCACGAACGAAATGGTGTTGGCCGTGGGCGGCGTGTTGACGTTGCCCAAGCCGATGGCCAGGCGCTGGTTGTTGGTCACGCCGTTCCAGGCGATGCCCATTTCGGCCAGTCGGTTGCTGTTGACATCGATGATCAGCGCCTCGATCTCGATCTGTGGCGTGGGGACATCCAGCTCGGCGATCAGCTGCTTGTACATCGGCATGCGGTCCGGCGAGTCCTGCACGATGATGGCGTTGATGCGCGAATCCGACTGGATGGACGGACGAATGCGCGACACGGGGCCGGGGCTGGTGGTGCTCACCGTCGCTGGCGGGCTGTTGCTGGCGTTGGCGTTGCGGTTGGCATTGCTGCCGTCGCTGGCGGGCGCCTCATTGGCAAACGGGTTGTTGCCGGGAATTGCCAGACTGCGGCCATTCACCGTGGTGGTTCCCATGACCAGGCTGCGCAGGATGTTGGCCACGCCGACCGTGGTCACCGTTTTGTCGCGGTAGGTGATGGTGCGGTCTTCGACCGCAGCGTGCTTGAGCCTGAAAATGGCAATCTGCTGGCCACCGGGCGCACTGGGCAAGGCGTTGATGGTCGACTCGATCATGCGAACATAGGCGGGCGGGCCGGACACCACCACCACACCTTGATCGGGCATTTCAGCCCAGCCAAACCGAGGTTCCAGCAAGCCCAGGTTGTTCATCATCTGGCGCAGGTTGTTGCTCGGGCCGGAGTTGTTGGTCAGGATTGAGCGCACCACTGTGTCTTTGTTGTGCGCCACGTACAGGGTTCCCGAGTAAGTGAACCAGTTAAAGCCAAACGTGCCTGCCAGGCGGTCAATGAACTCGTTGGGGTTGTTGACGTTGAAACGTCCGCTGACCGAGTCGTTCATCTCAGCGGGCAAATCGGCACTCAAGTTGAAGCTGGTGGCAAACTCTTGAAGCACAACGCGCAGGGGTTTGTTGTCTGCGTAGTACGAAAAAGGGGCATTGCTCCAAGGCGGTGGCCCGGCATAGACCAGTTGAGGCAGTGCCAGCGCCAAGGCCAGGCTCAGGGCCAGCTGGCGCCAGCTGCTCGTCACGAGCGTCCTCAGCTGGGTTGTCAAGGTAAACAGGTGAAGCCTCAAAGCACACGCCTCCAGAGTTCGACCTCTTGAACCAGGCGCTCGACTGCCTGGTTCAGTTGGTGTGATGCGCTGCGCGATGGCAGCCGAACCTGCAGCCACAAGGCTGACCCATCTGCATCGGCGCACAGCCCGACATCGGTTTCACGCATGCGAGCGCTGGCGGTTTGGAGTGCGCGTGTCAGCAGTTTTTCACTCTCTCTCGGGTTGCTGGGCAGATCGATGATGCGGGCTTGCAGCAACACCTGGTCGTCATGCAACGCTAGCAGGTGGACCCGGACCTGGTCAAAGGTGACGGACCAACGGCCTTGATGCTGCGGCAGTTCAGCACTGTCGGCTGGCTGGGGCAGGTTGAGGCCTTGAATCCATTGCGGAATCAGGCCTTGGCGCGAGGGGGTGGACATCTGTGGACTCATGGGGTGTTCAGATCTTAGTGCCTCAGGTGTTGCCGCCCGGTTGCTGGGCCAGCTGGCGGACCAAACGCAGGACCGCCGCCACGGGTTCGACCAAATCTGAGGGAATGTATTGGCTGACTTCCGCGTCATTGAACAGCGAGTGAGCCAGGGGAATGTTTTGCATCACGGGGACACCCGCCTCGCGCGCGGCCTGGATCATGGCCGTGGCCAACGCACCCTCGCCTTTGGCCAGCACCAGGGGGAGGGGGGTTTCGTCCTGGTCGTAGCGCAAAGCCACCGCCAGGTGGGTCGGGTTGGTCACCAGCACGGTTGCGGTGCGCGACTGCTGGACGGCGTCATTTTGAAGCATTTCCTGGTGCAACTGCTTGCGCATGCTCTTGATTTGAGGATCACCCTCCATGCCCTTGTATTCCTGTTTGACTTCGTCCTTGGTCATCATCAATTTCTTGCGGTATTCATGGCGCTGCCAGGCCAGATCGGCAAGTGATATCAGCACATAGGCGCCACCGATGTAGGTGATCATGATTTTGAAGACCTGGCCCACAATCAACCCGAGGTCTGCCATGGTGTAGCTGGGCATCAGAACCAGCACGGGAATGGCGTCCATGATCACGCGATACACCACCCACGAGACGACCCCAATCTTGATCACCGACTTGATGAATTCGACCAAATTCTGTTTCGAGAAAATATTCTTCACATTGGCCACGACATTGAGCTTTTTGCCTGAGGGGATCAGCGCCTCAAACGAAATCAGCATGCCGGTCTGCACGGCCTCGGTGAAGATCCCGAGCACCAGCACAATCAACACAATGGGCAACATAACCGCGACCATCTCAAAGACCATGTTGGGCAGCAACTCGGCGATGGCCACGTTGAAATCAACCCCGAGGTACCCCATGGGCATCAACGCCAGGTTGCTCAAGCGTTTGAAAATGCTTGTGCCATTGGCCAGGAAGTAAGCAAACAGTGCCACCACCAGCACGGTTTGCGTGAGGTCGCGGCTCTTCGCAATGTCGCCTTTTTCGCGCGCATCGCGAATCTTCTTGTCTGTGGGTTGTTCGGTCTTTTCGCTCATGGCACAGCACCACCGCCGGTTCTCAGCAAGGGATCAAACTGTCGTACCCAGGTGCCCATCTCGCGCAACGGCTGCAGGCCATAGCTGAACATGGACTGGGAATAGACCACCATCACAAACAGACCCAAGGCACATTTGATGGGCATGGCCATGAAAAATACCTGCAACTGTGGCGCAAAACGGCTCACCAAGGCCAGGCCCACTTCGGACAAGAACATGATGAAGATCGCAGGCGCTGACAACAACAAGGTGTTCAAGATCATTTGGTTGAGTTGGCGCATGGCGGTGTTGCTCGCATCGCCTCCCCATTGGGGCCAGAAGTCAAACGGGGGCCACAGGTTGTAGCTGTCGTAAATCAGGCTCAGGAACACCGCCCAGCCGCCCACGGCCATGAAGAAATTGATGAACGCAAAGTTCATCAGCAGCCCCAGCGGCGTGCTTTCACTGCCGGTCATCGGGTTGATCATGGCGGCCATGTTGGCGCCGCGCTGGTTGTCGACCATGAAGCCAATGGCTTCGAAGATCCAGAACGGCAAGGCCGCCAACCAACCCAGCAAGACGCCCAAGAGGGCCTCTTTCACCAGCAAAAACAACAATTCCATCCCCGTCGGCCAGGCCGCCATGCCGGGCAGTGTGGGTACCACCAACAAACCCAGGCCGGCCGCAAAACCAAATGCAATCGTGCGCGGCACCATGGAGCGGCTCATGAAGGGCACGATCACAAACATGGGCATCAGACGTGCTTGCACCAACAGCAACATGAACGCCAGGCTCTTGGCGTCTTCAAAGTTGGTGAGGTTGAACACGGACATGGCAATACCAGCGCTTAGCGCACCAGACGTGGAAAATCGGTGAACAAGGACAGGGTGAAGTTGTACATCTGACTGCCCATCCAACTGGCTGTCAGGTACAAGGTCAAACCCACCGCAATCAACTTGATGGCAAACGACAAGGTTTGCTCCTGGATTTGCGTCAAGGCCTGAAACAATGAAAACAAGGTGCCCACCACCGACGCAACCAGAATGGTTGGCATGGACAACATCAGGGTCAGGTACAGGGCCTGCACCAGGTAGGTGACGATTTCAGAACTGCTCATACATCACCGATACGTTTCAATCAACCCATGGACCAAACGAGACCATCCGTCCACCATGACAAACAGGAACAGCTTGATTGGCATGGAAATCATCACGGGCGAGACCATCATCATGCCCAGCGCCAGCAGGATGTTGGACACAATCAGGTCGATCACCACAAAGGGCAGAAACAGCAGAAAGCCAATTTTGAAAGCGGACGTCAGCTCTGTCACCATGAAGGCCGGCATCAGCACGATGAAGTCTTTTTCCTGGAGCTTGGCCGCGACTTGCGGCGACCACAACTCCTTGGCGGCCTGCACAAAGAAGTTGCGCTGGTCACGGTCGCTGTGGCGATACAAAAACTCGCGCATGGGCTCGGCGCCGCGTGTGAAGGCCTGGAAGGTTTTGTCTACCGAGCGTGTGATTTCCGGGGACGCGGTGACACTCTCATAAATGTTTTGACCCACGGGCGCCATGATGTAAGCGGTGATGATCAAGGTCAGCCCGTAAATGGCGATGTTGGGCGGAATTTGCTGTACACCCAGGGCGTTGCGCATCAAGGACATCACCACCGCCACCTTGAGGAACGTGGTGCTTACCACCACCAGGGTGGGCAGCAGGGCCAGCGCCGCGAGTACCAGCGCCAGGGAAATGGGGTCAAAACCAGCCATGGTGTTCAGCCTTGTGGGTCGGGGGTGGGAGCTGCAGGTGCATGCAGCTGGCTGATGCTCACCCCCAGACGTCCATCCATGTCAACCAGTTGGCCGGTGCCAATGGCAGCGCCATGGGCGCGAATGGTCACGTACTCGTTGGCGGTGCGTGCGAGTTGCAGCACCTCGCCGGGTTGCAGGCTTTGCAACTCACCCAGCGTGAGCGTGGTGTGGCCCAGATCGAAGCTGAGACGGATGGGGATCGCCTGCATGTCCAGCGGTGCAGCGTCGTCGGCCAACTCGGTATCCAGGGGGCTGTCGGTGGAGCTCATGGTGTGTGCGCTTTGCAAAATATGAACAGTGGTGTCTTCGAGTCGGCCGGGCATGACCCACCAGGGGCCATGAACGGACTCGGTACGCAAGGTCAGCACCTGGTCGCGGGTCATCAGGCTGCGTGAGAAAAACACGACATCGCCCTGCTTCAACTGGCTCAGCTGGGCCACGCTCAGGTCCGTTTCGCCAATGCCCAGGTACAACGGGATGGGCAAGGACGCGGTCTGCCAGGCAGGCTCAGGTGCCGAGTCGGTGGGCAGCAGGCCCGCGCTCAGCAACAGGCCCAAGCCATCAAGGTGGAGCAAGCCCTGCAGGGTCTGTGTGGCTTGGCCGTCGTTGTTGGTGTGTTGCACGCGCATCAGCACGCTGTGCCGTGCCGATGCCGGGCGCCACGGCTTTGCAGAGCCGGTGCCACGGATGATGGCCTGGCCACGCCCACTGGCACCGAGTGTGTCCATCAGCCATTGGCAGGCCTGGTACAGGGCGGCTTGGCGCCAGGCGTCTTGTGCTGGCGGTAAGCCCTCTGTGCCCAGGTACAGGCGCAGCCAGTGGTCGATCACGCTGGGCGCAAAGTCCAGGGCCACGCTTGCGCCAGCCCATTCAATGTCCAACCGCACAGCGTCTTCACCCAGCAAGCCTTGAGCGTCGTTGTACAGAGCCAAACTCAGGTGCAACTCACCCTCGCCAGCCCAGGTGTGCACCTGGACGCTGTGACCATGGCGTGCCAGCACAGACAAGGCCTGGGCTTCACCGGTGCTGATGCGCGGCAGTGTCAGGGGCCGAGTCATGTTCGGCCCCTGGATTCAGCCCAGCTTGCGCTGGCGTGCACGGGGCTGAGGTGGGCCAGCTCCGGTGTCTGGGCGTCGGGGTTGACGCGCCAGGCGGCATCCGCTTGCAAGGCGTCGGCATACTGCTGCGCCATCTCGGGTGCGACACGCGCCAGGGTGTCGAAGGACTGGGCGTTGCGGCACATAAAGGCCGCCACCCAGACGCCAGCGTCCTGAAACACTTCCACTTCGACGCCTGGCAGTATCTCGTCGCTCAGGCTGATGCGCACGCTGCGCTGGCCGTCAAGCCCGTCGCCCACCAGCAAACGCTGCACCAACCGTTGCAACATCTGGTGTGCGGCCGCAGGGGCAACAGGGCTGGTGTTGGGCGCACGGACCTGGCCAAACAAGGCAAACGGCCCTGAGGGGAGCGGTGTTGCGGGTACTTGGGGCACGACCTCTGGGTCAGGGGCGTTTAGGCTTTGCTGAAACTTGGACACGTCGCTTTGCAGCGGTGCGCGCAAGTCGCGCGTTTCTTGACGCAACCCCATGTCAGCAGAGCCGAAGGTGCGTGGGTTGCTGCGAACATCCAGAAACAAGGGTTCACGTGCCATGTCAGAGTGTCTCCGGCTCGGGTTGTGGGCGCAGGTTGCCGTTGAGCTCTTCCAACTCCAGCTCTTCCTTGCGCTCGGCTTCGATGGCTTGTATCTGATCGTGACGCTTCACCAACTCGACGAATTTCTCGCACACCTGGTCAGCTTCTTTTTTGTCGGAGGTTGCTTGTTGGTGTGATGCACTGGCTTGCGTGTGTTCTTGTTGGGCCTGTTGCCAGTTTTGGATATGCAGTTGCTCGGTGGCGCGCAGTTGTGCCACGTCGGCATGCACGTTGTGGATGTCGCGCACCTTCACGATGCGACTGCACAAGGCTTCAAACCAGGCGCGCTCGGCGCGCTCGGCCTCGCTTTGAAAGGTCTGCAAGGTGTCTTTCGACTTCTGTTCGCGCTGCTGGGCCTGTAGCAATTGCAGGCGGGCTTTCTGCAAGGTCATCTCCGCCTTCTTTTTGTGGAAGTCCTTGATGAATAACAGTTGATGGAGCATGCTGTTGGCGTCTGGTTCAAGCCGCGGCCGCCGACGACGGCGCAGGCATATCGGTGATCTGACACAGGCTGCTGACGGCTTGGTCAATGCTGGTGAGGTCGTTTGTGCGCTGTTTCAGAAAGTTGCGGATGTCGTCAATCTTTGCAATCGCCTCGTCTGTCACCGCGTCACTGCCACTTTTGTACTCACCAATCTTGACCAACAGCTCGACATCGGCGTACTTGGCCATCAGCTCACGCATGCGCCCAGAGGCCGCCCGGTGTTCCCGCGCCACCACGTTGCCCTGTACCCGGCTGGCCGAAGCCAGCACATCGATTGCCGGGTAGTGGTTGGACGCAGCCAAGGCACGGGAGAGGATGATGTGGCCATCCAGAATAGAGCGCGTCTCGTCCGCGATCGGCTCTGTCATGTCGTCGCCCTCCACCAGCACGGTGTACAAGGCGGTGATCGAGCCCTTGTCGTTCATGCCCACGCGTTCCATGAGTTTGGGAAGGGTGGCAAATACCGAGGGGGGAAAACCGCGTCGGGTCGGGGGCTCGCCGGCCGCCAGCCCAATCTCGCGTTGTGCGCGGGCAAAACGCGTCACCGAGTCCATGAGGAACAGGACTTTTTTGCCCTGGTCGCGGAAGTATTCGGCAATTGCTGTTGCCACATATGCGGCCTTGGACCGCTCCATGGCCGACTTGTCTGACGTGGCACACACCACCACGGCCCGGCGCATGCCGTCGGGGCCGAGTTCGTGCTCAATGAATTCGCGCACCTCGCGACCGCGCTCACCAATCAGGGCAAGCACCGTCACATCCACCTGTGCGCCCTTGACCAGCATGGCCAACAGGGTGGACTTGCCGCCGCCCGCTGCCGCAAAGATACCCATGCGTTGGCCCTCGCCACAGGTGAGCAAGGCATCGATGGCTCGCACACCCAGCGGCATGGGGTCTTTGATGATGCGCCGCGTCATCGGGTCTGGTGCCTCGGCAAATACCGGGTAAAACTTGTCGGCCACCAAGGGGCCGTGGGTGTCCTCGTCCAGCGGCTGGCCCAGACCGTCGAGCACGCGGCCCAGCAAACCATCGCCCACGGGCACCATGTGGGCGCGTCCCGTGGGGGTGACCTCGGTGGAGGCCGAAATCCCGTACATATCGCCAATGGGCGTGAGCAAGGCCGCGTCGCGCACAAAGCCCACCACCTCGGCCTTCATTTCAAAGTCCTGCCCGGGGTCTCGCAGAATGCACACCTCGCCAATTTTTACCGAGGGAACCACCGCCTTGATGATGGTGCCCACGACCTGCGTGACACGCCCGGTGATGGCCAGCGTGGGCATGTCCTCCAGGGCCAAGCTCATCATGTCGGTCACATAGTCAAAGGATTTCGCACTCATATGCGACTCCCCAGAATCTTGCGAAAGCCTTCTTCAATGGCGTTGAGCTGCTGCGCCATGCTCGCTTGCACCACACCCAGTTCGCTCTCCAGTATGGTCGCATCACCTTTGAGGCGAGGGTCGGGCACGATGTCGATCATGCCAACACCCGGAAAGGTCTCCAGCAAGTGGGTGGCATTGGCCCGCACGGCGTCTGCATGCTCGGGTGAGATGCGCAAGGTCAGCTGCTTTTGGTTGCGCATGACGGCAAGGCCGCTTTTGACCACCATGGTCACGCGTTCGGTGTCCGAGAAGTCCGCCACCACACGGCGCAGTGCCTGCATGACCAACTCGACAATGCGTTGCTCCATGCCGGCGAAATAAGTCACCGTGCGCTCGGCGGTTTCCATCATGCGTTCGACTTGTTCCAGCTGGGCCTGCGCCAGGCCTTCCTCGTAGCCCCGTTGTCTTTCTTCTTCACGCTCGCGCAGCGCCTGTTCCTGGATGCGCTGGGCCTCGGCACGGGCTTGCTCGAGCAGCTCTTGTGCCTGCAGCCAGACATGCGCATCACGCGCAGACAGGACAGGTTGAGACGGGTCGGTGTGCACGGACGAGGCCAGGGGCGTAGGCGTATCCGATCCTGGAGTGAGAGAAGCAAAGCGAACAAATGTCATGGGTCTGCTCACTGCGCGGTGCTGGGGGCCGATACCCAGAGGGCATCCCATGTTGGGTTCCACTGCGCCACGGCCCCGGGGTAGGCTGCCATCACAGCGGTCAAGGCCACAGCGCTCGCGGGTGGGGTGAACGCTGGGTCCAGCAGGGGAAGCTTCAATCGCAAACGCGCGCCGATGCTGGCAGGCATCGCGCCGCAGGCCGCGTCCACCACGCACCAGCCCCATTGCTGCAAGAGGGGGGGCCAGCTAGACACGGGCAGGTCGTCCAGCGCATCAGCGGGCAGCCAATTCAGCGGTTGAGGTTCAGCAGGCAGGCTCGTTGACGAGGGCAAACTCGGCCGGGTGGCTGGTCCTGCCCCCATGGGTCGGGGCCATTGGTCGACCCATTGCCAGTCAGCAGGGCTCAGAAATTCGGACAAGGCCTGCCACTCGTCCCGTATGACCACACGGCGCAGACGCGGGGCCATGCTGGCCAGGCCCAGGCGCCAGGCCAGTGCCTGCAAGCCTTCAAAGGGCAGCAAGGCCGGGCGGTGCTGCAGGCTGGTCCAGTCCAGCCCGTTCCAGGGCGACATTTCCGGCGTAGCGAGCAAACCCTCGGATGCATGGCGTGTGCTCAAGCCGGCGCCGTGCAGCCATTCGGGCACCTCCTGCTGCACACGCTCAGGATGAATGTACGCAGCAGGGTGATACGCAAACTCGAACACATTGCGCGCAGCATCGACGGGCAAGTTGAGTACCTGCTGTGGCCAGGTGGAGCCCCGGTTCATGAGATGCTTCCATCACCCTGGGGGGCAGCAGCCCGGCGTTGCTGTCGCAAGAAGCTTGCCCACACCAGGTAGGCCACGCCCGCCAGTGCGGCCAGCAAGAGGCCCGACAGCGTCCACAACAGGGTCCGGAGTGACTGAGCCGACGCAGGGTTCACTTGCAACCCCAGTACATCGACCCAGGGGGTGTTCTCTTTGGCTTGCAAATTGCTGGGAATCAGCACCACGGACACCCGTTCCACCGACAGACCCGGAATGCTGTTGGCGACCAGACGGCGAACCTGGGGTTGCAGTATTTCAATCTCGGCGTTTTTTTGGTGCTTGATGAAGACGGCCGCTGACGAACTGGTGTCACGGTCCAGCCCCGACCCTTTTTCGGGCAATACCAGGTGCACTCGCGAAAACAACACCCCGTCAATACGCGACAGCGTGCCAGAAAGCTCCTGGGACAAGGCATACAGATAACGCGCCCGCTCTTCCACGGGCGATGAAATCAGGCCACTCTTTTGAAACACAGCACCCATGCCATTGAAGGTTTCCCTGGGTAGGCCGCGCTGGCGCATGATGTCCACCGCCTTGGCTGTGTCGGCCTGGCTCACACTCACGCCCACCATGTTGTCTTTGCCCAGCACTTTGGTGGCAGAAATGCCCTCGTTGATCAGCGCTGCGATCACCTCGTTGCCATCATCCTCAGACACCGCCGTCAGCAGGGTGACTTGACCCCCGCCACAGCTGACCAGCATCAGGACCAGCGACACAGCGCAAAGGTGACGGACCCACCATGAGGGTCTGTTGAGGGCGTAAGAGGTCACGATCATCGCATTCAAAATTATTGTGTCTTCACAATGGTATCAACACTCTGCGTGGTTTTCTGGATGATCTTGTTTGACAAATCCCACTTCACCAAACCCGTCATCAACTCGCCATGGGCTTGCAACATCTGGGCTATGGTCATTGGCTCGCCAGATTTCACCCCCTGTTGGTATTTCTGAAAAGTCGCATTGACGTCATGGGACACCTCGCTCAGAAAACCCTTGGTGCTGTTCAAGAGCGTGTTGGGGGAACTCGCGGGAATGGGCAGGGAGGTCGGCACATTGGCCGTTGGGCCCACTGCGTTCAGGGCTGGGTCAGGGGCTGCCATCAAGGTTTGGAAATGTGCGGCGTCCGTCCCGGCGGGGGCGCTGGGCGTGACAGCGGCGCCACCCATGCCCGCGACATCTACCGAGGGTGCCCCCGTGGCAAGCAAAGCGGTATGGATCACGGTGTTCATCAAGACTCCTGAAGAGATGGGGTACAGAGTGCCTCATGCTTGTGTCCCAGCATGCGGTGGGCCAACGCGGTGGCCTCGGGATTGCCTGGAATGCTCAGCACCTGCTGAAACAACTTCTGGCTCTCGGCATTGCGCTGGGCGCAGTGCAGGGCCAGTGCATGAAAAGCACACAGCATCGCACGGTCCGCGTCCTGGGCCTGAGGCACATCGTCCATCATGGCGCGAGCGTTTTCCAAACCAAGCAAGGCCTCTTGCACCTGGCCGTTGTTCAGGTGCACCAGCGCGACCCCCACATGGCCCACGTCGCGCAAAGGCCGCAGCGCGATCAAGCCCTCAAAGAGGGTCAAGGCCGCAGGGCGTAAACCGCCCAAGCCTGCCCCCAAAAACCCGATGTCGGCCAGCAGGCGAATTTCATCGCCCAACAGAGGGTTACGCAGCATGTTCCAGCAGGCCTTCAACGGCCAGAGCACGTTGTGTCAATTTGCTGGCGTCTGCCGCAAATTGGGAATTGGGACCAATCATGTCCAACAACACCTTGGCCAACGCCGTGCTTTGGATGGCGATCAGCGCTTGCGCCAGGTCCAGCAAGTAAGGCTCAGGCTCGGTAGCCAAACTCAGTGCGACCGAATGCAGCGGCAGGGCCAGCCCCATTTCGCCAGCGCCTTGTGCTGCATGGGCCATCCCAGACAGGTAGCGCGCGTCTCGGGTGTTTTGCGCCATCAGCACACCAAACAAGGCGAACGCCTGGGGAAACTGACGAGACTTGAGTGTTTGCACCGCGGTGGCATACAGGCTGTCTTGGGCGGCCGCATCGAGCACTGCAGGGGGCTGGCGTTGCGTGAGCTGTTCGATGAATGCCTGGCCCATTGCGCTGACATCTGACAGGGAATCGAAGGTGGTCATGAGCGTATTCTTCCAGAGGGTCAAACCATGTTCTTGGTGATCGACTGGCTGGTGTTCGCCGATGTGGACGACATGGTTGTGGCGGCTTGCAGGGCAGCAGATACGGCTTGCCCGAAGCTTTGGAAAAAAGTGTTGCTTTGTTCGTACATGGCTGCAAATTTGGTGGCATCGGCCGCGCGTTGTTGTGCCAGGGCCGAGGCCATGTCTGCATCGTACTTTTCTTGGGCCGAAACGGCAGAACCGATGCTGTTGCCAAGACCGTTGATGGAGTTGCCTGTTTGAGACAGGCTTGTGCCGAGGCCAATTTTGTAGTCAGCATTCGACTTGGCGAGCGTGAATGCGTCGGCTTTGGCGTTTGGGTCGTTGAGTGCGGTTTTCATGTCAGCGAGGTCGGTTTTGGCCTTCATCGTCTTCAACAAGGCCAAAGAACCCATCGCCACCGTGACCACGCCCATCACAATTCCCGTGATCGCACTGGCCATTGACGCATTGTAATTTTTGTCCGCCGCGTCTCGCATGCTTTTCACTTGGGATAGCAAAGAGTCGATCTGGTTCAACAAATCCTGTTGCCGGTTTTCCATGGCGGTCTTGCGCATGGCGATGGACAAGTCGGCCATCACCTCCATCAGAAAGGAAAGGATGTTTTTGGCACTTTCTGGGGTG
>JACCDW011301182.1_pt1 | contig 25333 bp, 20 predicted proteins | sample 7449781 | NCBI WGS metagenome assembly JACCDW01 (sample SAMN15323449, study PRJNA562643) | freshwater metagenome | isolation source: river surface water | place: USA:Blue River Watershed | collected 2017-08-18
AGACGGGAAAATGCGTTTTGAAGGCCAAAAAGACCTGAGGTTTCAAAATGCGAAATGAAAATCAGGGAATCTCGCTCAGTGAACGAGGTTTTCGCTTTCAGGCGTGGAGTATTTCAGCAGCCTGTTAAGGCAGCCAGCGTCATGTGGCGACGGGTTAATGTTTTCATGCTTGTCTCCTTCTGAAGAGGGTTGCTATAAAAAATGGACCGCTTCTGCGGCGACCTCTGGATCAATTTGGGGAAATTGCGCAGCGACATTGCGTGGCAACGAAGTCGGCCAGCATCTTGAGTTGCTTGGCACTGGCCTCTTTGGGCATCTTGAACAGCTCGTTCATGGCCATGCCGCGCAAAGTGGAAAACACCAGATTGGCGACCACTTCACCTTGTGCGTGGTCGGCCAGTTCGGGAAATGAATTGAAAAAGCCCGCCAGTGTTCTTTGGCGCAGCTGCTCACGCTCTGCAGCCATGGCGCCCAGCAATTCGGATTCGGTTCTGCACGACAAGAAGATGCTCCACATCGTCAGGTAGTGCGGCGCGGCATACATCGCATTCCATGCCGATGCGAGGGCGGTGCGAGCACGCCGCTCTATGGGGCCAGATGTCTTGGGCCAGACTTCCACTTTGCCGTACTGGTCATCCAGATGGATGAGGTGCGCTGCAGCCTCACGGATCAAAGCCCATTTGGACTCGTAGTGGTGCTGAATGGCACCAGGCGTCATGCCTGCTGCGCGTGCAATTTCGTAGATCGACGCCCCTTCCAGGCCGCGCTCTTCAATCACGCGAATGGTGGCTTCGATCAGTTCCTTGCGGGTGCTTTCGCTGCGCTCGGCGTGGCTGCGCCGCACGCGCTTGAGAGGCTTGTTGTTCGTGCTCATTGGGCGTATCCGGGATTGAGTCTGTCCAGGCGGCGCAGCAACCCTGGCCAGGCCAGTTCGCTGCGAGACACCGGGGCACTGGCCTCCATGATCCTGAGGGTGTCTTCGACTTCCGACTGCACTTCGTCGGTGACCTGTCTCAGCCGAGGTGAGCCCTGGGCAGCCAGCTGGATCTGGCAGGCAGATTCCAGCAAGTACATGGCCATGAAGGCTTCTGCAATGGAACGGCTTGCCGTCAGCAGGCCATGGTTGCGCAGGATCATGTATTCGCGCGCGCCCAGATCATTGAGCAATGACTCACGCTCTTCGTCATGAACAGCCACGCCTTGGTAGTCGTGGTATGCCAAGGAGTGCAGGACCAGGGTGGACTGCTGGGAAAGTCGAAGCAAACCTTCCTCTTGAATACTCACGGCCACACCGGCTTTGGAATGGGTGTGCAACACGCACTGAACATCCGGCCTTGCTGAATGGATCGTGCTGTGAATGACGAACCCCGCACGGTTCACATGGCCACGCGCAGGCCCTTGAAGATTCCCCTCCAGATCTACGACCAGCAGGTCAGAGGCTGTCATTTCGTCAAAGAACAAGCCGTAGGGGTTGATCAGGAACTTTTCTTTGCCCGAGCCGTCGTCAGGCAGCTTGGCGCTGATGTGCGTGAAGATCAAGTCACTCCAGCCATACAGGGCTGTGAGTCTGTAGCAGGCTGCAAGGTCAACGCGCAGTTGCCATTCCTGGGGTGAGACGAGGTTTCGCACAGGATGCTCATTTGAAATTTACATGTGATGTGTAATGTAAATTTACAAGACCTGTGTGCATCTAGGAATAACCCTGATCGTGATTTCTTGAATATCTCGCTTCGCCTGAAGGTCTCGTCAATGAATGGCCGCTTCCAACAGTTCTAACTGGCGGCTACGGGTGGATCACAGACAGTCAGATGCCTACAGGAATAGGTCGCTCCCAGCCTCGACTCCGCCATGAGGTTCACGGAGGATTGGCCGCCACGCCTATCCCCAATCACTGCCCGCGCCCGCCCTCATGGATCCGTGCGTGGATGCGCTGCACCGTCCGCCACACCCCCCACAGCACCAGCGGGATCAGCAGCCCCACCGCGAGTTCGGGCTCGATCGGTGCGCCGGCCTGCTTGAGCGCCTTGGCGACGTAAAACAAGAGGCTCACCACGTAGTAGCTGATGGCGGCGATCGACAGGCCTTCCACCGTGCTTTGCAGGCGCAGCTGCAGCTCCTGGCCGCGCGTGAGCTTGGCGAGCAGCTGCTGGTTTTGCGTTTCGGTGGCGATGTCCACACGCGTGCGCAGCAAGGCGCTGGTGCGCACCACCCGCTCGGACAAGGCCGCCAGGCGCTGCGCGGTGGCGGCCACCGTGGCCATGGCGGGGCCCAGGCGGCGCTGCATGAATTCACCCACCGTCTGCGTGCCGTGCACCGGGCGTTCGCGCAGTTCGGCGATGCGTTCGCGCACCAGCGCGTCGTAGGCGCGCGTGGCCGAGAAGCGGTAGCCGTGCTCGGCCGTGGCGCGCTCGACCTTGGCGGCCAGCGCCACCAGGTCGTCGAGCAGCTCCTGGTCGCTGCCCTGCTTGGCGTCCAGGCGTGCGGCAATGCCCGCGAGCTGGGTTTCGGCCAGCGCGAGCTCGGGCGACAGCCGCTTGGTCACCGGCAGGCCGCGCAGGGCCATGAGGCGGTAGGTTTCCAGCTCCAGCACGCGCTGCGAGATGCGGCCGGCGCGGCCCTCGGGCGTCTCGCCCTGCGTGAGCACCAGCATGCGTTCGAAGCCGTCGGCACCGATGCGAAAGTGCGTGAGCAGGCAGGAGTGGGCCTGGCCCTGCACCGTGTTGCCCATGTGCGAGGCCACCACAATGCCCTCGCCCAGCCAGCGCTGCGCCTTGGCCAGCATGTCGGCCTCCCCCATGCCTTCGGGCAGCATGGCCAGCTGGATGGCGGCCACCGTTTGCCCGGGAATGCCGCGCAGCCAGTCGCTGCCGGTGCTCACATGGGGCGTGAGTTCGGGCAGGCTGCTGCCCCACAGGGCGTGGGCCGGCAAGGGCTGCACGATGGAGTAACGCGTGAACTCGGTGTGCCGCTCCCATTTGACGGTGTAACCCTCGCAGCGCAGGCGCAAGAAATTGCCCTGCAATTGCTGCAGCGTCAAATCGGCGTGGCCGGGCAGGCGCTGCAGATGGGCGCACTCTTGCTCTCGGCCGATGTCGGCATTGAGCACCGCCACATAGGTGATGAGGGCCGGCAGGCGCACGCGCGCCGAAGGCCGCGCATGGACCTCGTTGTGCAGGGTGCGGCGCAGCGGGTCATCTGGCGGGAGGAAGCGGGAATCGAGCTCGTTCATGGCCCCATTGTGGGGGGGCTGTGGCGGGGGCGCCAGCCCTGGAGGGTCATTTCAGGCCGGTGCCCCAGGCACGCCCGGCCGCGTGGCCTCAGGTTTGGGGGCCGGGGCCGGCTCGGGCTGCAGCAATTCGCCGCTGCGCAGGCCCCACCAGGTCCAGCGCAGCAAGGCGGCGATCACCACGCTGGCCAGCGCCAGCGCGACCAGGCCCGGCCAGGCCGGCAACCAGCCGGCCGCGCCCAGGCGCAGCGTCAACGAGGCAAAGGCGGCCAGGGGAAACGACAGGCTCCACATGGGCATGCCGAACGGTTGCTCAAAACAGCCCGGCAACTGGCGCAGCGCCCAGCCCAGAAAGCCCAGGGCCAGGGCCCAGCAGGCGAGCACGGGCACCATGCCGGCCTGCGCCAGCATCAGGTCCAGGCCGATCACCGTGGGCGGCGCCACCAGCACAAAGGCGCTGGGCCGCAGGCGCTCGGGCCACCAGCCGATCTGGCGCACACGCAGCACCAGCAGCACCAGCACCAGCGGCCACAGGGCCGCGCCCACCGCGGCCTGGGTCCAGGCCCAGTCGGCATGGCCCAGGCGCACGCCGGCCAGCGGCGCCAGCACATTGCCGACCACCGGGATCAAGAGTGCCGGGGTGACGCCCAGCCAGCGCGCCGCACGCAGGCGCCACCAGCGCCAGAGCACGGCCAGCGTGAGCAGCGCCTGCAGCAAGGCGCCCAGCCGCCAGAGCCCGTCCCAGTGCGGCGCCACGTCCGTCAGGGTGCTGCCCACCGTGGCCAGCAGGATCAACGAGGCGGGCACGGCGGCAAAGAAGACGTAGCGCACCGGGTGCATCCACTGGAGGTGCAGCGCGCGCGGCCAGCGCCTCAGGCGCCACAGCGAGAGCAGCAGGACCAGGGCAAACACGCCGCCGGCCAACAGGCCGATCAGGCGCGCCAGGGCAGTGCCCGACGCGCCGAAATGCCCCGCCCCCTGCGCCCACGCCAGCGACAGCCCGGACAGGCCCATCACCGGCACGAACCAGATCAGGTCCAGGTGTTCGAGCGAGGGCGCGGGCTTGGCCTGGGGGGTGGCGGGAACGGCGCAAGCCATGGGGTGTTCAGCAGCAGCCGGTGCCGCAAGCCTTGCCGTCTTGGACGCCGAGCTTGCGCAGCACGATGCCCAGTGGGCAGAAGTTGGTGAAGCCAAACTGGAACAGGTTGGCGCCGACGAAGGCCGTGAAAGCCAGGAACCAGGGGCTCACGAAGAGCGGCGAGCCTTCGACGCCGAGCGCCAGCGAGCTCATGATGAAAAGGCCGGCGATCACGCGGATGTAACGTTCAACGGTCATGGGGTTCTCCTTGGGAATGATAAGGGGGTTGGGGATCAGGTGTTTTCGTGCTGCTGGCGGTACAGCGCGTAGTACAGCACCGGAATCACCACCAGCGTGAGCAAGGTGGAGACCAGGATGCCGAAAATCAGCGAGATGGCCAGGCCATTGAAGATGGGGTCGTCGAGGATGAAGAGCGCGCCGATCATGGCGGCCAGGCCCGTCAGGGCAATGGGCTGGGCGCGCACCGCGGCCGACTGCACCACCGCGTCCCTGAAGGGCAGGCCCTGCTTGACCTGCAGCTCGATGAAATCCACCAGCAAGATGGAATTGCGCACGATGATGCCGGCCAGCGCGATCATGCCGATCATGCTGGTCGCGGTGAACTGCGACTGCAGCAGCGCGTGCCCCGGCATCACGCCGATCAGGGTCAGCGGGATCGGCGCCATGATCACCAGCGGCGTCAGGTAGCTCTTGAACTGCGCGACCACCAAAAGGTAGATCAGGACCAGGCCCACGGCATAGGCGGCGCCCATGTCGCGGAAGGTCTCGAAGGTGATCTGCCACTCGCCGTCCCACTTGAGCGCGTACTGGCGGTAGGCGTCTTCGGGCTGGCGGATCCAGTACTCGCCGAGCTCGCCCATGTTGGGCAACGCCGCGTCTTTCAGCTGCGGGCGGATCGCGAACAGGCCATACAGCGGCGAATCGAGCCGCCCCGCCATGTCGCCGAACACATAGCTCACAGGCATCAGGTCTTTGGTGAAGAGCGGCTTGTCGATGACGCCGGTCTCCACCTGCACGAGCTCCGACAAAGGCACCAGGCGGCCGTTGGCCGCGCGCATGGGCAGCGCGAGGATCGGGTCCAGCCCCACTTGCGAGGCCAGCGGCAGCTGCAGGCGCACCGGCACCGGCCATTTCGATTCACCGTCGTGCAGGTAAGCCGCGTCCAGGCCCGAGAGGGCGCCATGCACCGTCTGCGCGATGGCCGCCACCGGGATGCCCAGGGATTCGGCGCGCTGGCGCCGCACCGTCAGGTGGGCGCGCGGTGCGTCTTCCTTGAGCGAGCTGTCGATGCCGACGATATCGGGCGTGGCGGCAAAGGCGTTCATCAGGCGCTGCGCCAGCTGCTGGCGGCCAGCTTCGTCGGGGCCATAGACCTCGGCCACCAGCGGGCTCATGACGGGCGGGCCCGGCGGCACTTCGACCACCTTGACGCGCGCGCCATGGCGCTGACCGATCTGCTCCAGCGCAGGACGCAGCCGCTGCGCGATCGCATGGCTTTTCTCGCTGCGGTGGTGCTTGTCGACCAGGTTGACCTGCAGGTCGCCCTGTTCGGCCTCGGCGCGCAGGTAGTACTGGCGCACCAGGCCGTTGAAGGTGATGGGGCTGGCCGTGCCGGCATAGCCTTGCAGGTCGCGCACCTCGGGCTGTTGCGCAAGATGGGCGCCCATCTCGTGCAGCGCGGCGGCGGTGTTCTCCAGCGGCGTGCCTGCGGGCATCTCGACCACCACCTGGAATTCGCTCTTGTTGTCGAAGGGCAGCATCTTGAGCACCACCCATTGCACGAGCGCCAAACCCACCGAGAGCAGCAGCGCGGCCACGATGCCCACCAGCAATTGCCAGCGCTGGCGACTGCTGTGCAAAAAGGGCGTGAGCAGGCGTGTGAACACGCTTTGCAACCGGTCCGGCAGGCCGCCCACGGCGGCGCCATGACCGGCCTGCGCCGCACCGTGGGGCTTCATGAGCTTGAGCGCCAGCCAGGGCGTGACGGTGAAGGCGATCGCCAACGAGATCGCCATGCCCAGGCTGCTGTTGATCGGGATCGGACTCATGTAGGGGCCCATCAGACCGCTCACAAAAGCCATGGGCAGGAGCGCCGCGATCACCGTGAGCGTGGCCAGGATGGTCGGGCCGCCCACCTCATCGACCGCGGCGGGGATGATCTCGCGCAAGGGCTTGCCCGGCTCGAGCTGCTGGTGGCGGTGGATGTTCTCCACCACCACGATGGCGTCGTCGACCAGGATGCCGATCGAGAAGATCAGCGCGAACAGGCTCACGCGGTTGAGCGTGAAACCCCAGGCCCAGCTGGCGAACAGCGTGGCCGCGAGCGTGAGGATGACGGCGCCGCCCACGATCACCGCCTCGCGCCGGCCCAGGGCCAGGCCCACCAGCAGGATCACAGAGCCGGTGGCAAACGCGAGTTTCTGGATCAGCTTGTTGGCTTTTTCGGCGGCGGTCTCGCCATAGTCGCGCGTGACGGTGGTGTGCACGTCCTGCGGGATCACGCTGCCGCGCAACTGCGCCAGCTTGGCGCGTGCGGCAGCGGCCACGTCGACCGCGTTCTCGCCCGGTTTCTTGGTCACCGTGAGCGTGACGGCCGGGTACACCTGGCCGGGCTGCACGCCGGCGTCTTGCGCATCGGCCGCGCCCGGTGTGTACCAGACATAGCGCTGGGGCTGGGCCGCGCCGGCCTCGATGCGCGCCACCTCGCGCAGGTACACCGGCTTGCCCTGGTGCACGCCGACCACCAGGCCGGCCACATCCTCGGCCGAACGCAGGAACTCGCCGGTCTCCACGCGCAGCAGTTGTCCGTCCGCCGGCTGCAGCACCGCGCCCGCGGGCATGCCGAAATTCGCCGCGGCCAGGGTGGCCTTGAGCGACAGCACATCGATGCCACGCTCACGCAGGCGCGTGGGCTCCAGCGCCACCTGCACCACACGGCCCGGGCCGCCCAGGGTCTGCACCTCGCGCGCGCCCTGGACCTGCTTGAGTTCCATCTCGAGTGTGCGGGCCACGCGCTCCAGGTCGTGCGCCGAGGCCTCGGGTGCCCACAGCGTCACACCCAGCACCGGCACGTCATCGATGCCCTTGGGCTTGACGATCGGCGTCAGCGTGCCCAGCTCGCGCGGCAGCCAATCCTGGTTGGCATTGAGCACGTCGTACAGGCGCACCAGCGCCTCGGTGCGCGGCACGCCCACCTTGAACTGCACCGTCAGCACCGCCAGGCCAGGGCGCGCCACCGAATAGCTGTGCTCGATGCCCGCGATCTGGCTGAGCACCTGCTCGGCCGGGCGCGCCACCATGTTCTGCACCGTCTGGCTGCTCGCGCCCGGGAAAGGAATCAGCACATTGGCCATGGTGACGTTGATCTGCGGCTCCTCCTCGCGCGGCGTCACCAGCACCGCGAACAGGCCAAGCAGCAAGGCCACCAGGGCCAGCAGGGGCGTCAGGGCATTGGCCTGAAAGGCCGCGGCCAGGCGGCCGGCAAGGCCCATGGGGGTCTGGGGTGTGCTCATGCCGCCCTCACTTCGCGTCCACCGGCTGGGCGCCCGCCAGGCCGGCCTGCACCGCGTTGAGGGCCACCGCGTCGCCGGCCCTCAAGCCGGCCAGCACCTCGACGCCGGCCGCGCCCTGCTCGGCGCCCAGGCGCACCGCCTTGAGCACAAAGCCTTTGTCGCCGGCCACGTAAACGCCGGTGAGCTCGCCCCGGCGCAACACCGCCGCGCCCGGCACCACCATGCGCTGCACCGGGCCGCCGACAAAGCGCACCCGCGCGGGCTGTCCCGGCAGCAGCTGGGCCGCGGCGGCGGCACCCACGTCGAGCTTCCAGGTCAGGGTTTGGCTCACCGGGTCGGCCGCCGACACGCCCTGCTGTGCCAGCGGCGCGGTCCACTGGCCACCGGCCATGAATTCGATGCGCTGGGCGCTGCGCGCCTGCGCCGCCATCGAGGCCGGCACCTGCACCGCCACGCGCAGCGGCTGCGGCGCATACACCGTGGCCACCGGCTTGCCCGGCACCGCCAGGTCACCGGCCTGCGCCAGCGTCTCAAGCACATAGCCATCGAAGGGCGCGGTCACCTGGGCGAAGGACTGCGCCAGACGCGCCTGCTGCGCGCCCGCGCCCGCCCCCTCGCGGCCGGCGCGCGCGGCCTGGTATTGGGACTCGGCCACATCGAGCGCCGCCTGGCTCACAAAGCCCTGGCGGCGCAGGTCGCGCGTGCGCTGCACATGGGCCAGGGCATTGGCCAGCTCGGCCTCGGCCTGGGCCAGCTGGGCCTGGCTGCGCGCCACGCCGGTCTGGCTGTCGCGGTCGTCCAGGGTGGCCAGCACCTGGCCGGCCTTGACGCGGTCACCCGCCTTGACGCGCAGGCTGGCGACCCGGCCGGTGGCTTGCGCAGCGACCGTCGCCTGCTGCACCGCTTCGACCACGCCATCGAGCTCGTAGGCCGCATTCACGGCCTGCGGCCCCACGCGCAACACCGGCACCTGCGGACCGGCCCAGGCGGCAGCGGACAAGCTCAGGGCCAGGGCCCAAAGGGGGGTGCGGCGAAGAACGGGCATGAAAATCTCCTTGGGCCGGAGTTTAACTTATACCCCATGGGGTATCAAGAAGGGGGGTTAAAAAAACCCCACACTGCACGCAGGGTGGGGTTTCGCCGGGGTGAGGGCGCGGGTCAAAACGGGATGTCGTCGTCCAGGTCGTCAAAGCCGGAAGCCGCGGGCGCGGGCTTGGCCGCCGCAGCCGGCGCCGCCGGGCGCTGGGCCGGGCGGCTGTAGCCGCCGTCTTCGCCACCACCGCGGGCGTAGCCGCCAGCGCCGCCCTCACCACCGCCCATGCCCTGGCGCGAGCCCAGCATCTGCATGGTGTCGCCGCGGATGTCGGTGGCGTATTTCTCGATGCCGTCCTTGTCGGTGTACTTGCGGGTGCGCAGGCTGCCCTCGACGTAGATCTGGCTGCCCTTCTTGAGGTACTGGCCCGCGATCTCGGCCAGCTTGCCGAAGAAGCTGATGCGATGCCACTCGGTGGCTTCGCGCATCTCGCCGGACTGCTTGTCCTTGTAGCGGTCGGTGGTGGCCACGCGCACGCTGGTCACGGCATCGCCCGAAGGCAGGTAACGGGTTTCGGGGTCGGCCCCCAGGTTGCCGACGATGATGACTTTGTTGACGGACGCCATGCGCTTCTCCTCGATTCGATGGACAGGATTATGCGGCCTGCGTGGCCGCCTGCCCACGCGCGGGCGCCTGCATCGGCAAGGCCACCAGCCACCACAGCCCCATGGCCGCGCCACAGACCAAAAACAGCACCGGACTGCCCCAGGATTTGAGCAGGGCGCCACCGGCCCAGCCACCCACAAAAAAGCCCAGCGACTGCAGCGTGTTGTAGACGCCAAGCGCGCTGCCACGCACGGCCACGGGCGCCAGGCGCGAAACCAGGCTCGGCTGCGTCGCCTCCAGGATGTTGAAGCCACAGAAAAAGGCAAACAGCCACAGCGCGAGCGCGACCAGGCGCGGCGTGCCTGCGGACTCGACCAGCAGCCCGAGCTGCACCAGGCCGATCAGCACGATCGCCGCGAGAAACACCTGCTTGAGGCGGCCGCGCCGCTCGAGCGCGAACATGCCGCCCATGAGCACGAAGGAACCCAGCACCGCGGGCAAATACACCTGCCAGTGGCGGTCCTTGGGCAGACCCGCCTGCACCAGCAAGGTGGGCACCGCGACCCACATCGCGAGCTGCACCGCGTGCAGCACAAACACCCCCAGGTTCAGGCGCATCAGGCCCGCATGGCGCAGCACCTCGCTCAGGCGACCGCGCGGTGCCCCGGCCAGCCGGGCCGGCGCCGGCGGCGCGCCCCAGCGCACGAGCGCGACGCCCAGCAGCGCCAGCACGCCGGTCAGCGCAAACAGGCCCGCCAGTCCGATGGCCGCGGCCAGCACCGGCGCCAACACCAGCGAAAGCGCGAACATCAGCCCGATGCTCGCGCCCACCAGGGCCATGGCCTTGGTGCGCACCTCGTCGCGCGTGAGGTCGGCCAGCAGCGCGGTCACCGCCGCCGACACCGCGCCCGCGCCCTGCAGGCTGCGCCCGAGCAGCAGGCCGTGCAGGTCGGTGGCCGCCGCCGCCCAGAAACTGCCGGCCGCGAACACCAACAGGCCCAGCACGATCACGCGCTTGCGACCAAAACGGTCCGAGGCCATGCCAAACGGCAGCTGCAGCAGGCCCTGCGTGAGGCCGTAGATGCCCATGGCCAGGCCCAGCAGGGCCGGGTCTTCGCCGCCCGGGTATTGGCGCGCCTCCAGCGCGAACACCGGCAGCACCAGGAACAGGCCCAGCATGCGCAGGGCAAAAATCGAGGCCAGCGAAAGGCTGGCGCGCCGCTCCAGCGGCGTCATGGCCGTGGCGGCAGCAGAGAGGGGGGCGGCAGATTCAGACACGAGAACGCGGCAAAGTGGGCGGGGCCCGGTGGCCCGGCAAAGCCCCGATTGTCCGCCATCGCGGCATGCCACGGACGGGTTCGGCACGAGCCGCGATAATCAAAGGTTTTGCCGCCCCGCCCGCCGTGAAGCCCGAACCTTCTGCCCCCGCCCCCGAACTGGACGCCGACCGCTACCTCGGCGCCGCCCTGCGCCAGGGGCGCATCAGCGTGCGCGGCGCACGCACGCACAACCTCAAGAACATCGACCTCGACATCCCGCGCGACCGACTGGTGGTCATCACCGGCCTGTCGGGCTCGGGCAAGTCCAGCCTGGCTTTTGACACGCTGTACGCCGAGGGCCAGCGCCGCTACGTGGAAAGCCTGTCGGCCTACGCGCGGCAATTTTTGCAGCTGATGGACAAGCCCGATGTGGACCTGATTGAAGGCCTCTCGCCCGCGATTTCCATCGAGCAAAAGGCCACCAGCCACAACCCACGCTCCACGGTGGGCACGGTCACCGAGATCCACGACTACCTGCGCCTGCTGTTCGCGCGCGCGGGCACGCCACACTGCCCCGAGCACGAGCTGCCGCTGCAGGCGCAGACCGTCAGCCAGATGGTCGACGCCGTGCTGGCCTTGCCCGAGGACACCAAGCTCATGGTGCTGGCGCCGATCGCGCGCGAGAAAAAGGGCGAGTTCGAAAAGCTCTTCGAGCAGATGCAGGCCCTGGGCTATGTGCGCTTTCGCGTCGACGGCCAGGTGGTGGAAGCCGAGGACCTGCCCGAACTCAAGAAGAACGAGAAGCACGACATCGATGTGGTGATCGACCGCCTCAAGGTGCGTGGCGAAGGCGAGGCCCAGGCGCGCGACGCGCTGCGCCAGCGCCTGGCCGAGAGCTTTGAGGCCGCGCTGCATCTGGCCGAGCAGCGCGCCATCGCGCTCGAGATCGACAGCGGCAAGGAACACCTGTTCAACGCGCGCTTCGCCTGCCCGGTCTGCAACCACGCGATCGCCGAGCTCGAGCCGCGCCTGTTCTCCTTCAACTCGCCGCAGGGCGCCTGCGAGGGCTGCGACGGCATCGGCACCATGGAGTTCTTCGACCCCGAGCGTGTGGTCGCCTTCCCCAGCCTGAGCCTGGCCAGCGGCGCCATCAAGGGCTGGGACCGGCGCAACGGCTTTTACTTCAGCATGCTCGAGAGCCTGGCCAAGCACTACGCCTTCGACATCGAAGCGCCGTTTGAAAACCTCGCGCCCGCGATGCAGCAGGTGCTGCTGCACGGCTCGGGCGAGGAAGAGGTCAAGTTCAGCTATGTCATGGAATCGGGCGCGTCCAAGGGCAAGAAGGTCAGCAAGAAGCACCCCTTCGAAGGCATCATCCCCAACATGACGCGGCGCTACCGCGAGACCGACTCGGCCCTGGTGCGCGAGGACCTCGCACGCTACCGCAGCACCCAGCCCTGCACGAGTTGCCACGGCACGCGCCTGACGCGCGACGCGCGCCATGTGCGCATCGGCGAAGGCGCGCAGGCGCGCGCGATCTACGAAATCAGCCACGCCACGCTGGGCGAGGCGCAAGCCTATTTCCAGAACCTCAAGCTCAGCGGCGCCAAGGCCGACATCGCCGACAAGGTGGTGCGCGAGATCGCCTCGCGCCTGAAGTTCCTCAACGACGTGGGCCTGAACTACCTGAGCCTGGAGCGCAGCGCCGACACCCTCTCGGGCGGCGAGGCCCAGCGCATCCGCCTGGCCAGCCAAATCGGCTCCGGGCTCACGGGCGTGATGTACGTGCTGGACGAGCCCAGCATCGGCTTGCACCAGCGCGACAACGACCGCCTGATCGGCACGCTCAAACACCTGCGCGACATCGGCAACAGCGTGCTCGTGGTCGAGCACGACGAAGACATGATCCGCACCGCCGACCATGTGATCGACATGGGCCCCGGCGCCGGTGTGCACGGCGGCCGGGTGATGGCGCAGGGCAGCTGCGCCGACATCCTGGCCGCGCCCGACTCCATCACGGGCCAGTACATGTCGGGCCGCAGGAAGATCGCGATTCCCAAGCGCCACAAGCCGGGCCAGGACTGGATCGAGGTCCTCGGCGCGCGCGGTCACAGCCTGAAAAACGTGACCGCCAAATTCCCGGTCGGCCTGCTGACCTGCGTGACCGGCGTCTCGGGCTCGGGCAAGTCCACGCTGGTCAACGACACGCTGTACGCGGCGGCCGCGCAGCAGATCCACCGCGCGCACGAGGAGCCCGCGCCGCACGACGAGATCCTGGGCCTGCAGCACTTTGACAAGGTCATCAACGTCGACCAGTCGCCCATTGGCCGCACGCCGCGCAGCAACCCGGCGACCTACACCGGCCTGTTCACCCACATCCGCGAACTCATGGCCGAGGTGCCCGCCGCGCGCGAGCGCGGCTACGGCCCGGGGCGCTTCAGCTTCAACGTGAGTGCATCGTCGGGGGGTGGCCGCTGCGAGGCCTGCCAGGGCGACGGCGTGGTCAAGGTCGAGATGCACTTCCTGCCCGATGTGTACGTGCCCTGCGACGTGTGCCACGGCATGCGCTACAACCGCGAAACGCTCGAGGTGCTCTACAAGGGCCAAAACATCGCGCAGATCCTGGACATGACGGTCGAGGCCGCGCACGCCTTCTTCAGCGCCGTGCCCAGCATTGCGCGCAAGCTGCAAACCCTGCTGGACGTAGGCCTGTCCTACATCCGCCTGGGCCAGAGCGCCACCACGCTGTCGGGTGGCGAGGCGCAGCGCGTCAAGCTCGCGCAGGAGCTCTCCAAGCGCGACACCGGCCGCACGCTCTACATCCTCGACGAGCCGACCACCGGCCTGCACTTTGCTGACATCGATTTGCTGCTCAAAGTGCTGCACCAGTTGCGCGACGCGGGCAACACCATCGTCGTGATCGAGCACAACCTCGACGTCATCAAGACCGCCGACTGGCTGATCGACATGGGCCCCGAGGGCGGCGACGGCGGCGGCACCGTGGTCGGCGAGGGCACGCCCGAGCAGCTCGCGGCCAATGCCGAGAGCCACACGGGCCGGTACCTGGCACGCTTGCTCTAGGAGACAGCCGCGCGCCGGGCGCTGGTGTACAAAACGTCTCCGGAACAAGGAGACGCCATGGGCCCCATCACCCCGCTGGAGACCGCCGCGCCGGCCGACATCGGCCTGTGCCCCGAGCGCACCCAGCGCCTCTTGGACGTGCTGCAGCAGCACATTGACCGCGCGCACCTGCCGGGCGCCGTGGCCTTGGTGGCGCGGCGCGGGCGCATCGGCCTGCTGCAGGCCCTGGGCCAGCAGGACCCGGCCACGGGCGCGCCCATGCGCGCAGACAGCCTCTTTCGCATCTACTCGATGACCAAACCCATCGTCTCGGTCGCGGCCATGATGCTGGTCGAGCGCGGGCAGCTGCTGCTCAGCGACCCGGTGGGCCGCCACCTGCCCGAGCACGCCGCGCAAAAAGTCTGGACACCGCAAGGCCCCGTGCCGGTGCGCGCGCCGGCCACGGTGCAGGACCTGCTGCGCCACACCGCGGGCCTGACCTACGAATTCCTCGGCGACGCGCCCGTGCAGCAGCAGTACCAGGCGCTGCGCCTGGGCTCGCGCCGACGCAGCAACGCCGAACTCTCGCAGACGCTGGCCGGCTTGCCCCTGATGTTCGAGCCCGGCACGAGCTGGGCCTACAGCCGCGCCACCGACGTGCTCGGGCGCCTGGTCGAGGTGATCAGCGGCCAGACGCTGGGCGCCTTTTTGCAGCGCGAGATCTTCGAACCGCTGGGCATGGTCGACACCGGCTTTGCGGTGCCGCCCGAGCAGCAGCACCGCATCGCCGAGCCCTTCGCGCACGACCCCGACGGCGGCGTGCCGATGGCCGTGATCGAGCCGCGCGAAGTGCCCGCGCTCGAGGGCGGTGGCGGCGGCCTGATGTCGAGCGCGATGGACTACGCGCGCTTTTTGCAGTGCCTGCGCAACCGCGGCGAGTTGCACGGCGTGCGCCTGCTCGGCGCGCAGACCGTGGACTTCATGACGGCCGACCACCTGGGCGACCTGCCCGCCGACGGCACGCTGCTGCCGCCGGGCCACGGCTTTGGCCTCGGATTTGCGGTGCGCACCGCCACCGGCCTGTCCAGCGTGCCCGGTTCGGTCGGGCTGTATTACTGGGGCGGCATCGCGGGCACCACCTTCTTCGTCGACCCCGCGCTCGACCTCTATGCCATGCTGCTGATCCAGGCGCCCAACCAGCGCGACTACTACCGCCCGCTGTTTCGCAACCTGGTTTACGCGGCGCTGCGCTGATTTTCAAAAACAACGAGGAGACAACCATGCCCCTGCAAGCCGGCCTCATGATGGACCGCCCGCTCTTGATCTCGGCCCTGCTCGAGCACGGCGCAGCGCAGCACGGCGCGCAAGAGATCGTCTCGCGCGAAACGCACGGCCCGCTGCACCGCAGCAGCTACGCCGAGGTTGCGCGGCGCGCCCAGCGGCTCGCCAACGCCTTGAAAGCCCTGGGCCTGGCGCCCGGCCACGCGGTGGCCTCGATCGCCTGGAACAACCACCGCCACCTGGAGGCCTATTTCGGCGTCTCGGGCAGCGGCATGGTCATGCACACCTGCAACCCGCGCCTGCACCCGCAGCAACTCATCTACATCCTCAACCACGCCGAGGACCGCGTGGTGCTGTTCGACAGCACTTTCGCGCCCATCGTGCAGGCCATTGCGCCGCAGTGCCCGCTGGTGAAGGCCTGGGTCTGCCTGAGCGACGCGGCCCACACGCCCGCCATCGAGAGCGTGCAGGTGCTGAGCTACGAAGACCTGATCGCGCCGCACAGCGACCAGTTCGACTGGCCCGAGTTCGACGAGCGCACCGGCGCCGTGCTCTGCTACACCTCGGGCACCACGGGCAACCCCAAGGGCGTGCTGTATTCGCACCGCGCCATCGTGCTCAACGCCACCACCGCTTGCCTGCCCGATGTGCTGAGCCTGTCGGCGCGCGAAGCCGCGCTGCCCGTGGTGCCCATGTTCCACATCAACGCCTGGTGCATCCCCTATGCCGCCATGGTCGCCGGCGCCAAGCTGGTGCTGCCCGGCCCCAAGCTCGACGGCGCGAGCCTGTACGAACTCATGGAGGCCGAGCAGGTCACGCTGAGTGCCGGCGTGCCCACCATCTGGATGGGCCTGATCCAGCACGTCGAGCAAAACGGCCTGCGCTTTTCTTCGATGAAGCGCACCTGCGTCGGCGGCTCGGCCATGCCGCGCGCGCTGATTGCCAAGTTCAGTGAGGTCTATGGCGTCGAGGTGCGCCACGGCTGGGGCATGACCGAAACCACGGCCGTGGCCACCATGAGCAACCTCGGCGCGCGCGAAGCGGGGCTTCCCGCCGAAGAACGCCACGCCCTGGTCGCGCGCCAGGGCAAGGTGGTCTCGGGCATCGAGATCAAGGTGGCCGACGAGCACGGCGCCACGCTGCCGCGCGACGGCAGCTCGCAAGGCGAACTCATGGTGCGCGGCCAGTGGATCGTCGAACGCTACTTCAAGACCGACAAAACCGCGCTGGTCGACGGCTGGTTCCCCACCGGCGACATCGCCACCATCGACGCCAACGGCGTGATGACCATCCGCGACCGCACCAAGGACGTGATCAAAAGCGGTGGCGAGTGGATCAGTTCGATCGACCTGGAAAACGCCGCCATCGGTCACCCGGCCGTGGCCATGGCGGCCGTCATCGGTGTGCAGCACCCCAAGTGGGACGAGCGCCCGCTGCTTTTCATCGTGCGCAAGCCCGGCCAGGCGCTGGAAAAAGCCGAGATCCTCGACTTCCTCGCGGGCCGCGTGGCCAAGTGGTGGGTGCCCGAGGACGTGGTCTTCCTCGAGTCGCTGCCCGTGGGCGGCACCGGCAAGGTGCAGAAAAACGAGCTGCGGCAACAGTACGGCGGCGTCTTCGCCAAACCATGAGCGGCGTGGGCGGGACGTAACATCCCGCCCATGGCCTTCGAAACCGAACTCAAGCTCACCGTTGGCGCGGACGAACTCGCGCGCCTGCTCAGCCACCCGCTGCTGAACACGCCCTTCGAACAAGAGCGCCTGCGCAACACCTATTTCGACACGCCCGATCTCACGCTCAAGGCGCGCCGCATGGCGGTGCGCGAACGGCAGGCGGACGAGCGATGGCTGCTGACCGTGAAGACCGCGGGCAGCAGCCACGCCGGCCTGTCGCGCCGCCAGGAATGGGAGGGGCCGACCACGCCGGGCGCGCTCGACTTTGCGGCGCTGGTCGATGACGCGGCGCTGGCCGCCGAACTCATGGCGCTGCGCCCTCGGCTGCAGCGGCTGTTCCAGACGGACTTCGTGCGCCAGCGCCGGGTCGTCGCCCACGCGGGCGCGCGCATCGAGCTCGCGCTCGACCAGGGCCTCATCCATGTGCCGAACACGCCTTTGTCCGAAGCCCTGCTGGAGCTCGAACTGGAATTGCTCAGCGGCCCCGAGGCGTCGCTGATGGCCTTGGCCGAAGCATTGCGTCAGACGCCGCAAGGCCCGGTGCGCCTGCTGCCCAGCGACGCGAGCAAGGCCCAGCGGGGCCTGGCGCTGTGGCAGCGCCGCCTCGGCTGAACCCGGCTAGCGCGACCACAGGCGCGCCAGGCTGAGCGCGGCCCCCAGGCCGGCCGTGAGGGCGCCCAGGGCCAGCGCACGCCCCGCGCCGAGTGCACCGAACAGGTTGAAGCACAAGGCCACCAGCGCCGCACCGCTGGCCTGCCCGGTCAGGCGCGCGAGCGCGACCATGCCGCTGGCGCCCCCGGTGCGGTGGGCCGGGGCACTGGCCATGATGGCGCGCAGGTTGGGCGACTGGAACAGGCCAAAGCCCACGCCACACAAGGCCATGGCCAGCACCATCACGCCGAGCGGTGCGCCCGGCCCCAGGGCAGCCAGCCCGGCCATGCCCAGGCTCAGGAGGCCCAGGCCCAGGCCGCCGAGGATGGCGGGCGGGTAACGGTCCGACAGCGTGCCCGCCACGGGCGCGAGCAGCGCCACCACCAGCGCCCAGACCGACATGAGCAGCCCGGTCTCCACCGCGGGCCGGCCGAGCTGCTGCTGAAAGAAAAACGGCAGCGCCACAAAGGCCAGGCCCTGCGTGGTGAAGGAGGCGAACGAGGTGAACACCGAGAGGCTGAACAGCGGCCGGCGCATCAGGTCCACCGGCAGCACCGGCGCGGCCTGTCCGCGCTGGCGCCGCAGCAGCCAGACGCCGCTGGCGAGCATCAGCGCGAGCGAAGCCGCGACCACAGCCGCGTCCTTTCGCTGCGCAATGGCGCTCAGCGTGAACACCAGCGAGGCAAAGCACAGCGCCGACAGCAGCGCCAGCAGCCGGTCATAGGGCTGATCGGCGCGCACGGGCGCGTCCTCGGGCAGGCAGCGTCGCGCCAGCCACCAGCCCAGCGCGCCGAGCGGCGCCTGCAGCCCAAACAGCCAGGGCCAGGGCAGGACCGCGAGCAAGAGCGAGGCCACGGTCGGCCCCAGGCTGTAGCCCATGCCCACGATCAGGGCGTTGAGGCCGGCGCCACGCCCGAGCTGCTCGGGCGGGAAGATGCGGCGGATCAGCGCGAGGTTGACACTCATCACCCCCGCCGCACCCACGCCCTGTACCGCGCGGAAAAACGCCAGCCACTCGAGCTGGCTCGCGCAGGCGCTCGCGAGCGCCGCCGCATTGAACAGCGCGACGCCGAGCAGGAAGACCTTGCGCGCGCCCCAGCGGTCGCCCAGCGAGGCCAGCGGCAGCAGCAGCGCGACCACCGCCAGCTGGTAAGCGTGGATGACCCAGACCGATTCGGCCGGCGTGCGCTGCAGCGCGGCACCGATGGCCAGCAAGGCGGTGTTGGCGATCGACTGGTCGAGCGAGCCCAGAAAGACCGCCAGCAGCAGCGACAGCAAGGCCATCCACCGCGCGCGGTCCGGCTGCAGCTGTGTGGGCTTCCACATGGGTGTGGGCAGTGCAGGCCCCCTGCGGGGCTGCGCGAGGCTCAGCCCTTGGCCGCCTCGAGCGTGTCGCGCGTGGCCATCGCGACGCGGCGCGCGGCCTCGGCGAAATCGTCACCGCTGCTGGCATAGAGCACGGCGCGCGAGGAGTTGACGATGATGGAGGCGCCCTCGCGCCAGCCGGCCTTGACGGTGGCCACGGCGTCGCCGCCCTGCGCGCCCACGCCGGGGATCAAGAGCGGCACGGTGGGTGCGAGCGTGCGCACACGCTCGATCTCGGCCGGGTAGGTCGCACCGACCACCAGGCCGAGCTGGCCGTTGAGGTTCCAGGGGCCTTGCGCGAGCTGTGCCACGTGCTCGTAGACGCGCGGCTCGCCCGCGATCTCGGCCAGGCGCTGGTTTTGCAGGTCGTCCCCCCCGGGGTTGGAGGTGCGGCACAGCAAGAAGGCGCCCTTGCCTTCGAATTTCAGATAAGGGGCCACCGAGTCCCAGCCCATGAAGGGCGAGAGCGTGACGGCGTCGGCGCCGTAGCGCTCGAAGGCCTCCTTGGCGTACTGCTCGGCGGTGGAGCCGATGTCGCCGCGCTTGGCGTCCAAAATGATCGGCACCTGCGGCGCGACGCGGCGCATGTGCTCCATCAGGCGCTCGAGCTGGCCTTCGGCGCGGTGCGCCGCGAAGTAGGCGATCTGCGGCTTGAAGCTGCTGACCAGATCGGCCGTGGCGTCGACGATGCGCGCGCAAAAATCGTAGATCTTGTTGGCGTCGCCCTTGAGGCCGGCGGGGAACTTGGTCGGCTCGGGGTCCAGGCCCACGCACAGCATGGAGCGGTTTTGGCGCTCGGCGGCGCGCAGCATCTCGAGAAAGGTCATGTCTGTAATTTTAGGCGGCGAACACTCGGTGCCTGCCTGGGCTGGGGTCCCTGCGTCGATCGATCCGGTCGGCCCGCTCACCACTCGCTTTCACCTATGTATCCACCCAAGGCGACACCTATAACTGAGTACTTTAAAATTATTAAAATCACAATATGCACACTGCAATCACCGACAAACTGCTGCAACTGGCCGCACACTCGTTCAAGATCGACCAGAGCAGTTTGCAAGAAAACACCCCCTTGAACGCCATTGGCGATTCGCTGGACTTCGTCGACTTTCTCTCGGAGATCGAATCGGCCTTCGGCATTGACATCACGGACGTTCACATCAGCGATGTGCGCACTGTGGGTGACCTGGCGCAGGTGGTGCAGCGGATTTGGCAAGCGCAGCGGGGCCAGCGGCCGGGAGCGGCGCCTTGACGCCGGCTTGCCCGCATCCGGTACCTGCACGCGGTCACGAGGTCTGGCTGACCGGCTGGGGTTTTTGCACGCCGCTGGGTCATGCGCCAGACCAAGTGGCCGCGCGCTTGATGGAAGGCCCCAGCGCCTTCAGGCCGCTGGGCAACCCCCTGCTGCGGCCCTTGCCCGCCGCCCTGGTAGACGATACCGAGCTGGCCTCCGGCACATGGCCATCGCATCTGGATCGCGTCGGTCAACTGGCCGTGCTGGCCGCACGGCGTGCGGTGGCCCATGCGGGGCTCGCAGGCCGCGATGACCTGCTGCAGTCATGCGGCATCAGCGTGGGCAATGGCTGCGGCAACACGAGCGCCATCCACAGCGCGTATGAACGCCTGTTCGAGACCGCGCGCGTGCCTGGCCTCACGCTGCTGCGCTGCCTGCCTTCGGCCGCGGCCAGTGCGGTGGGCATGGACCTGGGGCTGCACGGGCCCGTGCAGACGTTCAGCAATGCGTGTGCATCGTCCACCATGGCACTGGGTGAAGCCATGCGCACCATCCGCCATGGCTATGCCACGCGCATGCTGGTGGGCGGCAGCGAGGCTCCGTTTGGCACAGGCATGGTCAAGGCCTGGGATGCGCTGCGCGTCCTGGCCGTGGACGATGAGCCTGCGCGGGCCTGCCGCCCCTTCGATGTGTCGCGCCAGGGCATGGTGCTGGGCGAGGGCGCGGTGTTTTTCGTGCTGGAGCAGGAAGCGGCCGCCTGCGCCCGCGGCGCATCGCCCTTGGCTGTCCTCAAGGGCTATGGCGCCAGCAGCGACGCCCACCACTGGACCGAGCCCGAGGCCAGCGGGCAGTTGCACGCCATGCGTGCGGCCTTGGCCGATGCCGGCTGCGCGCCCCAGGCGCTGGTCGCCATCAATGCCCATGGCACCGGAACCCCCGTGGGCGATCGCGTCGAAATGGCCTCGTTGACCACGCTGCTGCAAGGGCAGCCGGTCCCGATCAGTTCGACCAAATCGGTGCATGGGCACCTGCTCGGCGCTGCAGGCGCCATGGAGCTGGCGGCCTGCGTGATGAGCTTGCAGCAGCGGCGCGTCCCGCCGACGCAGCACTTGCAGCATGTGGGCCCCGAGGGGGCTGCGCTGGACATAGTGCGCGACAAGCCACGCGCGCTGTCCGCCTTGGGCCCGGTGCTGTCCAACTCTTTTGCTTTCGGTGGCGGGAACGCCTGTCTGGTCGTGACCCCGCCGCCAGCGCCTTGAGCTCGCACTGGCATCGCCACTTTTCAACCATGGACACCTCCCATCCCCCGATGACACACGCCGAGGTGCGCGATTTCTTGTCGCGCCACCAAGACCGCCCCCTGTCCAACAAGGTGCTGCATGCACACCCCTCCCCCGCTTTCTGGACGGAAGATGCAGACCGCGCCGCGCTGGAGGCTTCGTGGCTGGCGCAAGCGCGCCAGCCCACCCAAGTCAATCTGTACTTCAGCATCCCGTTCTGCCTGCCGACCGATCCTCCCCACTGCGGTTTTTGCCTGTTCCCCACGGAGGACTATCGCGGCAAAACAGCAAGCCAGCCCTACCTGGTGCAATTGGGACAGGAAGTGGCCCTGCATCGCCATGTGCATGCTGGCAGCCAGTTGGAATCGCTCTATGTCGGCGGTGGCACCCCCAACCTGCTGAACCCGGAGGACTACGCCATCCTGATCGGGCTGGCGGAAACCTTGTTTCCTGGCCAGACCACGGGCATCGAAAAAACCCTGGAAGGCATTCCCCAGCTGTTCAGCGAAGCCAAGATCCGCGCCATCCGGGCGGCCGGCTTCAACCGCATCAGCATGGGCGTGCAGCAGCTCACCGAGCGCCTGATCCGTTACAGCGGCCGCAAACAGACAAACCGACAGGTGTTTGACACCATCGAGTCCTGCGCCAGACACGGTCTGGCCTGCAACATCGATCTGATCTACGCCTGGCCCGAGCAGACCGTGAGCGACATGCTGGCGGGTTTACAGGCCATCGTGGCCTCCGGCATTCACCACATCACCCATTACGAACTGAACATCGCCGGCCGATCGGACTTCGCGCTCCGCCAGCGGGACAAGGTCCCCCCCGTGGCCCGCAAGCTGGAGATGTACCTGGAGGCACAGGCCTACCTGCGCTCCGAAGGCTTTGTGCAGCGCACGGTGTACGACTGGGAGCGACCCGACACCCAGGCGCTGGACAGTGGCTTGCAGGCCAGCGAGTACCGCTATGAGCAAAACCTGCGTGACGGCATGGACCCCGATCAACCCGATGCGCGCCGCTACATGTGTGGCTTTGGCCACGCGGCCGTGAACGTCCGTGCCCACCGCGCCGGCACCGGGGTGCCGTCCATCTCCACCATGAACCACCGAAGCTTGTCGCGTTACGCGCAGGCGCTGCAGCAAGGTGAGCTGCCCATCGAGCGCTTTTATGTGCACGATGAGGAGGACCTTCGCTTGCTGTGGTTGTTCCAGGCCTTGCAGGAAATGACCGTCGACCTGCGCAAATATCGCCGCGGTTTTGGGCGGGACTTCCTCAGCGATTTTGGGGCCGAAGCGCAGGTGCTGGCCGAGCGGGGCTGGGCCGGGGTACAAGAAGAGCGCTGGGTGCTCAGCCGCACCGGCGGCTACCATGTGCCGCTGATCCAGGCTTTGCTCGCACACCGCCGCGTGACGGCGCTGCAGCAGCAATCGGCCCGGATGACCAGGCCGGCAAACACCATCCCCATCCATCCCGTCACTTCTTGCGCCGGCTAAGCCCGGAACCAAGGTCATGCCCATGGAGAGCTGCTGCGAACCCCACGCGCTGACCGCCCTCGATGGCACTCCGCTGGGCTGGTGGCGGGTGGCCAAGGAAGCAGCCATGCGACCGCAAGCCATGCACCTCTTGTTGACGCATGGCACTTTTTCGGACCGGCGCGTGTGCATGACCATGGCACGCGCCTGGGCCGAACAAGGGCACATCGCCTGGGTGCTCGAATGGCGAGGCCACGGCCACAGTGCCAAACCGCCCCAAACCTACGACATGGAAACGGTTGCCGAGCAAGATGTCATGGCGGCTCTGCAGGCCTTGAGCCGTCATGTCCCCGCTGGCCGGCTCTGCGCCGCGACCCACAGCGGGGGCGGTCTGGCACTGACCATGGCCTTGTTGCGACAGCCCCGATACCAATCGCTGTTTCACCGGATGGCCCTGTTTGCCTGCCAGGCCTGCGATGCTGGCGGCAACCCCTGGCGACATGCGCGCCTGCGCCTTGCCGCCTGGCTGACGCGCTGGCATGGACGCATTCCGGCGCGCCTGCTGCGCCTGGGCATCCACGACGAATCCCACGCCATGATGGCCCCCTGGTTTCGCTGGAATCTGGACGGGGCGTTTCTGGGGCACGATGGGTTTGACTACGCCGCCCATCAATCGAGCATGCACATCCCGGTGATGGCCATCGCGGGGGCTGCCGATCACTTCATTGCGCCGCCACATGCCTGCCAGCGGCACTGGGAGCGCTACGGCGCGCACCCCGACAGCCGCTGGCTGCTGTGCGGCACCGGGACGGGGTTCAGCCGCGACCATGGGCATGCCAGCGTCATGCACTCCAGCGCCGCCCAATCCGAAGTCATGCCGCGCGTCATGGCCTGGCTGCTGGAGAACGCCGGGCAGGGTCGCTGAGCGGCGCGCGGTCGTCTGTCCGCTACGCGGTAGCATGGGCCGCGTCCTGGTGCACACTGGCGCCCATGCACCCACTCTCCTCGCGCCAATGGCTGATCCTCGTCCTGCTGACCCTGGTCTGGGGTATCAACTGGCCCATCATGAAGCTCGGCGTCACGGGTTTCCCGCCGCTGACCTTCCGCATGCTCTGCCTGTGGCTCGGCACGCCGCTGCTGGGCCTGGCGTTGCTCGCGTTTCGCGTGCCGTTTCGCGTGCCGCGCGCGCACTGGCGTGAGCTGCTGGTGCTCGCGGTGTTCAACATGTTCATCTGGCACGCGCTGATCATCATCGCGGTGCAGTCGCTCTCGAGCGGGCGCGCCGCGATCCTGGGCTACACCATGCCGATGTGCTCGGCCATGCTCGGCGCACTCGTGTTCGGCGACCGGCTCGCGCCGCGCGCCTGGCTCGGTGTGGCGGCGGCGACGCTCGGCGTCGTGCTGCTGCTGTGGCACGAGGTCACGCACCTCAGTGGGCGGCCGACGGGCGTGCTGCTCGCGCTGATCGCGGCGGCGACCTGGGCGCTCGGCACGCAGCTCCTGCGCCGCACGCGCATGCCGGTGCCGACGCTCACGATCTCATTCTGGATGACGGCCATGACAACCGCCGTGCTCACGCTGCTCGCACTCGTGTTCGAGCACGGGCACTGGGTCTGGCCGAGCGATGTGACCTGGGGCGCGATCGCGTTCAACGCGGTCGGCGTTTTCGGCTTTGCGCATGCGGCCTGGTTTTTCCTCGCGCGCAACCTGCCGCCGGTGGCCTCGACGCTGTCGGTCATGCTGATCCCGGTGCTCGGCGTCTTCAGCGGCGCGCTCTGGCTCGGCGAGGTGCTGCACTGGCAGGACTGGGCCGCGGTGGTGCTGATGGTGCTGTCGATCGCGGCGGTGCTCTGGCCCCGGCGCGCGGCCACACCCACCGCGTGAGGCTTCAGCCGCTCTGCGCCGTCTGCAGCGCCAGGCACAGATCGGCCCAGGCCTTGGCCTTGTCGGCCGGGTTGCGCAGCAGATAGGCCGGGTGGTAGGTCACCACCACCGGCACGCCCTGGGCCTGGTGCACGCGACCGCGCAGGCGGCCGATGGGCTCGGTGGTGTGCAAGAGCGACTGCACCGCAAAGCGACCCATGGCCAGGATGATTTTGGGCTGCACCAGCGCCACCTGGCGCGCCAGGAAGGGCGCGCAGGTGGCCAGCTCCTGCGGCTCGGGGTTGCGGTTGCCGGGCGGGCGGCACTTGAGGGTGTTGGCGATGTAGACGCCCGCCACGCCTTCGGCGCGGCCCTCGGTCTGGCGCGACAGGCCGATGGCCTTGAGCATGTTGTCCAGCAGCTGGCCGGCCTGGCCGACGAAAGGCTCGCCTTGCAGGTCTTCGTTTTCGCCCGGGGCTTCGCCGATCACCATCCACCGGGCGTGCTGATCGCCCACGCCGAACACCGTGTTCTTGCGCGTGCCGCACAGGCCGCAGGCCTGGCAGGCCGCGACCGTGGCCTGCAGCGCGCGCCAGTCCATCTGGTCGACCCCCGCCGGCAGCGGCACGCGCGCCAGGTCGGCGGGCATGGCCACGGGTGCGGTGGCGGGCGGCGCAGCGCGAACGGGGGCGGGCTCGGACCGGGGCGCTTGCGCGGGCGCCGCC
>JACCDW011087611.1_pt1 | contig 25330 bp, 25 predicted proteins | sample 7449781 | NCBI WGS metagenome assembly JACCDW01 (sample SAMN15323449, study PRJNA562643) | freshwater metagenome | isolation source: river surface water | place: USA:Blue River Watershed | collected 2017-08-18
GCAGACAGCATGGTTACAGGTCCGACTGGTCCTACAGGACCCACAGGTCCTACCGGAGCAACTGGAGCAACTGGTGCAGACAGCATGGTTACAGGTCCGACTGGTCCAACCGGTGCAACTGGACCTCAAGGAATATCACTAGAGCTAATTGGATCAGTAGAGAATATAATTGATCTACCGCCCAGTGCAAATATCAACGAAGCATATATTGTCCAAGCCGATGGAAATCTTTATGTGTGGGACGGCGCTCAATGGGTAGATGTTGGCCAAATTGTTGGACCCATTGGACCGACAGGCGCAACTGGCCCAACGGGAGCAACTGGACCTCAGGGCAATCAGGGCATCCAAGGTGTTCAAGGCGACACCGGACCCATTGGACCGACAGGCGCAACTGGCCCAGAAGGAAATTATTATGTTGGAGATAATCCGCCACTAACTCCTACAGAGGGCGATGGTTGGTTCAACACTTCTACAACAAAATTCTTTATTTACTACGACAATTTTTGGATTGAAGTTGCCACCACCGAGCGAGGCCCAACTGGAGCGACTGGAGATACAGGGCCAGCTGGACCAACAGGTTCCACCGGAGCGACTGGAGATACGGGACCTCAAGGTATTCAGGGTGTAACTGGACCTACCGGAGCGACTGGAGATACGGGAGCTACGGGCCCTACCGGAGCGACTGGAGATACGGGAGCTACGGGCCCTACCGGAGCTGATGCACTGTGGAATTTCACTGGACCATATCAAATAGGGTCTTCTTATGCAGTGGGCGATGTTGCTACCTATGGTGGACAGACTTGGTATCGCATAGACGCAAATGGTGGAAACACCGGAGACACCCCATCAGAGGGAACATTCTGGACATTGATAGCGCAAGCAGGAGCTATCGGCGACACAGGCCCTACTGGAGCGACTGGAGACACTGGACCTCAAGGTATTCAGGGTGTAACTGGACCTACCGGAGCGACTGGAGACACTGGACCCCAAGGGCCAACTGGACCAACGGGTGACACAGGCCCGACGGGCCCGACGGGATTGGGTATTCCACTGGGTGGCGACACCGGTCAAATTTTGGCAAAAGACTCTCCAGCTGATGGCGACTATGTTTGGATTGACAACTATGCTGATTGGACTGCTGTTGTTAAGCACGAAGTTAGAGCAGAGCAAGTATTAACAAAAGGTCAAGCTGTCTATGTTAGCTCTTCTGATGGCACCAACATGCGAGTCTCTAAATCGTCTAATGCTACAGAATCAGCATCAAGCAAAACCCTGGGAATTATTGCTCAGGATTTGGCAGTAAACGGTCAAGGCTTCGTAATAACAGAGGGCCTTCTAGCTGGTCTAAACACATCGACCGCTACAACTGGAGATCCAATTTGGCTTGGAACTGATGGAAACTTAATTTTTGGCTTAGCAAACAAGCCATCAGCTCCAGCTCATTTAGTTTATTTAGGTGTCGTAACTAGAGTAAATCTTAACAATGGTGAGATATTTGTTAAGGTTCAAAATGGATTTGAACTGCAAGAACTTCACAATGTAAAAATTAACGGCATCCAAGGCGGCGATATTTTGTCTTACAATGCAATTAGCCAGCTTTGGGAAAATATTCATGTTGTTGACGGAGGTACGCCATAATGGCTATTGATTTTCCAAATAGTCCGTCTATAGGACAACAAGTTTCCGCAAATGACACCATCTGGGAGTGGGATGGAATTGCTTGGGTTGTAATTGGGACACCTGTTTCCATTGGCCCAACTGGACCAATCGGGCCAACTGGACCGCAAGGCAGCCAAGGAATTACTGGCCCGACAGGAAGCACTGGCCCAACAGGCGCTGACAGCACCGTACCGGGCCCCACGGGTCCGACTGGATTGCAAGGCGACACGGGGCCAACAGGCATTCAAGGAAACGTTGGTCCCACCGGACCACAGGGAATTCAAGGTCCGACTGGAGCAGTTGGCTCTCAAGGTGTTCAAGGTGCAACAGGACCGACTGGACACCAAGGTGACACAGGACCAACTGGCGCAACAGGAGACACTGGACCTCAGGGAATTACTGGCGACACTGGACCCATGGGACCCACTGGAGCAACTGGTGATACAGGACCTCAAGGGCCAACTGGTCCGACAGGAGCCACTGGAGCAACTGGAGCAACTGGTGATACAGGTACATTTATAGTTTCAAGCTCGCCCCCACCAAGTCCAATTGAAGGTCAAATTTGGTTTAATTCGGTTGAAGGTAAACTATTACTTTTTTATGACAATTTTTGGATAGAAACAATAGTCGGTGAAAAAGGTGAAACTGGATTAACCGGTCCAACTGGCCCAACAGGATCTACTGGTGCGGTTGGACCAACTGGTGCAACTGGTGAATCTGGAATTCAAGGTATTCAGGGGCTTACAGGCGACACTGGACCGACTGGCGACACTGGCCCAGCAGGACCGACAGGCGCAACTGGCCCAGCAGGACCGACTGGCGACACTGGCCCTACCGGACCAGCTGGAGCAGATGGAATTAGTGGACAATCTGGATTAGACGGTGCAACAGGTCCCACTGGACCGACTGGCGACACTGGCCCTACGGGAGCAACCGGAGACACTGGACCCCAAGGACTTACTGGTGACACCGGACCCCAAGGACTTACTGGTGACACCGGACCCCAAGGACTTACTGGCGACACCGGACCCCAAGGACTTACTGGTGACACCGGCCCAACGGGGCCGACTGGTGCAACTGGACCCCAAGGACTTACTGGTGACACCGGACCCCAAGGACTTACTGGTGACACCGGCCCAACGGGGCCGACTGGTGCAACTGGACCAATTGGTGGATCTGCTAACTATTTCTTGTATAAAGCAGATACAAGTTCAACAACGGGGCGACCAGGAGCTGGATATATTAGGTGGAGTAACTCTACTCAAATAAATTCAAACCAAATAAATATTGATCACATTGATGACAATGCCAAAGATATCGATGCAATATTGGCACTAATTAAGAGCGGAGATGTTCTTCTTATTCAAAGTAGGACTCTTCACACTGATTTCCAAAAGTGGCAAGTGACAAGTGCAGTTACTATCCAAACTAACTACATAGAAGCATCAGTAAGTTTAATTTCATCCGGTGGGACTGGCACCAATAATTTTGCTAATAATGATAATCTTTCTTTAATTATTATTACTTCAGGAATTCAAGGTCCAACTGGTGCAACTGGAGCAACTGGTGCTACAGGAGCAACAGGAGATACTGGCCCGACTGGTGCCACTGGGGGATTCTCTTCTACCCAAACAATTGAATCGGTGGGATCCAGTAGATCTCTAACATCGGCTGATGTCGGAAAACTTTTAACTAATTCTGGGCCAATAACGATTACAGTTACAGGACTGACTACGGGGCAACAAGTTGACTTTATTCAAACGAGTGCTTCTCAAATAACATTTGTTGCAGATACTGGAGTTACTTTGTATAGTAAAGATTCACTTTTAAAAACAAGTGGTCAGTATGCTGTAGCCGCAATTAAATGTATAGCAACTAACACTTATGTTTTGGCTGGAGATATAGGATAAGCCATGGCACATAGTATGGCATTATTGGGAGGAGCAGCCCCTAAACCGTTGCAATATATTGCAACTGGACTAGGGGCCGGCTATGGCTCCGCGGTTACTTCTATAGATGGTCCTAGCTATATTCAAAGCTATGCTACTACCTACAAACTAAATAAAAATGGACGAGTGGTGTGGGCGCGTCAATTTTCAGGGACCGGAAACAAACAGGGATTAGCAGTTGATTCAAGTCAAAATGTTTATGTGGCAGGAAACAGTAGTTTTGTTGCTTCTCTAGACTCTAGTGGAAATGTCAGATGGCAAAGAACGATCGGGACTGGAATTTCTTGGCAGTCTTTAGATGTTGATAGCTCTTCTAATAGAGTTTATTTAGCTGGAAACAATGGAAGCTATGGGCATATTGCATGTTTAAATTCTTCAGATGGATCAGTTATTTGGGGAACTAGAACCAGTACAGTCAGCGTGGACTTTACGGCAATAAAAGTTAAATCAGGTTCATCTTCTTATGTAACTGCTACTGGTTATACATCTAATGGTGTAACTCTTGATTCTCATTTTGTAGTTTTTGATACTTCTGGAAATATTATTTTCCAAAAAAGACTATCTACAGGGACAGCAAATTATGTGTTTTCTCAGTCTACAAGCATATCTCCTGACTCATCAGAACTAACTGTATCAGGATTTATTCAGAGTCCTAGGGTTAATTTTATCATTGGATTTAACGGATCTGGCACAACAATATTCAGCATAAGAGCTACATCTACGGGAGGATATATTCAGTCAGATTATGGAACTATTGGATATGATGCTTCTGGATTTTTATATTTATCTTTTTATAGTATATTTGACAATTATATTCCCTATGATAAAGGCTTGGGGTACACAAGGTTTTCGGGCAGCACTCCACAAAAAACAGTAATCTTTGAAAATATAAGCGGAGCGTTAAGAATATCTGCTTCAAGTACAGACAGAACTATAGGTTTAATGGGAGTGAGTGGATTTGTAAAAGTTTTAGGTGATGACTCAGTAGCAACTGGCCCAGTGGGAGCCTATGAAATTATTGAAGACCCGGAAGGATATGGATTTACTTCTTCTGGAATAACCATAACAACAGACAGTATTTCTTACACGGCTTCCGGGGTCGTAAGTTCTGCTTCTGCTTATTCAGTAATATCATCTAGTGCAAGCCCGACCGTAACTTATTTGAGGTAAAAATGTTAATTTTTATAGATCCAAACGGAAACTACCCACGATTTATCGGTGACATAGTTTTAGAAAATCCTGGTTGGACCATAGGAAATTTGCCCCCATCTGGATGGACCCTGGTAGCAGAAACAACCCCACCAGAAGTCACTTCCACTCAAATATTGGAAGAAAGTTTTCCGGAATTAATAGATGGTGTATACACCCAAAAATGGACAGTAAGAAGTAAAACCGAACAAGAACTAGCACTAGATCAGGCAGCACAAACAGCCAGACAAAAACTGATAGACTTGGGACTTACAGAAGCCGAAATAAATGCCCTAACCCGAGGATTGAGGTAAATTAGATTATGGCAATTTTAAATTTTCCAGATAATCCATTAGTTGGAGATATCTTTGAAGCAGCCTCTCAGGGCGGTGTATTTGCGAACAGTACTGCAACATGGATTTGGACTGGCACCTACTGGGACGCCAGCTCTACCGAACTAATTGTTGGCCCAACTGGCCCAACAGGGGCAACTGGAGCAACAGGACCGCAAGGTATCAGCATTAATTTTAAGGGTTCTGTAAACACTTTTAATGATCTACCATTAAGCGGCAATGTCGTAAATGACGCCTACATCAATCACGAAGACGGGGATCTCTATGTTTGGGATGGAAGCGTTTGGGACAGTGTCGGTCAAATCGTTGGCCCCCAGGGAGCCACTGGACCCACTGGAGCGACTGGTCCTCAGGGCATACAAGGAGCTACAGGTGATCAGGGACAGCAGGGACCCACTGGACCAACCGGGCCCCAAGGAACTCCAGGACTAGTTGGACCGACTGGTGCAACTGGTGCGCCTGGATTAGATGGTCTTTCCGGTCAATCAGGTTTAGATGGTGCTACTGGACCCACTGGTCCCACCGGAGCCACTGGTCCTCAAGGAGATGTTGGACCCACCGGCCCCCAGGGATTGCAGGGACAGACCGGATATACCGGTCCCACCGGAGCCACTGGCGACACCGGTCCCATCGGCCCAACTGGTGCTGCAGGTACAAACGGATTAAATGGAGATACGGGCCCCACCGGTGCAACAGGGGCAACCGGCCCAACCGGCCCACAAGGTATAAACATTAATTTTATTGCAACAGTAGCCACAGTAGCAAACTTGCCGGGTTCAGCAAATCAGAATGATGCATATATTGTTGAAGCTGATGGTGATTTGTATGTCTGGGACTCCCTAAATACCGAATGGGATAACGTAGGGCAAATTGTTGGCCCTCAGGGTCCAACTGGAGCTACCGGTCCAACTGGAGCTACGGGCAACACGGGAAGCTATACAGTATCAGCCCCTCTTTCATTAGTCGGTAGCAACATCAGCATTCAGAGTAATCCAACGTTTACCGGAAATGTTTCAGCTACTTCATTCACCGGAAACTTAATTGGAACAGCTGACAATTCATTAAAAATTGAAGGCAGAAAAATTTATGTTCAGAGTTCTGCACCAACTTCCGGCATGTCAAATGGCGACATTTGGATTGACATTCCGTAAAAATACCGAGGACTAATAATGGCATCATATGCGGGAGACGGGGCCTTTAGCCTAAGAAATACTGTACGGTTGTATGTACAGATAGAAACAACTTTGGTGGCCGGGGGAACTGAACTTTATATTACAGCCTACGCTCAAAGAGACCCCGGTGAAACTAGAACTCCAAATAGTTCTATTGCAACTAAATCCTACAGCGTGCCAGGAGGAAGAAGCGGCGGAGCGACAGGATCTCTTTTAGAGTCTGGATCAGCCAACTGGACCTATAACTGGGCAACGGGAGATCCACAAATTGTTTGGAGCGGATTTTTTAGGTATATACAATTTGGACCAGGATCTGTTACCGTAAATATAGGTGCCCAGGGGGGAGGAGTAATTGGCACTGCTTCAGTTAACGTAAATGTACCTTTATTTTCTGCACCGCCATTCTTCCCACCATTCTTCCCACCGTTCTTCCCGCCATTCTTCCCACCATTCTTTCCGCCATTCTTCCCGTTCTTCCCACCGTTCTTCCCGCCATTCTTCCCACCATTCTTCCCACCTTTCTTCCCACCTTTCTTCCCACCATCGCCGTACTGGGTAACAAATACTTTAACTTCTAGTACAGCTATAGAGGGTCAGGCATACTCCAGCACCTTCTCAGCCGTTCACGTAAATAGTTATGCGCTATTTAGTGGAAGTTTGCCATCAGGAATTTCAATCAACTCGAGCACCGGAGTTTTATCTGGAACACCGGCCCAAGGATCAGCTGGAACTTATAATTTTGTAATTAGTGCGTCTGGGGACGGCGGAACTATTTACACTGGAACACTTACTTTAACTGTGGCCGATGATGGCGGAAAAGTAAGAGTTTATAATTCAAGCACAGGACAGTGGGAGGAAGCAACGGTTTATGTATATAACTCGGCTACTTCTCAGTGGGTTCAGTCAGATTTGTATGTTTACAATAGCAGCACTGGAACTTGGGTAAAAAGCGTTTAGCTAGCTGCTCGTTTTTTTCGAAGAGGCTTTTTAATTGGTTCGATAACTGGATCTTGAATTGGTTTATAGACAACGCTTGCCGGGGCGCCCTGAGCACTGTGTAGGCCCATTGTAAGATCTTTAATTAGTTCAATTTCAGTAGAAACTTTTACAACGTGCTTTTCAATGTTGTTTACTCGATCGGCTAGCGAGCTCCCACCGTTTTCCCATAGCTGATGCTCGACACGATCTAATCTATCTGATATAGTTCTGCCCTGAGCATCAGCCCCCAAAACATCGCCAATTTTTTTGGCGGTTCTATATATCCCTATAACTGCTGCAACTAAGACAGCAAACGCACTTATTGCAGCCGACACGGCCATTATTAGTTCAGCAGTCATGTATACTATTTCCTACACAGATCGAGCAATTAGATTTGCTCCGTCTATTTTACCCTATTAGGGTATCTTTTATTTGATGGGTCTAGCCGTTAAGTCGGTCACCAGTTAAATTTCAACATTTTTTAATTTTAACTTGCATCTGCACTCGAAAGGTGTAGTATGTAAAAAAGTTTTCTCGGAGAGTTTAATGATTTTTTGTGGTGGCAAGGGAGCCCTGATTTAGTGGCAGGCTGGGAGAGCGCAGAAGGAAGACTGGCTTCCGGGGCGCAATGGTATGCAAATAAAGGCTGGCAGGTTCTTCCAGTACACGGGATCGACAGAAACGGCATGTGTACTTGCGGTAAAACCCACAAAGACCCAAAAGAAAATGCAAAACATCCAGCATCTGAAAATGGCCAAAAAGATGCGACTACAAATATTGAAACAGTTAATTCTTGGTGGACTCAAAACAAAGATTACAACATCGGAATTTATGCAAAAGACTCCGGATTTTTTGTTATTGATATAGACCCCCGGCACAATGGCCACGAATCTTTAATTAAACTAGAAGAACGTGCCTTAGGGAATTTACCTAAAACTGTAGAAGCTATTACAGGAGAATACTCAACAAAGACTGGTCCAATGAGGGGTCGCCACTTAATTTATAGGTGCAATCCAAACGAAAAGTTTATTGGCAATTTTAAAGCTCAAGGTTTAGATGGAATAGACATTAAGCACAATGGCTACATTCTTGTTGCACCGTCTAGACACTCTACTGGTCACTGTTATGAGTGGAAGCCAGGCCACGCCCCGTGGGAAATTGAGATAGCCGAAGCACCAGAAGAACTTTTAGATGTAATTAGATCAAGAACGCTAAAAAAGTCTGGAAAATTTGGTGGATCAAATTATGAAACAAGCGACTGGGAATTCCTTAGAGATTTAAATTTTGGAACTACTGGAAACAAACTAGATATAGATAAAATTCTCGAAGAAGGAATTGACGAAGGCGGCAGAGCCGTCGGTCTATATCAGCTTGCATGCGCTTTAGCTAACAAATTTGGTACCGACGTAGCTGGCAGAACTTCAGTTGAAGCAATGATGCTTAAGTTTAACGCCGAAATGGTTAGGCCACCTCTTGACGTAGAGGGCAGCAATGGTCTACTTATGCACACTAGGCGTGCCATCGACTTCGTAGCAAATAATCCAGTATGGGAAAAGTGGTGGGACGGGCTAAAAGATTATGTACCTGAAAATGGTATGGAGTGGGCAAAAAAAGCCCAAGCAAATTTTGTAAAAGCTCCGTCACCCCTAACATCTTTTAACTATGTCGCTACAGCAGAAAAAGTAGAAGCAAATTCTTTGGTGGTACCTAGTTATGCAAATTCAGTTGGCGATCAAGTTGCTTCTTTGGCCGCAAAAGGTAGGTCAGTAAAAGATATAGCTTCTGGTGGAAATTTAGATTTACCAAATGATGCTGACTCAATAAGCGAAGAGGGTGGGGGCCGTATAGGCTTTAGAAGTCTTACAGATGTTGGAAATGGTAGAAGATTAGTCGATTCTTTCGGATCAACTATTCGCTATACAGACAAAGTTGGTTGGTATGTCTGGAATGGAAATTATTGGAAACCAGACGATGAATCTACTCAAATTAAAGAAATTGCTAAATCAGTGGCAACTGTAATTGCTCGGGAAGTAGTAGACCTAAATAGTCCAGATGATCCTAGGGGTGGAGAGCTGGTTAAGTGGGCAAATGCCGCTAAGTCAAACTCAAGAATTATCTCAATGATCGAGCAAGCAAAAACAGATCCCAGAATAACAATGCAAATTGATGAATGGGACAAAGACCCCTACTTACTTGGTGTCAGAAATGGAGTAGTGGATCTGAGAACAGGAACTAAACAAGACGGAGACATTGCATCTCACATAACTAGAATTTCCCCTATTTCCTACACTCAAGGACTAACAAATGTTAGGTGGACAAACTTCTTAAATGAAGCATTCAATGGGGATCAAGAATTTATAAATTGGGTTCAAAAAGCAGTTGGCTACACTGCTACTGGATTTACTAATCATGACGTTTTGTTTCTTATCTATGGACCACCAGGCTCCGGTAAAAACACATTTATTGAAACAATTTTTGAGGCTTTAGGTAAGTCCCAGCACGCATGGGCACTTGATTCAAATGTTTTAGCCTTAGGCGACAGAGTAAGCAGTACTGACGAATATCACATGGCCGAACTTAGAGGTCGTCGTATGATTTGGGTAGACGAGCTACCAGAAAACGAACGCATTAAAGAAAATCAAGTAAAGAAGTTAACTGGTTCTGGAACTCTTCAGGGCCGATCTCCTGGAGAAAAACCTATTCAGTTTAAATCTACTGGAAAGCTTTGGATATCTACTAACCACAGGCCAATTATCACAGATGATGCAATGTGGCGAAGATTGCTGCCTATCCCACTAACAAACAAACCAGCTAAGCCAGACCCAGGACTCAAAAAATATCTTGCCGACCCAGACGGAGCGCTTCCTGCAGTGCTTTCGTGGATCGTAGAGGGTGCGATTAAATTTCTATCTTCCGGCCAAGATAATCCGCTGGAGATGTGCACGGCTGTAAGGAATGCTCACGAAATATACAGACAGAATGAAGACAGAATGGGGGCATTTTTGATAGAGGAGACCACTACCGGCGAAAGCGTAAATGTTAATTCACTGTATAAAAGATATAAGGCATGGTCAGATTCTAGAGGAGAGCGTCCTATTACCCAGATAGGATTCCACAGAAAACTTTCTGACAGAGGACTTGTGCTAATTGGATCTGGAAATAAAGCCATTGTGCAGGGTATTGCACTAATACCGCACTCAATCAACTATGACGAACCGTCGGGCCTCGGGACTGCCGCCAGATTCTCAACTTCTTTTTAAAGATATAGGATAAGTAACTATGAAGATATATATTGCAACTCCCATGTATGGCGGAATCGCTAAAAACACTTACACCATTGGACTACAAAATCTCATTGTTGCCCTATCTCAAGCTGGTCACACAATTACGACTACCGTAGTAGGCAACGAAAGCTTAATTACTAGGGCTAGAAACACTCTTGCTCACAAGTTCATGAAAACTGACTGCGACGCTCTTTTGTTTATTGATGCGGACCATGGTTGGAATGCAGGAGATGTTGTAAAAATGATTGAGTCCGGTAAAGATTTTATTGGCGCAATTTACCCAATGAAGGGGATCAACTGGGAAAACGTACGTATAGCCGCGCTTGCAGGGAGACCAGCCAACGAGCTAGAACTTTATTCAGGCTATTTTGCGATTAATTTGTTGCCAGAAAATCAGAATTTTAACGAAAATGAGCCATTCAAAGTTAAAGATGTCGGAACTGGAATGCTTTTCCTAACTCGAAAAGTTTTTGAGGATCTTGAGCCACACTGTAAAAAGTATAAAAACAACAATGTGGGGGAAACTGGAATCCAATTCGGAGACATGATTACCGAGTACTTCACAACATTCATTGATGACGGTAATATCCTATTGTCAGAAGACTATGCTCTTTGCAGAATGTGGCAAAATATCGGCGGCGAAGTTTGGGCAGCTCCATGGGTTCGCATCACCCATTCGGGGGACTATAACTTCTCTGGCAGATTTGTCAGAATGTTAGAAGCTTCAAATATTAAAAAAGCACTAGACGCAGCAAATGCTGCAAAAAATAAAAACTCAACAGAAAATAGTACAGAAGTAGAAAAAAAGGAACCTTCTACGAAGTGAGAAAATAGATTTGAGGGAAATGCCCTCAGATCGAGGTAACTGAATATTGGCTAATGTAAAAGACTATATCTGTGCAGTCTGCTTAAAGCAACACGTTGTCCCCAGTTTGGCAAGAGAATGTGAGACAAAACACGAAGTAGTAATTTTACGAAAAGCGGGCTAATTTCTCATTTCTGTAGTAGCATAGGTTCAACCATTGGTTGAAGGAGAGGCTATGGCTCTAGCAGATCGACTCAAGACTGCGCAGTACAGGTACAAAGAAGATAACTTTGCCTGCAAGCTGATTGCAATTACCAAAGACAGCAAGCTAAGCGACAAAGATGTTGCTGCGCTCCTGTCCATTATTAATTCACGGCCTGGTGATGAGGACCATGTGCCGAACATACGACTAGCATATGCACTTCGTGAAGAAGGCTATGACATCAGTCCAAGCACCGTAGATAGACACCGAAACGGCATCTGTGCTTGCTCTAGAGTTCAGGGAGGAACTAAGTGAGCTTATCGGAAAAATTAGAAAAGCTTCGCTCACCCGGGCGCAGCGGTTCGGACACCAAAACAATTAAACAACCAGAAGACTGGCGTCCAAGAATGGATATCGATACCGTTCGTGGTGGCTTTGTGGTCGGATCTCCAAGACCAGAGCACGAAGTAGTAGACGCCACTACTGTGCTGGCAGAATTTGGATTAAACCCCGCAGAGTGGAATGTAACTTCACTTAGACGAGGTAAGTGGCAAAAACACGATGGTGATTGGCTAGAGTCAGTTCGAGTAAATGTTATTCCAGCAAACCATATGGCTACAGATGAGCTTGACATAGAACAGCTCGTAGATCACATTAAAAAGTGGCGTCCTGGCAAAGACACTAAAAAGTCAACTGGCGAGGGCGCTTTTCTTGTTGCCCCAAGTGATCAGCAGATTGGTAAAAAAGCTAACGGTGAAGGCACTGGACAGTCAGTCGAGAGAATCCTTGCCCTTACAGAAAAAGCTGTAAATCGATTTCAACAAAACCTAAAAGCTGGCATTAATCCAGGCACAATATGTCTGGCCCTACTCGGCGATCACGTAGAAGGCACCACAAGTCAAAACGGAAGACTTCAGGGTCAGGCGGCCTCCGATCTTGGTATGACAGAACAAACTAGAGTTGCTAGACGCTTGTTATTGGCTCAGGTAAAAGCTTTTGCCCCACTAGTAAACAAATTAATAATTCCAGTGATTAATGGAAACCACGACGAAGCAACTCGTCAAGTTGTAACAGATCCAGCTGATGGTTGGAACGTGGAGATCGCCTCTGCAGTTCAGGACATCTGCGCAGAAAACCCAGAACTAGCCCACGTTGAGTTTAGATACCCAAGCAGTGGACACCAAACCCTAACAATAAATGTTGAAGGAACTATGCTTGGAATGTTCCACGGACATCAAGCAAATCAAAATAATACCCTCAGGTATTTATCCCAGCAAGCCGCCGGTCAAACAGCTTTAGGTCAGGCAGACATTTGGATTTCTGGCCACTTCCACAATTTTAAAACTATGGATATAGGGGAGCGCCTGTGGGTGCAAGCTCCCACAACAGATCCTGGAAGTGAGTGGTTCCGAGATCGAGCTGGAATGAATTCTAAACCAGGATTGCTAACTATGATTCTAGGAGGAAGCTACGAACCAAGAGAGCATATCGGGGTCCTGAGTGTCAAATAATTTAGATACCAGAGAAAAAATTACAATTGGTGGCGCCCCGAGATCAGGCAGCACTTATTTAAAATACTTTTTAACTTGTCAATACAAAGAATCTGAACTATTTATACAAAAAACTCACCTAGAACTTGATCATTTAGATCGTATAAAAAATCCAGATAAAGAAGAAACTTGGTTGATACCCGTAAGAAATGCAATGGATACGGCAAAATCAATTATAGCTTGGCAAAACCACAAAGAACCAAAAAATTTTTTAGATAAACTTTATTCAACAACTACTCCAATTTATGGAACCTTAGACTCAATTACCAGATTGTGGGAAACTATTCTTTTAGATAAAAGTAAATTTATATTTTTAGATTTTAATTTACTAATTTCCGATAAAAATTATGTCGAAACAAAACTTGAATCTAATATTTCAAGATTGCTGGTAGAAAAATGTCCATTTAAGGTTTCAGACAAAGAAATAAAAGATAACTTAGAAGAAGATGATAGAAATAATTTTTTGACTGAAGAAGATTACTTAAATATGGGACATATACCGAGAAATAAGTCAGAAATACTTAAAAATTTAGATATTATTTTTGACTCAGATGTTTATACCAAAAGACTTCAGTATTTAGATTCTCTGTCTTTAGAGCTTCTGTCTTAAAAATTTTTAGGATAAAAATGATTATATTAATTTATGGACTCCCCGGATCGGGAAAAACAGAGCTAGCTAAGTCTCTACTAAATAGAGTAGACGCCCTCCATCTCAATGCAGATGAAGTCAGGGCTGATCTGAACTCAGATCTAGGATTTTCTATTGAAGACAGAGTAGAGCAGGCTAGGCGAATGGGAGCGCTGGCTAGGCTGCTCTCTAGGCAAGGCAAACTGGTAATTGTGGACTTTGTATGTCCAACTAAAGAAACCAGAGCGGCTTTTGGTAAAGCAGACTTTAGTGTGTGGATGGACAGAATACAAGAAAGTAGATTTGAAGACACTAATCGTTTGTGGGAGACGCCACTAGAAAACGAGTATTCCCTGAGGATACCGAATGGCTGGGGGGTTGAAAGAGAAACAGACGCAATAATTAACTCGGCTAATTTGTTTGATTGGAGTGCTCCTACTACGCTAATGCTTGGAAGGTATCAGCCTTGGCACGAAGGACATGAAGCACTTAAGATTGAGGGTCACCAGAGAACAGACCAGGTTCTAGTCGGAGTTCGCAATACCTACAAAACTTCTGAAAAAGATCCTCTAACTTATTCAGAGGTTGAATATTTAATATCAGAAAATAGTAAGTCTTCCAAAGAAAATACCTTAGTTCTCAGGCTTCCTAACATAACTAACATTATTTATGGCAGAGACGTCGGGTATAAAATTGAGCACGTAGAATTAAGCCCCGAAATTCAAGCTATATCTGCAACACAAAAAAGAAAAGAGCTCGGGATATGAATGTAACTAGAACAAGGTCTGCAGCAAAAGCAATTTCTTGGAGAATAATAGGGACTGCAGATACTTTTCTTATTTCATGGTTTATAACAAAAGAGCCAGTTGCAGCCGCATCTATAGCTTCTTTAGAAGTTCTAACAAAAACTATTTTGTATTACTTTCATGAGCGCGGGTGGAACTTTGTTCAGTGGGGAAGAAGGCCGTCTAAATGACAAAAATAGCTGTCTACACAATTGCACTAAATGAAGAACAATTTGTTGAGCGCTGGTATAAAAGCGCAAAAGATGCTGATTATCTTCTTATTGCGGATACGGGAAGTACGGACGGAACGGTAGAAGCAGCCAAAAAGCTTGGAATAAACGTAGTAGAAATCTCGATTAAACCTTGGCGCTTTGATGATGCACGTAACGCTTCTCTAGCTTCCCTACCAATAGACATTGACATGTGTGTTCAGCTTGATATGGATGAGATCCTGTTGCCAGGCTGGCGGGATGAAATAGAAAACGCTCTTAAGCAAGGAGCAACCAGGATTAGATATAACTACACCTGGAATTGGAAAGATGAAGAAGAAACCATACCAAACATAACTTTTGGTGGAGATAAGATCCATGCCAGAAAGGGCTATAGGTGGAAGCACCCAGTCCATGAGGTAATCGTACCTTACGGTAATACTATAGAAAAGCAAGTTTGGACTCAGTTAGAGCTGCACCACCACCCAGACAAAACAAAGTCTAGGTCCCAGTACCTACCGCTACTGAAACTATCAATCGAAGAAGATCCACATGATGATAGGAACGCCTATTATTACGCTAGAGAGCTTTATTTCCATCGGGAGTATAAAGAGGCCACCGAGCAATTTAAACGTCACCTAGGGCTTCCTACGGCCGTTTGGGCCCCAGAGAGAGCCGCTTCTATGAGATACCTAGCCAAGCTAGAGCCGGAAGAAAAAGAAGCATGGCTAGTAAAAGCTCATATGGAGGCCCCTTGGCGTAGGGAAGCCTTAGTGGAGCTTGCTCAGCACTTCTATGAGACGCAGTCTTGGGCGTCCTGTCTCCACTTTGCAGAAAAAGCCCTAGCCATAAAAGAAAAACCTATGGACTATCTTTGCGAGGATTTTGCTTGGGGATATTTGCCTTGGGATCTAGCAGCAATTGCTGCTTACCATGAGGGAAATTACAATAAAGCTTATAAATACGGAAATACAGCTCATCAGTTAAATCCGACAGAGAAAAGACTAGAAAATAATCTTAGGTACTACTCTGTGGGGGTTTCTTCTTAGTTCCCAGCGAATTGTAGGCATCCACAGCGTTCGCACTAGTCCTACTTTGCCAAGTAAACTGACATTCGTCACAGCGGACAATTTTCATTGTCGCCCAGCGGCCACCTTCAGGTCGATCTACTGTAGCAGTTTTTAGTTTATCTGTTTTAGCTTTGCAGTTCGGGCACAACGGAAACCTTTTATATCTAATCTCTTGCCCTTCCCAATTAATTGACAGGGTATTTCTAATTTTTTCTGGGGTTAAGCCGCCCCAAATTCCCCAAATTTGCTTGTTGTTTAGTCCCCACTGTAGGCAGTCTTTCCTAACAGGACACTTATTGCACAGTTTTTTAGCTTCCCACTGCTGAGAAGGCTTATTTGCAAAAAATTTGTCTATTTTGTCAAAGTTTTCAGGTTTAGCACATTCGGCATCTTCGTGCCAGCCCGGAGAATCAAAAAACATATGGCACCTCTACAAAAGTAGCGTCCCAGTCGTAGTTATCGTCATCCATTGAGCAATAGGTCGGAAAGCGATCATCGTCGTCTGGATACCAATAGCCAGCTTTTTCTATAATTGCGTCTTCTATAAGTTTGTAAGACTCCCCTAAAGAATAAGTAATGCCTTCTTGCTGTAGAGATCTAGCTAGTGATTTTTTGGCAAGCGGGTCAAAATCTAAATCTATGTGCTCATTTATATAAAAAACAACAGAGTCAGAGTCAATTTTGCGGGGGTAGTCATCACCCTCCCAGATAAGCCAAACTGGCGTGCTGATTGCCTTTTTACGTCTCACAACATAAAAAGTAATCTAACGGCAGATAACCTTACCGTAAATTACAAAATTACTTTACAGGCCAGATATAGTCGTAAGTTTCTGGTCTGTGGCCTGGATCTTCTGCCCAGCCGAACTGGCTATACCACTCATAGTCTTTATTGAGCAGGGCTGTTCGGTGGCTAGATGCAATCTGATCAAACAATTGCTTGTCTTTCATCCATGCAGGGTAGCGGTGGCTTTCTCTAGTGATGCGTCCTAGCTTTACCGCTTGGATATAGGTAACAAGTGTTTTGGTGCCAATGGTTGATTTATATCCGCGCTTTTCCCACTCCATTACCATGCGAATAATGTAGGAAACTAGCGCACCTTCATGGCCTCGCCACATCTTGACGGCGGGGTGGTTGCGCCAGCCTTTAGCTGGTCGGTGATTGCCCTGTGGATCCAGTTCCACAAGGTTCATTAGTATTTGCCAGCCCTCTAGGGCTTGCTTATTTAAACGGGCGCGGTCAAGGACCTTAGCGGTGTCCGCCGAGCCAAATAGCGGTACAAATGTTTGCATAACTACAAGCTAGCAAAGAGTTTAGGATTTGTCAAATCCAAATGGTTTAGCCACGCTCTGCTTAAGGGAGCCATAAACAATTACCTGAAAAATGCCCGCTTCTACGGATTGCTCGATATCTGGGACGCTTTCAGCCTCTGGATAGGAAACTTTAAGCTCTAGGGAAACTTTGTCCTCTACTTCATCTTCTGGAACGCCAAGAAATCTACCAACTTCTGCTACTGCAGTCTTTTTTGCCTTATCTAGGCTGTGGGCAAGAATTTTTAGCTCAAAGCTAGTTCGCATTACTGCTTCCTTATACGCTTCTCTAGTTTGTACGGGGAGTAGTGGACGCCCCTAAGTTCTGGCTTTTTTCCGTCGGTGTCGTTGAAGATGACGTCTCCATAACGAACTGCAACCACTGTGCCGCGGCGCCCGTTGTGGATGGGTCCGAGCTTGTCTGAGAAAGCATCTGCCTTAACTCGGACGATGTCTCCAACGACAATCTGTCCTGGCTGTAGTTGTATCCAGGTGTAGTCATCTTCACTTTCTTCTTCTTTGATTGCGTGGCCAACAGCCAATTTAGGGAATACTGTTAAAATTTCTTTGATCATTGGTTCGCTTAGATCTGGCAATTCAGACCAAGTGTCTAGCAATTTCATTATTGCTTTACCGGAGCCAACTTTTACCTTGGCTGCTTGTAGCTGCTCAGCTACCCATTTCTTGTCTATCTCGGGCATTTATAACCTCTCCAATCTAGATCCTACCAGAATTTTTTCGACTTCAGACCCAAGCTCATTTATTGACGGAAGTGATTCTAGGTACACGCCCCGCTGGGTAGAGGCCAATTGCTGCCTCTGCGACGGTGACATGTCTTCTACTTGATAGGGCAAAAGCGACCAACTATCAGCAAAATTTGTTGTTTCATTCCAATCTGTAACAATGGGAGTAGATGTATTAAAGGCTTGAATTATTCTATAGTTCCACCAAGTAATCAAATTTCTTTCTTGGGGTGGAATAATTAGTCCCATGCCATTCCTAATGACATCTAGAGCATAGGTATCATCTGTCTTTTTGCCGGCCTTGGTCGGTTGTTTGGGGAAAACAGTGGATTTGTTTATATGATCTACCCAGCTATTTTTGATATTTTCTACTGCCCAGTAGTCTTTTCGACCAATTCTTGGTACTTCTGGATCAATAAAAAGTCCATCAAAATTAACACCAAACGTATTAGAACTATCTCCAAATCCTAGGGCAGTTGAAACTTTTTCATCACTATTCCAAGGCAGCCCCGGGTAAATAATTGTCGGCCAATCGGAAACCAACATATGAGCAATAGCTTTTTCAACTATGCTTGGATTTTTTGAGACGGTGTTGTATCCCTCGCGCTTCGAATAAAAACTGCCAAAAAGTATAGACGGATTTTTTAAAGAAGCATTTATGCTATTTTTGTACTGCCAAACTTGGGGACTGTCTACAACTAATTTAATTTTTGGGGAGTTAAACATTAGGCCTAGAACATGTAGGGCACCATAAAGCTTGTTTGCACTTAGTGAAGTTGGCGGTAAAAATCCAAATATAATGTGGTCGTATTTTTCTAAATCATCTTTAGTCCAAGAAAAACTGGGGGATGACCAGGTTATGTCTGCATACTCAGAAAGTACAGAATCTAAAATATTAAAAAAACTAAAGTTACTTGGTTTTTTGCAGTGATGGGAGCCCATCCCAGTAAATAAAATTTTCATTGAGGTTCCAAATTTAGTTGAGCGGGGTGCTAATTAAGCACCCCGCATCAATTGTTAGAAAGGAGCATCTCCAGTTTGAGCAACTGGTGAGGCTGGTGCTGGTGCCGGTGCCGGTGCCGGTGCTGGAGCTGGAGCTGGAGCTGCCATTGCTGGCGCAGAGGCAATGCCCCTAGCTGCGCCAGAAGAAGCAGAGTAGCTCTTGATATTGTTGCCAGTTTTGCCCTGGTAGGTACTTAAAACAACCTTACCGCGGAAAGTTCTTCCGAGAAGGGCTTGTTCTACCTGAGCTGGTGATGGATCTGCTAGCCAATATTCCTTGGTTAGGCCCAGTGCCGCGCCCTTTGCAAAGAAAATGTCCATAGCAGTTTCGTTTTCAGGCGAAACTACCCACTGATCCCAAACACGACGTTTGTCGTGGGGGCCGCCCTGAACCTCATTGGTTAGCTTAAACATAAGCTTTCCAGTAGAAGCAACAGTAGCCGAGGCCTCGATTACCTTGAACTCGTAAGTTCCTTCTGGTAGAGGTTCGTAGTTAGCTTTTGCAGCCGCGTCTCCAGCTTTCTGGACTAGCGCTGCGAAATTGACCGTAGTCATAGGTTTTATCCTGCTTTCTTAGTTGTTGTATCTGTCTTCTTTTCGCCGAAGACCATGTCCAGCATGCGCTCAACCCCAAGGTCTTGCTGCTGTACTACTTTACCTAGACGTCCCTGGACGCGCTCACCAGCTTCATACTCTGGCGTACGCTCAACATACATGCGTCGCACCTTGTACGGAGGCTGTAGTGGATCTGGATTTGGTTCCGTCTCCACAGTAATTGCTCCAAGAATGTCGTAGAAATATGGGGCCTGAATCGCTAGCTGGCCTTGTAGGTAAGGACGATAAACGCCATCCTGTCCCTTACGCGCCATAGCGGTCAGTACTACAGCCTCAAGAGGCTGAGTAGGGTGCATTGTCAAGTCACGAAGATCACGAAGAAGTGCGCCCATGTGGCGAAGAAGCTCGCCCCACTGTTGCATCTTCATTTGCTCCGTACCGGCAATGTTCTCCATGCACTTGACCTGGAGCTCCGAGATGGAGTCAATGATCAAGGACTTGAATTGGTGTTTGCCTGACTGAAGCCACTGGAAAGCCTTGATAACAATGTCGTAGCTATTTACCTTAACTACAACTGTGTCCCAAGTGCCATCAGCAAGTGGCGGTTCTTCGGTCAGGGGGTCCCAGTACTTGATGTTGATTGGGAGGAATCGATGTCCACCTTCAACGTCAAGCATTAGGCGTGGGTATGGTGCCGTTACTGCAAAGCTGGACTTACCAACCTTGGATTCGCCATAAACCATAATTGTTAAGCTGCGATCCACTGCATTAGACATTACTCACTTCCCTTCTCTTTTTCTATTCCGTAGTATCCGTAAGGGTCGGCGACCACAAACGCATCGCTAATTGCAGCCTCTGCGGCGCTTCCGTCGTCAACCAACGGGCAAATAGCGAAGAATTGGCACTTCCACTTACAATCCCGGCTTGGTTTCGGGTATACGTGGCGGAAGTGGCTCTCACCGGCATCTAGGGCATCACGCACTCGCATGATGTCATCCAGCGTGCCTTCCAGGCGCTCATAAAATGAACGGAGAGCAAACTTATTGTGACGAACTTCAATCTGGTCATAAAACGGTGGTTTAGCATAAGCACCGCGTTTAACTTTACGAAGCATCGTAAAGATAGCTCCATCGGCTCGTTCACCTTCTTGGTTTTGTGCCTCCTCTAGAAGCATGTATGTTAAAACCTGCTCATTCATGTGGGCAATAGATCCAAAGTCAGCAAATGATCCACCAACCGTTTTGAAGTCGCGAAACATACGAGCACCATCAATTTTTCGACGCACGCGCATGTCGATTTTTCCCTGAAGAGTAACACGACCGTCAAGCATCGGGCGCTCAATAACTTCTTCTGTAGAAATCATTTCCAGCTCGGCGTCGATACCATTTAGTTCTACCCACTCTAGATAGCCCTCTAGCATCACCCTGCCAAGCTCAGCCTCTGTCTCTAGGTTAGAAGTGTCGCGATACTCATCATTAAGAACTTTCATGTCTCTCTTGACTAGCTCGGCGTGAGCGTCAAGTAGAGGTGTACCCTTCGAATAATACATATCTAAAGCTTCGTGAATTCTTGATCCTAAAGCTAATGCTCCGGTAAACTCTTCTACCTTTGGACGTAGTCTTCGGTAATATGTAAACCACCAGCGTCTACGGCAGTCTTTAAATGTTTGAATCTCCGAATTAGAGATTCTTACTGGCTCTGCTGCTGATGTCATTATTTGTCCTTAAGTAGCTTTAGAAGCTGATCTTTGTCTTTTACTATTTGCTGGAAATTATAATCTTTGGTCCCCAGCGTGTCAATAACTTTTTGCTCTACGGTACCCTCTGTTACATAATCTGTAATGATTATTGAGTCGTGTATTTCAGACCCAATTCTGTGAACTCTGTCTAGTGCCTGCTTATAGTCCACCAAAGACCAAGGGCGTTGCAGCATAACTAGTCTTCTGGCAGCAGTTAGGGTCACACCTACACCGCCAGCCTGGGCGGTGAATAAAATCCATTTTGTTCGGCCAGACTGAAAATCATCGATTGCTTGCTGACGCTCAAATTCATTCTGAGACCCAGTAATTAGACCGTGCTTAATCCCAACTTTAGTCATTTGAGCGCTTAGGAGTTCTATTAGCTGTCTAGATACAGCACATACCGCAACCGAGTCATCTCCAAAGTCACCATTACTGATGTCATCCATAAGAGCATCAACTTTACAAGAGGGGTCTGACAATATCATTTTTTCACCGGTCTCGGTTAGTTCTATCTGGCCATACGCGCTGGCAAACTGAATTAATCTGCCCATCTGAACCATTGGATTGGTTGCTACGACTAGATCGCCGGAATAGTCATCTTCTTGAATTTCACCGTCTAGCTCAAAACTAGAACTACTTTCAAGCATTGCCATCATGTTGTCTAGCATTTGATTATATGCTTTTTCTTGCTTTGCGCCCATTTCTACATCTCGGCGGTCATGAATTACTTCAGGAAGCCAAGGGAGCACTCTAACCTTGAGCATGCGACGCATACGTGGATTTATACCTGCAAAGAATTCCGTTTCCATAGCTGGTTTTAACCCAAGCACCATTAGTGCCCCAAAAGCATTTGGAAAAGTGTTTACATAGCGGTCAATCCATTTAGTCTTACTTGGCCACTCTTTGGAGTCGAGCCAATGAAGGATTGGCCATAGGTCTACAACATCATTTGCTATTGGGGTCCCAGTCAAAGCAAATCTAATTTCGGCTTTACCAGAAGCTGACCATAGAGCTCTAGTCTGCTTTGATTTTGGGTCTTTTGATCTGTGAATTTCGTCCGCAACAACTGCCTTGAATGGAATGTTGTTTAATTCACGCTTATGAACTTCGCAGCGGGCGGGAGTGATTTTGGAGTCATGCCCCCCACATTCTGTACAGTGGGCTAGAGCAATCGGACCATAAGATTCCAACCTTGAGTGAGTTCTTAGTGACTCCCAGTTAATGACATAGACCTGGGCCTCGTGCTCAAAAGCTTTTCGCCTTTGGGTGGCGGAACCTTTAATTACCTGAACATCGACTCCAGGCCACCAGCGATCAAATTCTCGTTCCCAGTTTGTTTTTAAAGTATTTGGGCACACTATTAGTGCAGGAAAAACATCCTCTCCACTCTCTTTAAGTCTCTTCAGTGCTCTAATAGCCTGAGCAGTTTTTCCAAGACCAGGCTCGTCTGCTAGAAGAGCGCGTTTAGCTTTAACTAGAAAATCCACCCCCGCACGCTGATGTGGGAACAAATCTTCATCACCTATTTCAGACATTTCAAGATCACGAAGTAGATTTGAAGGGTCAATTCTATTTATTTTTTCGTTGGTGGCCCATTCAGCTAACTTTGGGCCAATCTCAAGTTGTTGCCCGAAAGTGGAGCGCAGAGACAGGCAACCAGTCCAAGAAACGGGAATACGCCAGACATTCTTGTCTGAGTCCCATCTGGAGCCTGGTAGCGATCGACAAACTTCTTTTAGTCGCCATTCAGCATTAATAATTATGTGGTCGTTCTCTAACTCCACGTAAACGCCCAAGTCGGGCCTCCATTCGTTACTAGAATATATTATCAGAAAAAAGTGCTAGTTGTACTTATTTTTTTGATAATAACTACTTTTCAAGCAATCTTATTGGTTTCCAACCAATTTTGATACATCTTAGTAGGGCGTGTCGGATCGCGTCTAACGCGTGCCCGCCGCCCCCTACGTGCCAGTATTCTAGTTTCTTAAGCTTCTTGTTGTCAAACATATTCATTGCATCTGCTGGAGCTTGAAAGAAAATGTCATCCATTGGACGCCCGTTATCCTTTAGGCACTGCTTAATAATGCCAATAACTTCTAGAGAATAGGGAGCCTGGGAGTTCTTGGCTGTCTGTAGATTAATTATGAACCGCTCACAGACAACGTCCAGCTGAAAACGCTTCTCAGGAGCCCATAAAACGCCCCGTACGGCCTCGGCAACCTCGTCTTGTTCTAACTCCTTAGACCACTCTAAAACTGGCTCAGAAGCCGATTCTAGGCTAAATAGGGCCATTCCAGTGACCTTCCCTGGATCGATAGCCAAAATGTACCTAGGCATACTTAGCGCCCCAGTTTGCTAGGGGGCCGTCTACGTCCGCTGTTAGGGGGACAGACCAGCCATCGGTAGTTGTCATACACTTTCTCACTAATTGCTTAATTTCCTCTGCTTCTGCCTTAGGGGCATTTAACACAATTTCATCGTGAACCGGAACAATTAGTAAATCTGTCAAATCCTGCTGATCAAGCTTTACTAGATTTGCTTTGAATACCTCTGCGGCACCGCCCTGAATCAGGTAGTTTACGAGAGTATAAACGCGATCCTCGTCGCAAGGTAGTCTACGACCGGTCCAAGTATTTACATATCCCTGGCCCTCAGCTTCAAGTCGCATTAGCCCACGCTGCTCAACTGCTTTCTGGAACCGCTGCATTCCAGGGTAGCTCTCATCAAAAGCATTAGACACAGCTCGCATCTGATCCTCCGGAACTCCTGCTGTAAGTGCTTGCTTTGCCACACCTGCTCCATATAGACGTCCATAAACAACTCCCTTAATAAGGGCACGTCTTTTATCCGATTTCTGCATAGTTGGGTCCTGATAAACCTCACGGCCAATTTCAGTAAATGGATCAGAGCCAGTTGCATCGGCTCTATTGAATAGTTGAATTAAATTGGGGTCCTGCGAAAGTGACGCAAACATACGAAACTCAACCTGGTCAAGGTCAGAGGTCACGATTACGTGGTCATCGTCTTTTGGTAGGAATGCACGGCGGACAGTGTCATCACCCTTTGGGAGAGTTTGCAGTGCAGGGTTCTGGATAGACATACGTCCAGTACGAGCGCCCATCGTGTTGATGGACGGGTGAACGTAGCCATTTATGTTGTCGTTAATAAAATTTGAAAAATAAGTATTTGCCAGTTTTAGAGCTTGACGATAGTTAATTGTTGAAGTTGCTAACTGTTTTGCTTCGTCATTTCCATCTCTAGCAATTAACTTGAGCTGATCGGCATTAGCAGATTTTTGGCCTTTCTCTGTTCGCTCAGTAATGTCTACACCCATGATCTCAAACTGGGCCACTAACTGTTGGTTACTACCAATACCAATTCCATAGCTAGTCTTTGCCCACTTAGCAACCTCGTCGGTGTATTTAATTAGCTCTTCATATTTTTTCTTTGAGTAGTCAAGATCTAGTCGAGCTCCGTTAAGTTCCATTTTGGTGGCAATTCTGCGGGTATTCATTTCAAGCTCGTAGGCGTAACTGTAGGGTTTACCGGGAGCGCAGTGGTCCCAGAAGCGCTCAAAAAGTTTCATAGTTAACACTGGGTCTAAAGCGCCGTAGGACCAGTAAGGCTCAAACTTTATTGGGACCGTACCCCAAGTCCATCCATTATCCAAAAGACTGCTATCTAGAACTGTTTGTAGCGCGGCAGCTCTAGCATCAACAAAAGATTCAGTAAGAGTTTTTAGCGCACCAGAACCAAGCGGATCAATAATTTTTGCCATCAACATTGTGTCATGGGCGCGGTGCCAAGGCATCTTCCAACTTGATTGCTGATCAAACCATTTAGCTTCGAATGCTATGTTGTGGCAGACGATCGGCCCATCAAATCTATCCATGGCATTGTAGAAAACGCCCTTCCAGTCATCCCAAGGGATAGCCCACCCCTGCCTAGCATCTCCGACTTGGACTAGGCGCAATCGACCGTGCCAGGGTGACAGGGCATGGCTTTTATGGTTGCCAGGAAGTTCACCAGTTTCGGTGTCAATTGCGATGGCATTTAGTGGACGCCGCTCTCCTAGCCAAGAGATAAACTCGCTGGCTTTCTCCACCGTATCAACTAGGTGGAGCTGAACCCCGTCTAGTTCTTGTGTCA
>JACCDW012051067.1_pt1 | contig 25328 bp, 26 predicted proteins | sample 7449781 | NCBI WGS metagenome assembly JACCDW01 (sample SAMN15323449, study PRJNA562643) | freshwater metagenome | isolation source: river surface water | place: USA:Blue River Watershed | collected 2017-08-18
CACGAATTTGAGTACCACGTTGAGCACAAGACCTGCATGGTCCCCGCTTACGTATAAGACGGCAGACCACCATGGTTGAAATTGAACTAGACGGTAAAAAAGTTGAAGTCTTAGAAGGCAGCATGGTCATGCATGCTGCTGAAAAGGCCGGCACTTACATTCCTCACTTCTGCTATCACAAGAAATTGAGCATTGCGGCCAACTGCCGCATGTGCTTGGTCGATGTGGAAAAAGCACCCAAGCCCATGCCCGCTTGCGCGACCCCCGTCACGCAAGGCATGATTGTGCGCACCAAGTCTGACAAAGCCATCAAAGCGCAAGAGTCTGTGATGGAATTCTTGCTCATCAATCACCCCCTCGATTGCCCCATCTGCGACCAAGGCGGCGAGTGTCAGTTACAAGACTTGGCTGTGGGTTATGGTGGCAGCAAGTCACGCTACGAAGAAGAAAAACGTGTGGTGTTCCACAAAGATGTGGGCCCGCTCATCAGCATGCAAGAGATGAGCCGTTGCATTCACTGCACACGGTGCGTTCGCTTCGGTCAAGAAGTGGCTGGCGTCATGGAGCTGGGCATGTCACACCGTGGTGAACACGCCGAAATCGAAACCTTCGTGGGCCAATCGGTTGACTCGGAACTCTCCGGCAACATGATTGACATTTGCCCCGTGGGTGCGCTCACCAGCAAGCCTTTCCGTTACAGTGCCCGTACGTGGGAGTTGTCACGTCGCAAATCAGTTGCGCCGCACGATTCATCGGGTGCCAACTTGGTGGTGCAAGTGAAGAACAACGAAGTGCTCCGCGTGGTGCCTTTGGAAAACGAAGACGTCAACGAGTGCTGGATTGCCGACCGCGATCGCTTCTCTTACGAAGCCTTGAACAGTGCCGACCGTCTGCGCGCCCCCATGATCAAACAGGGTGGTGAGTGGAAAGAAGTCGACTGGCAAACTGCATTGGAATATGTGGCCAACGGCTTGAACCAAATCAGCAAAGACCACGGTGCCAGCAGCATCGGTGCATTGGTCAGCCCTCACAGTACCCTTGAAGAATTGCATTTGGCCAGCACCCTGGTTCGTTCTTTGGGTTCTGACAACATCGACTACCGTTTGCGCAATGCTGAGTTTGCCAAAGCAGAAGGTGTGCGCTATTTGGGTACTTCCATTGCCAGCTTGTCGCAACTCCAACGTGTGTTGGTGGTGGGCAGCAACTTGCGTAAAGACCATCCGCTGTTTGCGCAGCGCATTCGTCAAGCACAGCGAAATGGCGCGCAAGTCAATGCCATTACTTCTCCAGCCTTGTTCAACGCTGCGGATGCATGGGCCATGCCGATTGCAAATGCCGATGTGCAAGAAGCCAGTGCGTGGGCACAAAGCTTGGCCAATGTGGCTGCGGCCGTTGCGGCAGAAAAGGGCGTTGCTGCCCCTGTTGCTGGACAAGTCACACCTGCAGCCAAAGCCATCGCCACTTCATTGCTGGGTGGTGAACGCAAAGCCATTTTGCTGGGCAACGCCGCAGCACACCATGCCAATGCTTCAAGCTTGCTCAGCTTGGCCCAATGGCTTGCCGAACAAACAGGCGCCACTTTCGGTTACCTCACAGAAGCGGCCAACACAGTGGGTGCTCAGTGGGCCAAAGCCCAGCCACAGTCTGGCGGCTTGAATGCTGCGCAAATGTTGGCCGGTGGTTTGAAAGCTGCTTTATTGCTCAACACCGAGCCAATTGAAGACGCTGCTGCGGGCGCCAAAGCCGTTGCAGCTTTGGCCGCCATGCAAATGGTGGTCACACTCAGCCCGTTCAAAACCAACATGGCTTTCTCAGACGTGTTGCTGCCCATCGCACCGTTCACGGAAACGTCTGGCAGTTTTGTCAATGCAGAAGGGCGCTTGCAAAGTTTCCATGCCGTGGTGAAGCCTTTGGCCGAAACCCGTCCTGCTTGGAAGGTATTGCGCGTCTTGGCCAACATGCTCGGCTTGCCTCAGTTGGCTTTTGAAACTTCACAAGATGTGTTGAAGCAAATCAGCGCCACACCTTTGAACCTGAGCAATGCTTGTGGTTCTGAGGTTCGCATGGCAGGTGATGTGGACACACCTTGCGTGGCATCTATTTATCAACTCGACAGTTTGGTGCGCCGCGCACCGTCTTTGCAATTGACAGCAGATGCTAGAAATGCCAAGGCTGTTGCTGAAGGAGTGCACGCATGATCGACGCACTGTACAACGGTGGCCTGAACGCCATCTCCGCCACTTGGTGGGCCGCTATGGTCTGGCCCGTCTTGTGGATCTTGATCAAAATTGTGGCGGTATTGGCCCCCCTGATGGGTGCTGTGGCTTACCTCACTTTGTGGGAGCGCAAGTTGCTCGGTTTCATGCAAGTTCGCATGGGACCCAACCGCGTGGGTCCATTTGGTTTGTTGCAGCCTATTGCAGATGCTTTGAAGCTTCTCACCAAAGAGATCATCACGCCATCTGCTGTGGCGCCTGGTTTGTTCCGCTTGGGTCCCATCATGGCCATCATGCCGGCTCTTGCCGCATGGGTGGCCATTCCTTTTGGCCCTGAAGTTGCATTGACCAATTTGAATGCAGGTTTGCTGCTCGTCATGGCCATCACCTCCATCGAGGTTTATGGCGTGATCATTGCGGGTTGGGCCTCCAACTCCAAGTACGCCTTCTTGGGTGCCTTGCGCGCTTCTGCGCAAATGGTCAGTTACGAAATTGCCATGGGATTCTGTTTCTTGGTGGTCATCATGGTCACGGGTAGCATGAACCTCACAGAAATTGTGCTGGGTCAAGGCAAAGGCGAGATGGCCAACATGGGCCTGAACTTCTTGTCGTGGAACTGGTTGCCTTTGTTCCCTATTTTCATGGTCTACCTGATCTCTGGTGTGGCCGAAACCAATCGCCACCCGTTTGATGTGGTGGAAGGTGAAGCTGAAATTGTGGCCGGTCACATGGTGGAGTACTCCGGCATGGGCTTTGCCATCTTCTTCTTGGCCGAATACGCCAGCATGTGGTTGGTGTCTATCTTGGCCGTCATCATGTTCTTGGGCGGCTGGATGTCGCCCATTGACAGCACTGTTTTCAACTTCATTCCAGGTTGGATTTGGTTAGGCATCAAGACCTTTGTGGTGGTCTCGATGTTCATTTGGATTCGCGCTACTTTCCCGCGCTTCCGTTATGACCAGATCATGCGTTTAGGTTGGAAAATTTTCATCCCAGTCACCTTGGTGTGGCTGTTGATTGTGGGCGTGTGGTTGCACTCGCCTTGGAATATTTGGAAATAACCGGGTTAAGACATGTCTACAGTGGCTGTATCCAATTTTTCGCTCAAAGACTTTCTCAAGAGCTTCATGCTGTTTGAGTTGGTCAAGGGCATGGCCTTAACGGGTCGTTACGCATTCCGTCGCAAGGTGACCCTTCAGTTCCCTGAAGAGAAGACGCCTTTGTCACCTCGTTTCCGGGGTTTGCATGCCTTGCGCCGTTATGAAAACGGTGAAGAGCGTTGCATCGCATGCAAACTGTGCGAGGCCGTTTGCCCCGCCATGGCCATCACCATTGAATCCGACGTGCGTGCGGATGGCTCACGTCGCACCACACGTTACGACATCGATTTGACCAAGTGCATCTTCTGCGGTTTCTGCGAAGAAAGTTGTCCCGTCGACTCCATCGTGGAAACGTCCATTTTGGAATACCACGGCGAAAAGCGCGGCGATCTGCACTACACCAAAGAGATGCTCCTGGCAGTGGGCGATCGCTATGAGAAAGACATTGCTGCTTCTAAAGCAGCAGATGCCAAGTACCGTTGATCGACTGAATTTACAAAACTAACAAGCGACAACCCATGGACGTCAAAACTGGTTTCTTTTATCTCTTCTCGGTGGTGCTGATGTTTGCAGCCTTCCGCGTTGTGACTGCGCGCAACCCAGTGCATGCTGTGTTGTACCTGATGCTCGCATTTTCACAAGCCTCGGGTTTGTGGTTGCTCTTGCAAGCCGAGTTCTTGGCCATGACTTTGGTCTTGGTTTACTTGGGTGCCGTGATGGTGCTGTTCTTGTTTGTGGTGATGATGCTGGACATCAACTTGGACACTTTGCGAGAAGGCTTCTGGAAGCATTTCCCCTTGGCAGCATCATTGGGTGCTTTGGTTGCGCTTGAAATGGCTGGCGTTTTGATGAGTGGTTTCCGCTCTTCTGAAGCGCCCAAAGTGGCCATGGCGGTCGGGCAGTTAGCGCCCCAAATCTCCAACTCCAAGGCCTTGGGTATCTTGTTGTACACCGAATACCTCATGCCGATTCAAGTGGCAGCTTCTATTTTGTTGGTGGCCATGATTGCCGCCATTGCCCTCACATTGCGTCAACGCAAAGACAGCAAAGCCATCAGCGCTTCTGAACAAGTTCATGTGCGCGCCAAAGACCGTTTGGTCGTGGTCAAGATGGATGCCGTCAAAGTTGGCGAAGCGCCAAAAGCACCTGAAGCACCCGAAGCCCCCGCTTTGGCCGATGCTTCCAAGGAGACCAAATAATGACATTGACACTTGGACACTATTTGTCGCTGGGCGCCATGCTGTTTGCCCTGTCGGTGATCGGTATCTTTTTGAACCGTAAGAACCTGATCGTGTTGTTGATGGCCATTGAGTTGATGCTCTTGGCGGTCAATATGAATTTTGTGGCTTTCTCTCACTTCTTGGGTGACATGCACGGACAAGTGTTCGTCTTCTTCATCCTCACAGTGGCAGCAGCCGAGTCCGCCATTGGTTTGGCCATTTTGGTGCTCTTGTTCCGCAACAAGAACAGCATCAATGTGGACGAGCTCAATTCGCTCAAGGGTTAAGAGGTTAAAAGAACATGAGCCAAACCCTCAACGCTTCAACGCTGCTTGCAGTGCCATTGGCCCCTCTGGTGGGCTCGGCGCTGGCTGGTATTTTGGGAACGCAATTCGGTGGTAACTGGATTGGTCGTCGCCTGACCCACACGCTCACCATTTTGGGCGTGTTGATTGCTTTCATCTTGTCCGCTTCCACTTTGAAGAGTGTGGCGGTGGACGGTGCACGCTTTAACGAAACCCTCTACACCTGGATGACCGTTGGGGGTCTCAAAATGGAAGTGGGCTTCATGGTCGATGGCCTCACCGCCATGATGATGTGCGTCGTCACCTTTGTGTCGCTTATGGTGCACTTGTACACCATCGGCTACATGGAAGAAGACGAAGGCTACAACCGCTTCTTCGCCTACATCTCTTTGTTCACCTTCTCCATGTTGATGCTCGTTATGAGCAACAACATGCTGCAACTGTTCTTCGGTTGGGAGGCAGTGGGCTTGGTGTCTTATTTGTTGATTGGTTTCTGGTTCAACAAACCCACTGCCATTTTTGCCAACATGAAAGCCTTCTTGGTCAATCGTGTGGGTGACTTCGGTTTCATCTTGGGCATTGGCCTGATTGCTGCATTTGCAGGCACGCTGAATTACACAGAAGCCTTTGCCAAAGCCGCTGACCTCAGCGCGCTCACATTGCCTGGTACTTCTTGGATGCTGATCACCGTCATTTGCATCTGTTTGTTCATTGGTGCCATGGGCAAATCAGCTCAGTTTCCCTTGCACGTTTGGTTGCCAGACTCCATGGAAGGTCCTACACCTATTTCTGCGTTGATTCACGCAGCGACCATGGTGACGGCGGGTATCTTCATGGTGGCGCGCATGTCACCCTTGTTTGAGTTGTCTGAAACTGCCTTGAACTTCATCATGGTGATTGGTGCCATCACGGCCTTGTTCATGGGTTTCTTGGGCATCATTCAAAACGACATCAAGCGCGTGGTGGCTTACTCCACACTCTCGCAATTGGGTTACATGACAGTGGCTTTGGGTGCTTCGGCTTACTCAGTGGCCGTGTTCCACCTCATGACGCACGCCTTCTTCAAAGCTTTGTTGTTCTTAGGCGCAGGCTCGGTCATCATGGGCATGCACCACAACCAAGACATTCGCTACATGGGCGGCGTGCGCAAGTACATGCCCATCACATGGATCACGTCTTTGCTTGGTTCTTTGGCTTTGATCGGCACGCCTTTCTTCTCTGGCTTCTATTCCAAAGACAGCATCATTGAAGCCGTGGCCGAAAGCCATTTGCCTGCGGCTGGCTTTGCGCACTTTGCGGTGCTGGCGGGTGTCTTCGTCACAGCGTTCTATTCCTTCCGCATGTACTTCTTGGTGTTCCATGGCAAAGAGCGCTATGACCAGAACCCTGATGCCCATCACGGTCACCACGATGATCACCATGACGACCATGGTCACGACGATCATGGTCCGCACGAGTCACCTTGGGTGGTCACAGTGCCCCTGATTTTGTTGGCCATTCCTTCTGTGGTCATTGGTTACATGACCATCGACACCATGCTGTTTGGCGAGTTCTTCAAAGACGCGATCTTTGTGGACGGCGACAAGCACCACGTGATGCATGAATTGGCAGATGCCTTCCACGGCCCCGTGGCCATGGCATTGCACGCTGTGACCACTGCGCCGTTCTGGCTGGCTTTGGCCGGTGTGGTGGTGTCTTGGTACATGTACTTGATCAACCCCGCAGTGCCAGCCGCCATTGGCCGTGCGCTGCGTCCCTTGGTGGTCATTCTTGAGAACAAGTACTTCATGGACTGGTTCAACGAAAACGTTTTGGCCCGCGGTGCACGCGCCTTGGGCAATGGACTTTGGAAAGTTGGCGATCGCACCTTGATCGACGGCTTGCTTGTCAACGGCTCTTGGAAGCTGGTGGGCATGGTTTCAGCCTGGACCCGCAAGCTGCAATCGGGCTACCTCTACCACTACGCCTTGGTGATGATCTTGGGTATTTTCTTGCTCATGACGTACTTCGTCTGGCTCAACAAATAAGGAAGCATCAAAATGAATTTGTTGAGCCTTGCCATCTGGACGCCTATCGCGTTCGGTCTAGTTTTACTGGCTTTGGGTCGTGATGAACAAGCTCCGGCTGTGCGCTGGTTGGCCCTTGTCGGATCGGTCATCAGTTTCCTGATCACACTGCCTTTGTACAGTGGCTTCAAACTTGACACAGCTGCCATGCAGTTTGTCGAAAAAGCGTCTTGGATTGAGCGCTTCAACGTCAACTACCACTTGGGTGTTGACGGCATTTCTGTGTGGTTCGTCATCCTCACTGCCTTCATCAATGTGATTGTGGTGATTGCGGGTTGGGAAGTGATCACGCGAAAAGTGAACCAGTACATGGCCGCGTTCCTCATCTTGTCTGGCTTGATGATTGGCGTGTTTTCTGCATTAGACGGCTTGCTGTTCTACGTGTTTTTTGAGGCCACGCTCATTCCAATGTATTTGATCATTGGTATTTGGGGCGGTCCGAACAAAATCTATGCAGCGTTCAAGTTCTTCTTGTACACCTTGTTGGGCTCACTCCTCACATTGATCGCCTTGATTTACTTGTACACCCAGTCGGGTGGCAGCTTTGACATTGCGGCATGGCACAAGCTGCCTTTGTCGGCCACGGCGCAAAACTTCTTGTTCTTCGCGTTCTTCGCAGCCTTTGCGGTCAAGGTGCCCATGTGGCCAGTTCACACTTGGTTGCCCGACGTGCACGTTGAAGCCCCTACAGGTGGCTCTGCCGTGTTGGCGGCCATCATGTTGAAACTGGGTGCCTACGGCTTCTTGCGTTTCTCCATGCCCATTGCCCCCGACGCAGCGCGCGAGTGGGCCACCTTCATGATCGTCTTGTCCTTGGTGGCGGTGATCTATGTGGGCTTGGTGGCCATGGTGCAACAAGACATGAAAAAGCTGGTGGCTTATTCATCGGTGGCACACATGGGCTTTGTCACCTTGGGCTTCTTCATCTTCAATCCGCTGGGTGTGTCCGGTGGATTGGTGCAAATGATTGCGCACGGCTTTGTATCTGCCGCCATGTTCTTGTCCATTGGCGTGTTGTACGACCGCGTCCATTCGCGTGAAATTGCCAGTTACGGCGGCGTGGTCAACACCATGCCCAAGTTTGCAGCCTTTGCCCTGTTGTTCTCTATGGCCAACTGCGGTTTGCCAGGCACAGCCGGTTTTGTAGGTGAGTGGATGGTCATTTTGGGTGCTGTGAAGTTTGACTTCGTGGTGGGCCTGTTGGCTGCTTCTGCCTTGATCTTCGGCGCCGCATACACCTTGTGGATGTTCAAACGCGTCTACCTGGGTCCTGTCACCAACGATCACGTGAAAGAACTCACCGACATCAACGCACGCGAATTCACAGTCATGGCATTGTTGGCCATTGCGGTGCTTTACATGGGTTTGTATCCCAAGCCTTTCACCGATGTGATGGAAGTCTCTGTGGCCAATTTGTTGCAGCACGTGGCTGCCTCTAAATTGCCTTGATCGCCATTGCGCCGCTGAAACTTAAAGATAGAGAGAACTGACATGATTGACTCAACCAGCTGGACAACGGTGTATCCGGAGATCGCACTGCTGGTCATGGCCTGCGTCATTGCCTTGGTAGACCTGTTGGTCACCAGCCCTAAGCGCACTGTGACATACGTTTTAACCTTGGTGTCCTTGGGTGGCGTGGCATCACTGAATGCGTTTTATGCCGATGCCGGCCACACGCTCTATGGCTTTGGTCGTTTGGTGGTCTCCGACCCCATGGGCCATTGGCTCAAGTGTTTTGCCACCATCGCCGTCATGGTTACCTTGGTCTATGCTCGCCCCTATGCAGCAGAGCGCGACATGTTGCGCGGTGGCGAGATTTTCAGCTTGTCGGTGTTTGCGCTGCTGGGCATGTGCGTCATGATCTCCGGCCAAAACTTCTTGGTCTTGTATTTGGGCCTGGAATTGCTCACGCTGTCGAGTTATGCCTTGGTGGCTTTGCGCCGCGACAACACCCAAGCCACTGAAGCTGCCATGAAGTACTTTGTGTTGGGTGCCATGGCCTCTGGTTTCTTGTTGTACGGCATGTCCATGTTGTACGGCGCCACGGGTTCTTTGGACCTGGCCACTGTGTTCAAAGTCATTGCGAGCGGTCAAGTGAAGCACCAAGTCTTGGTCTTTGGTTTGGTCTTTGTGGTGGCCGGTTTGGCTTTCAAACTGGGTGTGGTGCCATTCCACATGTGGGTGCCTGACGTTTATCAAGGTGCGCCAACTGCTGCAACCCTCATGATTGCTGGTGCGCCCAAATTGGCAGCGTTTGCCATTGCCATTCGTTTGTTGGTAGAGGGCTTGCTGCCATTGGCCATTGATTGGCAACAAATGCTGGCGCTGTTGGCCATTGCCTCATTGCTGGTCGGTAACTTGGCTGCCATTGCACAAACCAACCTCAAGCGCATGTTGGCTTACTCCACCATCGCGCAAATGGGCTTTGTGCTCATCGGCCTGATGTCTGGCGTGGTCAGTGGCAATGCAGCCATGGGCGCCAACGCCTACAGCTCTGCCATGTTCTACGTGGTGGGCTATGTTCTCACCACCTTGGCAACCTTCGGCATCATTTTGCTGCTGGCACGTCAAGGCTTTGAAAGCGAAGAGATCACCGACTTGGCGGGCCTGAACAACCGCAGCCCCTTGTACGCTGGCGTGATGGCCATCTGCATGTTCTCCTTAGCTGGTATTCCACCCATGGTGGGCTTCTATGCCAAGCTGTCTGTGTTGCAAGCCTTGGTGGCTTCCGGCCACACAGCCGACATCGCATTGGCGGTGTTCGCAGTGGCCATGTCTTTAATTGGCGCCTTCTACTACTTGCGCGTTGTCAAAGTGATGTACTTTGATGAGGCGGTGACGGCAACCACCGTTACCGCTGACGCCGACGTGCGTGTTGTTTTGTCCATCAACGGTTTGCTCGTCTTGGTCTTGGGCATTGTGCCCGGTGCTTTGATGTCACTGTGCGCACGCTCAGTGGCCCAGATGTTGGCCAACTGAGCATGGCCGATCAGTCGGATGCACATCTGATTGAAACCAAGCTGAAGGGCCAAGCGCTCTTCAGCGGTTCTTTTCTCCACGCATTCCTCGACACCGTGGCCTTGCCCGATGGCACGCAGGCGACGCGTGAGTATGTGGTTCATCCTGGTGCCGTCATGATTGTCCCTTTGCTAGAACTGCCGGGTCAGCCCTTGCAGTTGGTGATGGAACGACAATTCAGATACCCTGTTCAGCAAGTGATGTTGGAGTTTCCTGCAGGTAAATTGGATCCGAACGAATCGACCCTTCAGTGCGCCCAGCGTGAACTGTTTGAAGAGACCGGCTACAGCGCCAAGCAATGGGCAAGAGCAGGTGTGATGCACCCCGTCATTTCTTATTCCACCGAGTTCATTGATATTTGGTTTGCCAAAGATCTCAGCCTAGGAGAGCGTCAGCTCGACCCTGGTGAGTTCTTGGAAGTCATCACGAAAACACCAGAAGCTTTGCAAGAAGCCTGCTTAAAGGGCGAAGTGACCGATAGCAAAACTTTGACCGGCATGTTCTGGTTGCAGAATTATTTGTCGGGCCGGCATCAGCTCAACTGGGTGAATGCAGCATGAAAGTCTTGAACCTTCAGTGCGCGGGCATGCACACCTTTGAGGGTTGGTTTGGTTCTGAAGAAGATTACCAATCCCAGCGTGAAAGAGGCTTGGTGGCTTGCCCAATGTGTGCCAACACCGAAGTGCGCAAACTTCCATCTGCACCGCGTTTGAATTTGGGTGCAGCAGAGCCTCGTTCGGCCAAGCCTGAACCCCAAGAAGAGCCATCAGCCAACACGGGAACTGTCTCTCCTGCATCCAATGTGTCATCGGTGCCCACTGCTGAAGCCGTTGTTGCTGGGTTGGCGCAAGTGCATCCTGAAGCAGCAGAGATGGTTCAAGAAGCTTGGATGAAGATGGTCAAGCACGTTATTGCCAATACGGAAGATGTAGGACAAAACTTTGCTGAAGAAGCGCGCAAGATGCACTACGGCGAATCGGAAGAACGCAACATTCGAGGGCAAGCCTCGATCGAAGAAACGAAAGACTTGTTAGAAGAGGGCATTGAGGTCATGCCTCTGCCAGTGCCTGATGCGCTGAAGGGCGGGCTTCAGTAGAACTTTAGCTGCTTTCTAAAAAAATTTTCGATCCATATCTTTTGCTTAGTTTTTGGATCGCGATGTCATCGTGCTGAAACATATTCTCTAAAAATAAACCATGGCTTTGTGTTCCAGGCCAAAAAATGGGTTGCAATTTTCTGCCAACTTTTACAGGCAAGTAATCTCTCATTTTTGACATGACATAAAGCCACAAATCGTCACCTCGAGGGCAAAGTTCTTGAAGTATTTCGATGTTTGTCGTGTCTTCATGCAAGCTGTTAGGTGGATATAGCACACCGCCAACGCCAATCGGTAAGGTGTCTCTGCTCGGCATGCGTGCAAGGCCGTCTTGTACGTCAAAACTCCAGTCGCAATAGGGTGCCAGTTGATGTGATGTAATTGTGTGAAAGCGGTGAACTGCGCCAGCTGCAATGGCTGTGGGGTTTGCTTGAGAACCTTCAATTAAGTGTTGAAGCCATAGGCGAGGGTAGTAAATATCGTCGTCACAAATCGCAATGTGCGCATTTGGAAAAGCGATGAGCGATGGAATGATTTTTTTAAAAGACTTGAGATCCTCCGTCGCCCTGATTTCAATTTTGTGTGCCAATGTCGTCAAGCTTTTGGGGAGGTCTCCAATTTCATGGTTGGCAATCCATAAAATTAGCTTGTCCGGTCGTGCTGTTTGCTCTAGCAAACTTTCAATCGTTAAATGAAGCCATTTAAATCTTGGTCTATGTGAAGTTAGCGAAACGATGAGTTCACTGCTTAGCGAATGCTGCTTAGCGGTAATTGGGAATTGAATTTTTTCTTGTTCATACAAGTTCAATAAAACACCCATAGGTGTTTCAAAGAATTTAGAGCGACCGATCACAAGACTTCTTGTTTCGAATCTAATTGCTTCATTTCAGTGCATTCTTTGAGGTAGATCTCAAGCTGCCATGACAGAACAAACATGCATCCCCCAAAAAGATAGATGAGCGCACAATAAAAGAAATCCTGAGCCTCAAGCCTAGAGTTGTGTGCATACCTGTACATGACAATGGCAGCTGGTGTTAGCCAGAGGGAAACAGAAAGCATTCGGACTGGATTGCTTGCAATTAATTGAATGATCCGCAACATAAATTTTCCCCGGCAACAAGCAGAAATTGGATTTGGAATCATCCATCAGTTGCCAAATTTAGCGTCGAGGTAGCCAAGTGCTGCCGATGCTAAACCCATCGTTAGGCCAAGAAAGGCAAAGGCAGGTGCAGCGGGTCCTGAAATGCATGCTGCTGCGCCAGATGCAGCCGCTAAAGCGCCGGCGCCTGCTGCTGCACCCGCAAAATAGCCAGCACCGCTGACTTCGTCAATTTCAATTTCAGAGAGCGCTCTCATCGATGTTTGTACAGACATTTTCAACCTTTCAATTTGATGTGATTTCAATCGAATGTTTGACTAACACTCGTTGTTAAGCATCGCAGATAGAAAGATTTTGAAAGTGCGTATTAACACCTATATTTGTGAATTTTTGTATTCAAAATATAATAAATTTAGAATTTTAAGTATCAATTTAGTGAGTTTAATGGTTTTTAGATATTGCCACATTCCAACGCACTTACTCAGCCCTGATGTTCCGATCCTTGATGATGACCTTCCATCGAGCAATGTCACGCTCAATGAAGGCTGCCAGTTCGGTATGGCCAAGGGGCGCAGGTTCTGCGCCTTGAATTTGTAATTGCTTAGACACTTCAGGATCTAAAACTGCTTTTTGCAAGTCTTTGCTGACCTTTTGTGTAATTTCAGCAGGAACTTTTGATTGGAAAAATAGGGCGTACCAAATTTCATATTCAAAACCAGTCAAACCTGCTTCTGAAATAGTGGGTACATCTGGCAAGTTGCGGTCGCGTTTGGCGCTGGCCACCGCCAATGGGATCAGCTTCCCCGTTTTGATGTGTTGAATGACGCTGGGCACAGCGTTGATACCGACTTCCACATGACCTGCCAACATTTCATTCACAGAAGGTGAAGCGCCCTTGTAGGGAATGTGAACCAACTTGGTGTCGGACATGCCTTGGAACATTTCCATGGCCAAGTGATTGGGGCTGCCAATGCCGCTCGAGCTGTAATTCAATGTGCCTGGTTGTTTCTTGGCATAGGCGATCAGGTCTTTGACGGTTTTGACTTGAAGGGAGGGGTGTACTGTCAAGATAGGCACATTGATCAGTACGCGGCCTACCGGCGAGAAATCCTTGGACGCAGAGTAGGGTAGTTTGCTGTTGATCAAGGGACCTGTGACAAAGTTAGAGCCCGCACCCATGACCAATGTGTAGCCGTCGGGTTGTGCGAACGCACCTGCTTGCAAGCCTGGAACACCTGGTTTGTTTTCAATCACAACAGGCTGGCCCCAAATGTCGGAAAGTTTTTTACCAACCACCCGCATAGCGTTGTCGGCAGCTGCACCTGCTGGAAATGGAATGATGATCTTGACTGCTTTTTCAGGATAGCTGGCGTGTGCCAACGTGAAGAAAGTCAAGCCGGCAATCGCCAGCAGAGATTTGAAATGTGTCATGTGGGTTTGTGGCGTGGCTTGTGTTCAGCCCGAAGTAGATGAAGGCTTATTTGCTCGGTAAAGCTTTGGAGATCTTGTGCGACCTTGCCGAAGGAATCGTTTTTGATAAAGCGATCTTCGTGCATGTACAAAGCGCGATTGAGTTCAATTTGCAAGCTGTAGCGCCCGTTTGATGGATTGGCATATTTACGAATCAACTCGGCACCTTTGTAGGGATTGTTGATCCCCACTGTGTAACCCAGTGATCTGAAAATTTGAGCGGCTAGTTGTGTGATCTCTTCAGAGGAAGTTAACCCATCGTGATCACTGATGACGATGTCTGGTCTTGGCTTGCCGTTGTCGTCGTTCATGGCATTGCCTGTCGACTTCATCGAGTGACAATTGAGGTGCAAGCATTGACCAAATTGGTGGTGCGTATCGTTCAGAAGTTGCGACAGTTTTTGGTGGTAAGGGTCGTAGCATGTCTCGATGCGATGACGAACCTCACTGATGCAAAGGGGGGCGGAGTAGATGGGTTTGCCCGGCAGTATCAGTTTGCGAATGAGGCCAAAGCCTTTTTGAGTTTTGTCGGTTGGCCGAAGGGGTTCTGGCCAAGTTTCTGCTAAGAGGGAAGGGTCTATGTCGTCACGCGCTCGATTGGCATCGAGATAGGCGCGGTGAAACTTGGCCGCCAGCAAAGGTGCTTTGAATTGAACAGCGGCGAGCCACAGTTCATCGACAAATGCATCCCAGCTGGTGGCCAAATCCTCTGCGCTGGCAATGGTCTGAACATCATCAGGCCATGCGCCCCAGCTGTGTGGCGAGTCAACCACCACGGGCAACTTGGCAGTGCCTGCATCAGGTGCGAGCACATAGAAGTTGGGTGGTGATGGATGAACTTTGGTCAGCATGGGGTAGCAAATGGCAAATCAGAACTGATGCATGACACCAAAGCCATAGCTGTTGGCTGTGCTGTTCGCTTTGTTGGTGTTGCTGACATCTCTGTCTTTGAACACATACAAGGTGCTGCGCTTGCTTAAGAAATAACTGTACTCACCTTGAGCCTTTTTCATGGTGCCGTTCTTGTCTGTTTGAATGGAACGGTCCATGACGTTGAACGTCACGCGGCCTTGCGTGCCAACTGATGCCGTAGCGCCCAGAATCTTGAATTCCACCGTGTCACGGGTGGTGGCGGTTGCATTGTATTTTTCGTTGCCCATGGCAAAGTAGGGTCGTACAAAGCCCAAGTTGTAAGACACAACGGCTTGAACTTTGCTCTTGTAGTCGTTGACTTGCAAGCCGCCTGTTTTCTCATCCCAACCATAGCCAACGCCACCACTCAGTTTGCCATCGGCATAGTTGGCTGCAAGCTGGTATTGCTTGATGTCAGCCTCGCCTTTTAAATTGGCATTGGTGGTTGAAGGGGCGTCGGGGCCGGCAAAGTTCAAGCGACCTGCAAAGTTAAAGGGGCCCACATTGGGTGATTTGTATGTAAAGGCGTTGGACACGCGGTTATTGCCATTCAAAATGCGTGTACCAATGGCCGTAGAGCCTGCGTCATGAATGATCCACCGCAGGTTTTGTGCCAATTGGGAATACAAGGGTGAGCCTGTGGGTGCACTGGAATCGGTGCGACCCATGTTGAAAGTGCCCCATTTGCCTTGCAAGCCAACATATGCATATCGAAAGTTGGGGGTGACCAGAGAGCCATCGTCGGCATTGATGCCAAATTCCAAACCATAAATGGCGGCGTTGCCTTCTCCTAAGGACTCCGTGCCGCGAAAGCCCAAGCGGGAAGTGTTGTCGGTCAATTTTTGCACGCTTGCGCCGGGTTTGCCGTAACTGGCAGTTGAATTGACTTGGGCTTGAGTCTTGTCAAGGCTGACGTCAATGCGGCCATAAATCTGTAATGCATTGCTGGCGGGTGGTGCGTCATCTTCGTCGGCCATGGCCGAGCCAGTGAATGTCATGAACGCAATGGCCGCGCAGATGGCGGATTTGAATGCGCGAGGATGCTGTGATGGCATGTGAGTTCCTTGTGTTGTTTCGTCTAATAAAACAATGATAGTGACTACTTTTCATTGAATTATTTGGAATTTACCTCATAAAAATCTTAGATTCAAATCGAATGTTGTTTTTATGATTTGTTTCAACAAATGAAACATTTCTGAAATTGAGATTTTTAGCACAACTCAAACGAGCAAGCAGACGCAGAGCGAATGCGCTCATACTGAAATTGAAGGAGCTGGATGGACCGATTAGGTGCTGGTCTTGAGTGCGTTGGAGATCAAAGCAGCAAAGTGCTGAAGGCGCTGTAGGTAGTGCGCATGCTGTTCGTCAAATCGAAGTTTGGGTCCTGCCAAGCTGAGTGCAGCAACGACTTCATTTTGCGCATCGACAATGGGTACGGCGATGGCCAGAACATCGGGCGTGATTTCACCGTCGGAAACGGCATGCCCTTCGCTGAGGATCTTGCTCAGTTCCTGAGTCATTTTGCTGCGTTGCGTGATGGTGTTCTTGCTGTACCGCGGTAATTCGGAATTGAGCAAGGCATGCTTCACTTCGGGCGGTGCATAAGCCAGCAGCAATTTGCAGGAAGCGCCGGCATGGAGCTTGCGCCGGCTCCCAGCGCCACTTTGTGTTTTGGTGGTGCGTGTACTTTGCCAGTGGTCGATGCACACACATTCCAAGCCATCTCTGACGCGCAGTTGAACATTTTCATTGCATTCACGACCTAAAGCCAGCAGGTATTGGCGTGCAATGCGTACCAACGCAATTTGTTCTTGAGCCGCCACGCCGATGTACAGCGATTGAATATCCAGAAAATAACAAGGCCCTGGATTTTTTCGAATCACAAAGTTGCGCTGTTCCAGAGTGAATAAAATGCGGAAGGCGCGCGCTTTGGTGTTTCCAGACAACTTGGCCAACTCTGTCACACCCAATCCAGGCCTTTGCGCAACAATGAGCAACAGCGCCATGGCTTCATCAACGGCAGAGATGGTGTAATCGGTCATGGCGCAATCATAAGTGCTGCTGTTGAGAACTCATGTCTTAATGACTTCAAAGCTCGTTCAATTTCATGAGGCTATCTGCGATTGCCATACCAATCCTGCACAGCAGACACGAAGCGCTGAACACCTTCAGCCACACTGGCTGCGTCTAATGCACCGTATGACAATCGCTGGTAGTTGGCGTCATGCACTTGCGTGAGACCAAACGCAAAACCTGGAATGGACGCCACTTTGAACTTCTCTGTCATGGCGCGGTTGAACGCAATGGGTTCAGTGCCTTGCGCTAAACCGGGCAGTTTCATCAGCACGTAAAACGCGCCTTGCGTTTTGGGAAATTGCACCAAGTCACCTAAACCTTCGAGCGTCTTGTAAACCGTTTGTCGCACTTGGCTTAAGGCCTCCACTTTGGGTTCTACCCAAGGCTTGCCTTGTTTCAAGGCTTGCAATGCCAAGAGCTGAGAGGGCATTGGCGCACAAATGAGGTTGGTGTCCTGCACCTTGTTCATGGCATCAAACAGGTCTGATGGAAACACCACGTAGCCCACACGCCAGCTGGCCATGCCGTAGTTCTTCGACATGGAGTAAAAAGACAAGGTGTGCTTCATGGCGCCTGGAATGCTGGCAGGCGAGAAGTGCTTCACGCCTTCATAAGTGAAGTATTCATAAGCCTCATCACTGAAGTGATAAAGACCGTGCTGAGCGCACAACGCGTTGATGGCGCGCAAGGAGGCTTCTGAATAAACGGCGCCTGTCGGGTTGTTGGGTGACACGGTCACGATGGCGCGCGTGTGGGGCGTGATGGCGGCAGCCATGGCTTCAACGTTGAGGCTCCAGTCGTCGTTGGCCGGAACGGGAACAGGTACACAACCGCACATGCGGATGGCCATTTCTTGGTTGAAATAAAACGGCATCGGCAAGATGAATTCATCACCGGGATCGGCCACGGCCAAGACTGAATTCAAGAAGGCCATGTTGCTGCCCGCTGTCACCATCAGCATGGCATCTGTGCCCAATTGGACTTGGTTTTCTTGTGCCAACTTGGCTTGGATGGCATCGACCAAACCGGGGTGGCCACTGACACCTAAGTATTTGTGCAAGCTACCGTCACCCATCATGCTGGGCAGCGCGGCAATGGCTTCGGCGGGCGGACCATAATTAACCACGCCTTGTCCAAGCGAAATGGTGCCAGGGTTGTTCCTGACCAAGGCCGCAATGGTAGGGATGATGGGCGTTTCAACGGCGGCCAGTCGGAGGTGAGGGCGAATCATAAGCTTGGGTCTTTGGATTGATTGGCTGTTCTGGAATGCGTCTATTGGATTAAAGTATCGCTCATGAACAGTTTTGAAACATGGGGCTCCACCTTGTTGCCCAGCATTGAATTGCTGGCCACCTTGGCCTTTGCATTGTCAGGGATTATGGAGGCAGCGCGCAAACGCATGGATGTGGTGGGTGTCTGTGTTGTGGGGTTTTTGGCAGCCTTTGGCGGCGGCACTCTGCGTGATATTTTGCTTGATCAACGCCCGTTCTTTTGGGTGGAAAATGAAGTTGTGATGTGGGCCGTTCTGGCGTTGTGCATTTTGTCCATTACCTTCATGCGACAAAGGCACTTTGAGCTGACGGAGAAAACCATTCAGTGGCCCGATACGCTGGGATTGGGGTTGTTTACAGCATCAGGTGTGGCTCAGTCCTTAGCGCTGGGAATGTCGCCTACTGTGGCTGTTTTGATGGGTACCATTACTGGCATTTTTGGGGGCGTGTTGCGCGACATTGTCTGCAATGAGATTCCGGTGTCTTTCAAAGACCACCGGCCTTACGCTTTGTGCTCGGTAGCCGGTGGTGTCATTTACATTGTATTGGCTGCAGTTGATGCAGAGCCTTGGTTTTGCATGACGGTTTGCGCCGTGATCACCATTGTGTTTCGCATGCTGGCCATTTGGAACAACTGGGTGCTGCCCGCTTGGCGAAAAGATTAAGTGGTCAGGCACCCACCATTCATGACATGCGCACCAAGTGCCCTGGCCGTGCAGAAGTAATTTCTCCATGGCGCTGAACTTGCTCACCCGCTACCCACGTGGCCACATAGCCATGCGCCTTTTGCAGAAAGCGTTTGCCGCCTGCTGGTAAGTCGTGAACCAACTCAGGCAAGCCCACACTCAATTTTTGCGGGTCAATGGCATTGATGTCGGCGCGCATGCCCACCGCCAAAACACCGCGGTCTTTGAGACCTAAGTAGTTAGCATTGCGCCGGGTCAGCATTTCAATCACGGACTCGAGGGGCAAAGTGTCCTTGCCTCGTCCTTGAACCCAATGCGTCAGCATGAACGTGGTGAAGCTTGCATCACACACAGTACCTACATGCGCACCTGCATCACTGAGACCGCTCAATGCCCGGGGGTGACCCAACATTTTGCGAACGGTGTCGAGATTGCCTTCGTTGTAATTGAAGATGGGGAAGTAAATCAAACCCTTGCCATCGCCTGCACTCAAATGATCGTAGATCACTTCCAAAGGTGTGACACCTTTTTGCTTCGCGCGTACCAAGAAGCTTTCCATCACGGAGGGTTCGTAATTCAAAGTGACTTCGAGTGGGAACATGCGCCCACTGATCATGTCGATCTTGGCCAACAAGATGTCGACCAATGGCGGAATGGAGCTGCCATCGCCAGCCAGTCGTTCAGACTTTTCTGAGAGGATGCGGGCTTTTCTGGCGGGGTCGCGCAAGGCAGCAGCACGTTCAGCCAAAGGCAGGTGGGCCACTTCTTTGTAAGAAGGGAATCCCATGAAGGGATGGAAGCTGGCGTCCAAGCCATTCAACACGCCAATGCCGCGTGCACCTGTTTGCATGAAGAGGGGCAGGCCATTGGCCACAGCCTGTTCCACGCGTTCCTGTATGCGCAAATACTGCTCACCACCCGGGTCACGTTGCAGCCAAGTCAGTGATAGCGATTTGCCACTGGCTTTTGCAATGGCTTCGACCAAGTCAAATTCGGCATCAAATTCGGTAGGACCGTTCAGCAGGTTGTAGTCGCTCACCATTTGGACCACACCGTGATTCATACCTTCGAAGGCCTTGGCCAAGCCAGTCAGCTCTGCATGGCTGGCCTCGGCCGCAGGGGTGTCCTTGCCTTCTGAGGTGCGGTGGTTGTCACTGCGACCTGTACTGAAGCCCGCTGCACCGGCTTCCAATGCTTCGCGCAGCAAGGCTCGCATTTGTTCAATGTCTTGCGGCGTGGCCACTTCCTTGGCCAAAGCGCGCTCTTTCATGACGTACATGCGTAGCGGGTCGTGCGGCACTTGCACCAAAAAGTCGAGGCTGTGAGGCGTGGCGGCCAAAGCATTCATGTACTCTGGAAAACTCTCCCAGTTCCACACAATGCCTTCATGCAAAGCGGCGCCAGGAATGTCTTCCACACCTTCCATGAGTTTGACCAAATCGTCTTCAGCGCCAGGACGCTTGGGCGCAAAGCCGACGCCGCAGTTGCCCAAGACCACGGTGGTCACGCCGTGGTAGATGCTGGGGGTGAAGCATTCATCCCAAGTCACTTGACCGTCGTAGTGGGTGTGCAAATCGACAAAGCCCGGTGTGATCCATAAACCGGTGGCATCGATGGTTTCTTTGGCGACTTCGTTGATCTGCCCGATGTGGGTGATGCGCCCACCTTGAATGCCAACGTCTGCGACAAAAGGTTTTTGGCCTGTGCCGTCGACCACCGTACCGTTTTTAATCAAGCAATCGAGCATCTTTTCTTCTCCACAAATACGCCAAGGACATGCCACTCACAATGTGCCATATGCCCCACAGGCTGGCCAATGTCACCATGCCCAAGTCGCTGTTGAATTGCACCGCAATGATGCCCAGTGCCAAGCCAGAATTTTGCATGCCGCCTTCAATCATGACGGCGCGGCGATCACGTTCGCTCACACCCATCACCACACTGGTGATCCAGCCAAAAAACAAGCCGCTGGCGTTGTGCAAAACGACCAACAGCAATGTGGGCAGCAATCCCAGTGTGAGCAATTGACGCTCTTTGATAAGGCCTGCCACGATGAACAAAAGTAGTGCAATCAGTGAAAAATTGCCAAGCGGTTTGCGAATGCGCTCGGTCAAGGTCGGCAAGCGATGCGAGGCCATCAAGCCTAATGTGAGGGGCACACCCAGCAGCAAAAACAAGCTGATCCAAATGCCAGATGCATCGATGGACAACTCTTTCAACCACGAGGCTGTCTCGGGGTTGGCCGCCATCATCCAGCTGAAGTTGAAGGGCGTGGCAAACAGCGCAATGATGCTGGCAACAGCCGAGATGCTGACCGACAAAGCGGTGTTGCCGCGCCCCATGTGGGTCACCACGTTGCTTAAGCTACCGCCAGGGCAAGCCGCCACCAAAATCATGGCGGCTTCAACATTGGGCGGGAGGTCGAGTAACAGCGTGGCCGCCCAAGTGCCAACGGGCAACAGAATGAATTGAGGAATGAGGCCGCAGATGACAGCTTTGGGTTCTTGTGCAACACGCTTGAAGTCTTCGAGGCGCAGTTCCAATGCAACCGAAAACACCATGGTCGCCAAGACCAAACTCAGGACGATCTGCGATGCGTTCATGTTCAAGACCTTCGTGCAAGGGGCAAATTCAACAGTAAGTTTTGCGGTTTGATTTTGAGAAGATTTTGTGGGTCCATGGCCATGGCCATGTAAACCGGTTTGCCACTGACGTCTTGCAGCATGTCACTGCCGTTGTCAAAGTTCAGCACAAACAAGCACAGCATGCGACGTTGCCGGTCTTCGTCAATGCTCTGACCGTTGTACAAGTCGTTGAGCATGCTGCTGGCCTGCGCATCCAAACCCACATGCCACACCCAATGGGCATCTTCAATTTCTCGGGCAGTGGCAATGCGCACGCTGGCGCTTGTGAAATGCACAATCCAACGTTCCAGTACGCGGCAGAATGCGTCGATGAGGGGTTGACCCAGATTGAGGCAGGCCACCATGTCAAAGCGCTCACTGCGCTCCCAGTAACTGTCTTCGTTGCTGTCTTGAATCACATCCAGATCGACAGTGCGAAGTGGGATGCCACCTTGTTTCAGTAACTCGCCCACACTGCCAAAGCCGCTTTCAAGGGCATGCCGTTCCACTGTTTCATGGTCGGCTGCCATCACGGAGCCATCGTCAAGGACAGAAATTTTTTGTGCTCTGAACAGCAATTCTGCGGCACGTGCTTCTAGGGGCGTGCAGTCGTCACCCAGCACATGTTGCACCAGCACTTGCGTGATTTGATTCACCAAAATGGGGGGCACATCGACGCCTTGACCTTCAAACAAAGCCCAGTAACTGGCTTCTAGTGTGGCGTGCGCCAAGATGCGATTGCGAAAGCGCAGCCAAACCGCCATGTTGTCGGCGGCATCACGGTCTTGAATCTGGGCCAAGTCGGCTGCTTGCAAATCCAGGCGCGGATTTTCCAGCAAGCGTTCATGAATTTGAATTTCATGCTTGCAAGAGCTCTCAATGGGCGCCAATTCAGGGCGCAGCAGTAAAACTCTTAGAAAATCGTCGGTGACGGTAAGGTGACCCCTCGCGTCTTTCTTCAGTTGTGCATAGCCCGCTTGGGGCCAAAGACTTTGCGCTGAATCACTCATCGTTTATTGCAGTTCTATCTCAAATTGGTTTTTTGCCACGGGGAATCACAGCCGTGATTTTTTGAACTGGACGCTCGGTGTCCACCGCGATGGTTTTGGGTGGCGAGGTGTCCTTTTTGGGTTTCTTGGATTCTTTGTTTGATTTTTGTTGACCTTTGGCCATAGGAACACCTTGAGGTAGTTAAGCACTCAGTTTAAGCGAGGCACAATCAATGCACGCGGTACAAGGGCATCAGAAGCTGCATATTCAGGGTTTTTCATGACAATATTTCACATTCCTGCCGATGAGGTCGAGCTCACGGCCATCCGCTCACAGGGGCCAGGGGGTCAAAATGTGAACAAGGTGGCCAGCGCCATTCAATTGCGCTTTGACATTCGCGCTTCCAGTTTGCCCATGGCATTGAAAGAACGGTTGCTCGTTATGTCAGACCATCGCATTACCCAAAGCGGGGTGGTGGTGATCAAATCGCAAGAGCACCGCAGTCAAGACATGAACCGAATGGCGGCACTGCTGCGATTGCACGATTTGCTGGAAATGGCGGCGGTGGTCCCCAAGAAACGCAAAGCGACACGGCCCACTCGCAGCTCTCAAGTGAAGCGTGTCGAGAGCAAAGTGAAAAGAGGGCAGACCAAAGCGTTGCGCGGCAAAGCAATTTGGGATTGAATCAGCCCAGTTGCGCGTCAACCCAATCACGTGCTTGCGCCAAGACATCCGTGCCATCGGCCTGCAGCACATGCCGGTGGGGCATGCTTCTGAGCCAAGTGAGTTGTCGCTTGGCCAATTGACGGGTCGCAAAGACCCCGCGATCTCGCAGTTCTGCCATGGGCAGGCTGCCATTGAGTGCCTCCCATGCTTGGCGATACCCCACACAGCGCATAGAGGGCAGGTCGATGTTCAAGTCACCTCGCGCGCGCAAGGCTTTAACTTCATCTAAAAATCCTTGGGCCAACATCTCGTCAAAGCGTTGCGCAATGCGGCGGTGTAGCCACGCTCGATCTAGAGGCTCAAGGCTCAGCATGGGGACGTTGTGGAAGTTCAGTGCGTTTGTTGGGGCTTGGCCTTCAGCTGTTTCAGGGCTTGTGTTGGTCGTGCTGATGTTGTGTTGAAAGCTCGACAAAGGCTGGCCAGAGATTCTAAAAACCTCCAGCGCACGGGCAATGCGTTGGCTGTCGGCAGGTGCCAATCTTGCCGCTGTTTGCGGATCGACGGCTTGAAGTTGCGCATGCATGGCGGGCCAACCAGCCACTTCGGCTTCTGCTTGAATTTGGGCTCTGACTTGAGGGTCGGCAGCAGGCATGTCGTTCAAACCCTCTAGCATGGCTTTGAAGTACAGCATGGTGCCGCCTACCAACAAGGGAACTTTGCCACGGCTTGCAATGTCGTTCACCAAGCTGGTCGCATCGCGCGCAAATTCGGCTGCGCTGTAGGCGACTAGAGGATCGCGAATGTCAATCAGATGGTGTGGTACGGCGGCCAACTCTTCTTGTGTGGGTTTTGCTGTGCCAATGTCCATGCCCTTGTAGACCAAAGCAGAGTCCACGCTGATGATTTCTGCGCCACCGCGTGATTGCAAATGCGCTGCGATGGCCAAGGCCAAGCCTGTTTTGCCGCTGGCGGTGGGTCCGGCAATGGCGAGCGCACGAACTTTCATGGTGCGGTGGACTTTGGTGTAGACGGATTTATGCGCGGCAATGGAATTCTGCGAACAGCCAAGCTGCCGATCAAGGCCAAGCATGCGGACCAGAGCATGAGGCCCTGGGCCATGGCTTGAAGCGGGTCTGTCATGTGCGTGCCAATCCAGGTGCCCATGGCAAAAGCCACCAGCATCATTGAAAAACCGTTCAGTGCCGAGGCCGTGCCAGCCATTTCTGGGAAAGGGGCGATGCAGCCACTTTGGCCGCAAGGTTGATGCACGCCATGGGCCAATAAAAAGATGTTGATGGGCACCATGATGGCCCATGCACCAAACCAAGATTGGCCAGGGCCAACATAAGCCACCAGCATTAACAGCAAACCGGCAAACAAGCTCACAAAGCTGGCCACAAACACACAAGTTTGCACACTGATGCGCAGCAACAACCAGCGGCAGAAAAAAGTGCCAACGATGTAGGACAGCGACATCGAGACCATTAGCAGGCCATACACCGTTTTACTCAAGCCCATGCTTTGCGTAAACACAAAAGACGATGTGGCCAAGAAAGTAAACAGACCTGCAAAGGATGCCGTAGAGAGGGCGCTGTAGGCCTGAAACGTGGGGTTGCGAACAATGTGCTTGACCGACGCCCACAAAGTCTTTGCTTGAAGTGCATGCGGGTTGCGCTGCTTCAAACTCTCGTCAAAATAAAAGTAAATCAGGACCCCAGTGAGCGCAGCAAACATGACCAAGCTGCTAAGAGCCCAACGCCATCCCAACAAATCCGTGAGGTAGCCACCCACGGGCACGCATGTGCAAGCAATCAAACCCAAACCCGACAGCGCTTGAGACATCACTTTGGCGCCTTGTACGGGCTCGTACAAATCACGAATGACGGCCCGTGCGGCCATGACGCAAGCGCCCATGGCCACGCCCTGAAGCGTGCGGCCTGCAATCAAGGTTTCAATGTCAGGCGCCAAAGCGCACGCAATGGCCGATGCCGCGTAGACAGCAATGCCGCCCAACAAAACGGGTCTGCGGCCCCATTTGTCGGACAAAGGACCCCAGACCAATTGAGAGGTGCCGAAAGCGAGGAGCAGGGCTGTGAGGGTGAGTTGTGCCTGCACCATGCTGGCCCCAAAGCCTTGGGTCAAGGCGGGCAGGGCAGGCAAATACAAATCGGTGGTGACCGGTTGCAAGCCCAGTAGCAGTGCCAGCAGCAGCACCGTCATGGCTTGGCTGCGTGAACTTGTGGGTGTGTGGGACATCAACGGCCTCGCAAGAACAAGGCGTCTAATTCGCGCATGCTGACCTGTCGCCAAGTGGGGCGGCCGTGATTGCATTGATCCGACCGTTCGGTGGCTTCCATCTGGCGCAACAAGGCGTTCATCTCATCCAAGGTGAGCTTGCGATTGGCCCGCACCGCACCATGGCAAGCCATGGTGGCCAAGATTTCGTTTTGCGCACGTTGCACCACGGTGGCAGCATCGTGCTGGGCCAACTCGGCCAGAACGCTGCGGGCCAA
>JACCDW010905367.1_pt1 | contig 25323 bp, 26 predicted proteins | sample 7449781 | NCBI WGS metagenome assembly JACCDW01 (sample SAMN15323449, study PRJNA562643) | freshwater metagenome | isolation source: river surface water | place: USA:Blue River Watershed | collected 2017-08-18
AGTGCTGGAAGCAATGACTGCAATAACTGACTCGCCCCAGTTCCAGCCACATTAGTTAAATGCAATCGCAGAAATTTGATAGGCATATTTAAATATATTAAAATAAGATAATTATGGTTAACTATCAGTGTTTTAAATAAACAAACATTCTTTTATATATTAATTTAATGACGCCAGACAGGCAGAATATAGCAAAAAACAGTGAAGGGGAAAAATAACCTACACCTCGAATAAATAATTCCACAATTAACATATAGATCGCGCACAGCGGAAAAAAATAAGATATATTTTCTCCAAATTTAAATTCTTGAATATTTCTTCTCAAGAAAAAACCTGCGGCAATCGATAAAATAAATAGAAAGAAAACAAATAGAAGTCCAACAATACCAAACTCACCGACAATTTTTGCCATGAGAAAACCACCATCCGTTCTATTCAGTGCAGAGTCATGTAGAGATTCAAGAATTGATGTTGCAGTACCTGGCGGTTCATTACCAAGGTTTTGAAAACCTATACCAAAGCCAGACGTAAACGAAAAAGCAGAAACCATATTCTGCCATCCCTGAATGTATACAAGTCGAGTAATATTTTCAGATGAATCGTCACTTAATCGATCGAAGAAATAATTAAATAAATCTGGCGCAACCACAGCAACATTTGAAATTGAAAAATATACCAAAATTCCAAGCACCAAGATACTTTTGATGGACAAAGAAAGCAATAAAAGCAAAAGGGTTACCACCAAAATAGTGAGACTTGGCATTAGCATAGCGAGTGCTAAGCTAACTATACAAACACATATCCGCATCCTGGTATTACATACCAACAATGCCAAACAAGCCATTGGCGCATAGACTAACGCGTAATGACTAGGCTCACTAAATGGGAATATTGGAGATGCAAGTAATTCATACGGTCCAAGTCGTAAAGGCATAAATATCCCGATAAATCCAATAATAACCATTAAAAAATAGAATTTTTTTATCCAAAGAACAACGCTTCTCGCCTGATCTGCAACAGTGCATTCATCAAATATCTGACTAATTCCCACCCCACCAATGAAGAAACCAAATATAGATAAAAGCTGCCTCAAACTCGCAGGCTGGCCCAAAATAAAGTATGAAAAAGCACTAGAAAAAACGGCAGAAAAAATTATCCAAAGAAAAATTTTTTTAATTATGAATTTATGCTTCAACAAAATAACGAATAATGATACAATCATCATGCCCGTCGCTAGTGACGAAAATGAAAACATGACCATAGCAAACGAAGGAAAAAGGAACCATGCTGCAATTAGGTAAGGATACTTATTTTCCATAATTACACCAACCTTCGAATATAATATTTAATAATTGCGAAGTAAAAATCTATATAAGCAAACAATGGAAAGCGAGATCGAGTAACAATTTTTGCTCGACGGGTTTCCCTCAGGACACCAATAATATCACTATTACTAACCCCATTAATACCCATAATTACTGTGACAGATTTAAAGTAACCAGGCTGAATAGATCTACTAGCACGCAACAGAAACTCGTAGTCACCGGCAATCTTAAACGAGATATCATACAGGCCATATTTTAAGTAAAGTTCGCGATTATGCATTGAACCAACGTGGGCAACAGTCATGTTCCGTCTAAATTCTTTCCAATTCCAAGGGCGACCTATAATTCGTCCATTACGGCTACCAAGTGCGATTGTTGAACTCCAGTAATTGATGTGAGGTGCACTCTTAATATGATCTATGTACATGCGTAGGGCTCCAGGCTCAAGCGTATCATCCGCTCCTACAAATGAAATGAAGGAACCACGCGATGCCGTAATTGCTTTGTTCCAGGCGTCATAGATACCTTCGTCGGGCTCACTGACCCAGTACGAAAGAATTTTCTCATAATTGCGGATGATATCCACAGTACCATCTGTCGAGCCGCCATCTATAATCACATATTCTACTTCATCACAGATCTGCAGCGCAATGCTTTCAATTGTTGATCTTAGAGTTTTAACACCATTAAAAACGACCGTAACCAAAGTAATAATGGGAGGTTGAGATGTTACATGAGTCGCGTCGCAACCGACATTTTGTTTATTTTTCAAAGCTCATACTCTTGCTGAAACTTCATCTATTCATATGCACGTGTAATGACAAAATTATATTGCGTGAAATTTAATATTAAAATATAAGTGAATTTGGATGACCTGATATCATTGATTGATGAATAAATACATCATCGAGGTAGCCTATTCGTGCGTAAAAAACATATCCACGATTGGTCAAATAAGATCGTATTTCACTACTACCGAACAAATTATTAGAATTATTTTCAATCACCATGCACCGAATCATTACCTCGTCTAAATCTAAACTTTTTAACACGTCAAGCTCAACACCTTCTACATCAATCGACATTAGAAGAACTTCGGTGATATCTTGCTCAGCTAATATAGATGACAATGGTTTGCATTGCACCATTCGCTCCAAAGATTCCAATCCACAAGCTTTGCTAACGCCACCTGTGACAGTCGCAAACATATTGTTCGAAAAGTCACCTTGAGGAATACTTAGTGAAATTAGATCTGTACTGCAGCCAATTGCGGTTGAAATAAATTTTGCAGAGGGACGTTCTCGCTCCCAAATTTTTCCAAACTCTTCCAATGGGTCAATCGCCAAAACTCTGCACCCAAACCATTTCTCAAAAAAAAGGCTATTGGAGAAGTGGCTTGGATGGATACAACCTACATCTACGACCCAGGAATTAGGATTATTAATCACATAGTTAAATAACAAGGACGATAAAAAAAGGTCTTGTCCATCTTGCGAATAAAAAGTACCAATCTTCAGTGGATAGACCATTTTGACACTCGGATGCTTAAGTCTAAAATGAATGTAAGATGAATAACGCTTAAGTCGATTATGTATTCTAAAAAATATATTATTTTTCTTCATGAAAACTCCAATTTTAAAATTAGATTTAATTAGACCCGCACCGAAGTGGCGACCTCAGTATTTGGGTATGTAGAGCACCTTAAAACTCGCCATTCAAAAAATCCCAGAGCACGGCACAACAATTACTCTATCTCACTAAAGCGAATGTAATAAAGATCTTTATATAAAGCCATCACTTCGCCGACATATGATGCTACGTAGACTTTATCTTCTAGATAATCGACTGGAATTTGTAATAATATCTCTTTTAAGTCTAAATCGCCAAAAAGATCTACTTTTTTTCCAAAAAATATGGCATCGTAGGCAATGCTGGAAAATTCGACCGCCACAACCGAACAATTTTTTATTAAATCGTAAGATGAGATTGTTGAATGTGGATCGAAAAAATCAATACCCGAACTCTTACAAAGAGCATTAATGGTTTCAAGAGTTGGTTTATAGTTTATATCATTAAGTTGATTTGGATGTGCCCTAACAGCTATTGAGTGAACTGGACTATATTTATCAATTACGGCTTTGACCAAGCCAAGATTACCGATAAATTTAAACCCTGTAATATCTTCATCTACACACGTGTACTCATGATCGGACCCTAGGAAAACCACGACATCATATTTCAAATTTGTTTTTTCCTTATAATTTAAAACGTATGGATTGCTTAACTTATTAAGCTTCCACTCTATGCCACCTTTAAGCATCTCAGCTTTTGACTTTATGCAATATTTTTTAAATTTAATAACATCGAATCCCAGCCGTTTAGTACTATGTGGCGGATAAGGATATAAATGGTATCCACAATAAGAAGTCGAGGCATATTCATAATATGCAACTTCGATACCTTGATCAAAGCACCCTCTAACTATAGGATATGAAGATGCAGTTCGCCCATTAAATACATAGACTTTAGCCACAATTGAATTCTGGTTTGAAATAAAATTATATACTTCTTTACCACCTAAAGCAGATTCATATAATTTTTTATAAAGCCTAGGATACGTCTTTTCACATGCTTTTGAGTCACACGTGATTGATTGAAGTGATGATATGATTCCTTTAACATCCGATTCGCTAATAATTGTTTCGGATTGAGCATTAACTTGAATTAATTTAAAGAAAAAACTTAAAATTTTAAGCTTAAGCGTTTTGTACAATGCAGGCAGGCGTGTGCCATAGTCATCCGAATACAAATATCTTGACGAGACAACAAAGGATATTGTGTGCCGCATTTTAAGTCGTCTAGCCATATTCATGGCTGCCAACCATGGTAAGGCACGAAAATCTGTTATTACAACATACTCTTGACTCAATTCAAGCACCACCAATATATAGAATATGAAGTTATTATGTACAGTTGTAAATATCTTACTTACAACTACCAAATAATGATTGCCTGGCCCGTAGGCAATACTAGCAATTCTTTATTCGTCAAACTCGCAAATTTTTCGTGAACAATAGCTTGGTCTTTGCCACCTGGACCACCGTAATCATCAAATATGATAACTGATCCTGATACTAATTGCCCCATTAAATATTGAAGTGCAGCGCTCTCCGCTTCTGCATTATTTAAATCAAGGTGTAAAAATCCAATTGCCAATTTCGGCAATTCTTGAAGCGCCTCAGGTATTAATCCTTTGATTACTTTAATATTAGAGTAACGCGAAAAGTACTGCTTTACTTCTTCATCGCCGTCAGAATATGCAAAATTTGCGGGACTCGAAATCAAATGCCCAGAACCTAAGACTAAGTCAGAAGTAAAAGTATCGATTAGATAGAATGTCGGACTTTTGTCATCAAGATTGTGATATTCGGCAATCGCCGCAGCCATGTAACCTCGCCCTGTGCCGCATTCGACAAATATTGTTTCACTTGTTCTTGTTTTTTTTAAAGCCAAGCCAAATGCCCACAACATCACATGTAGTCGCCACGATATATCCCTGACTTTTTGTGGCGTACCCCAACGGCTTTCTCCTGCGTTTCTGGCGTTAATAAATTTTTCATTCTTCGAAAACTCATGCCTGTTTACTGTGGCAAGATTGTCAGCATTAAAAATCTCCCCTTTTTGAAACGGGAAAGGAACAAAATTCCAATTTTCTTCGGGATATTCAAATAAGCTGATGCCGTTGTGTTTATTGATATGAATAAGGCCATGCTTAAATTTGCAAATAAAAATAAAAATTTTTATCCACAGCTCCAAAAGCTTTTCTTTGATTTTCATTTTTTATGATTGATGATATGATATTTACTTGATTGATTTAATAATTTTATCAAAATCCGTATCAGTAATTTCGTAAATTTTAGTATTAAAAAAATCTACATTCTGTTTGATTTTATCAAGCGACCAGTCCCACCAGCGAATTGTCATTAATGTTTTAATTTTATGTGGACTACATCGTTTTCGTATGAGTCGTACTGGATTCCCGCCGTAAACTCCATACGGCTCAACAACTCCCTTAACAACCGCCCCTCCACCTACTACTGCACCAGTGCCAATCACAGACCCAGACAAAACTCTAACGCCCTCGCCGATCCAAACATCGTCTCCAATTACAACTCCCTTACCCCGCACTTCATGGTAATCTAGCTCGATACCCAAGATTGTATGAAATGGAAAAGTCGAGACATGTTGAAGGTCATGTTCATCGCCACAATGCAGTCTTACACCGCTTGCGATCGAACAGAATTGTCCTATTTTTAGAGATTGATTTCCAGTAACCCGCGTATTACCATGTATATACGAGTAACGTCCAACTTTTAAGTTATTACCTAAGTCTGCCATTTGATGCACAAAATAGGGCTCGCCTGCCTGCGCCAAATGTGTAGTGTAGCGATCCGGTATCTTTTCAATCCAAGGTTTATTCATCATATGAAGCCATCAACTTAATTTGTCAGCCTGAAGTGCTGCCAAGTATCCTACCGTGTTGGTCCCTTCGACAGCTGGATTTAAACCCACCACGTCGTCTATGCGGCCCATTCTTACGCCGCAATCATGAAATCGTATAGCGAGATCATAATCTACTGGTCTATTGAATGATTTTCGCCAGGAATTAATATTCCATTTAAATATTTTTAAATAAGATCTATACAACCATGTTTGCATTCCACCACAAATTAAATCGGGTATCGATGGGTCAAATGCCATAGGACGTACTACATTTATCTGACCATCTCTCTCCTCCTCGTATGAGGCTGAAATGAATTCAAAATTGCCTTTTTTTGCCGCATCCAGGAGTTTTTCAATATGACTTGGATATATTATCTCGTCATCACTGATAAATACAAACCATAGGCCTGAAGCCAATCTCATGCCAGTATTACGTGGTTTAGTCCCTTGCACAAACCATCGATCCCTTATATGGCGGGGGTATTTTCCTCTTGTTGGCAAATCATAAAATTTAACTCTCGTGTCATGTATTGATTTAATTTTTTCGGGGGTATCATCGATACAACTATCGCCAACAACTACTATTTCAATATTCTTATAGGTTTGATTCAACAATGACGGGATAGTCCGATTGATCAATATTTCAGATCGATTATAAGTTGCAATGATTATACTGACCAATGGGTTGCCATTGTCGTTATATTTTGAAGCATGCTTAATTCGCGCAAAGCTTAATAAAATCGGCTCAATCAATGCATATCTTGATTTGTTTAAGCTGCTAATTATATTGTTAATTATTTTAGAGAAAATATCTCTCACCATACTCCCCAACCCCCATCCACTGCCAAATTTTGCCCGGTCACATACTTGGACATATCAGTGCACAAATACGCTATAACTCCGCGAAAGTCGTCTTCAGTTGCCATACGACCCATTGGTGTTTTTGCTTCATATCGCTGAACAAACACTTCTGGCTGGTTTCTGAAGATCCCCCCAGGGGAGATAGAATTGGCACGTACTTGTGGTGCTATGCTGGTTGCCAACCATTGGGTGAGCTGAATTAACCCCCCCTTCGATGCACCATAGGCTGCCGGATTGCTCATGTTAGTGCCTTCGTACAACCTCCAATCTGGGCCATACATGCCATATATTGAGGCAATGTTGGTTATGCTGGACCCCTCCGCCGCCTTGAGCAGGGGTGTTAATCCCTTGCAAAGGTCAAATACAGCAGTGAGGTTGACTTCCATCGCACGACGCCACGTATCAACAGTTTGTTCTTCAAAGGGAACCGCCCAGCCCTGTAAGTCTGCGGTGCCGACAAAGGCGGCATTATTAATAAGGATATTGAGCCCCTGGCTACCACTTTTCAGCCATGCCATCAATTCGTCCCGTTGGTCTTGGAGTTCTAGATCACAAGGGTGATGTTCAACCTTTACGCCCCAACGCTCGGTTAGGGTGGCACTAATGCTCTCAAAATCCGCTCCTGCCCGGTCAACTAGAACTAAGTCTGCACCGAGTTCAGCCAAGGTATCAGCTATTACTTTACCTAGTCCACCAGCCGAACCAGTGACCAGGGCACGTCGGCCTTTTAGGTTACTAAGTTTTTTGATGGTGATCACAGTTTGTGTCCTCTCGAATTCAATAGACTTTCAGCTATCTGAAAATCCAACAGCGTATCAATATCAATTGCCCGCTCGATTGGCACATGCACCGCTTTAACACGTCCTTCAAACGTTCCGTTATGGGTCATGACAAAATCAGGGTTCGCTACATAGCAGACAGTTGTCATGTCGTAAACCACGGGGGCGTCTTGGCGACGGTCTATGGCTGATTTCGGCGGGATAACCAGCACAACTGTACCGTCAGGCTTGGTTTTCACCATATTAAAATAAGGGCTTCGGTGGGCATCGCTGACAGTGATTATCATGTCAGCATCGCCTTTGCTGTACTCGTCTAAGCAGTTTTTAATATCTTGTGGAAGCCTCAAGGGTGCCGTGGTGGGCACGGATACCATCGCATCGGGCAAAGTACCTTCTGTTTTAAGTAGATATTGAAGCGCATGCCGCCAAGCTAGCCATTCGGGACTGTTATCGCTGGCAAGTTCTGAGGGGCGAATAAACGGCACCTCAGCCCCGTATTGTCGCGCCACGGCTGCGATCTCCTGAGAATCAGTAGAGACGATGACACGACTGATACGGTTGTCAGCGAGCGCGTGCTCTATAGACCACGCTATTAATGGCTTACCACCCAAGAGGCGGATGTTTTTTCCGGGTAAGCCCTTTGAGCCTCCACGTGCAAAGATAAATGCGACCACATTCATGGCACCACCTGAATTTATTATGATGCTGTTTTGGCTACAGTAACTTGGCAGCCCGATACCGCTGAACTCCGTGCTGCTTCAATAATACTCAACACTTTTAGTCCATCCTCTCCTGTGATCATGGGTGCCGCGAGGCCGGCCACACATGCTAAAAAGTTTTGCCATTCGGCAAGATAACTTTCGTCACGATGGTGCTGCTGGTGGAAAAGGTCTATCCAGCCGTTACTATCTGGCGTGTAAATAGACACTTGGCCTGTAATACCGTTCCAGCGTAGGCTGCCGTTTGAACCGATGGCGGTGCAGAGACGAGTGGTGTCGCGGCGAATGAAATCGAGCGTGAGCGAGCCTATAAGCTGACGGCTACCATATATTGGTAAAAAACCAAAGATCAAATGGGCTGTGTCTTCAACGTCAAGCTCCAGATCACTTTGACGACTGAGGGTTGCCCTAACCCAATCCACATCACCAAACAGCCAGCGAAGATAGTCAATTTCATGGCTAAGCTCTAACAAGGCACCACCGCCCAACGTATTGCGCGCCGATACACTTTGCCGGTAATCTGTATCAGGCCGCCAAGAAGGCAGATACTGCCCAATTTCGCAACGCACTGATAAAAACTTACCGATTAATCCCTTAAGCAGAAGTGCACGAAAACACTGGAGTGATGGTAAGTAGCGTAAGTTGTATCCAATTAGTAAAACAGTACCCTCTTTTTTACAGGTTTGTAGCAACTGAGCTACACCAGTCGTGGAGTTAGACAGGGGTTTCTCAACGAGCAGGTGTACGCCGATCTGAGCCAAAGCCTGGGCTGTGCGGAGATGGTAGGGAGCCGGGCTGGCAATGACCGCCATTTGCGGGGAAAAAGCGATGGCATCTTCAATACTGGCCATGGAGCCGTTGGCTAGGTCGGGCACTTCGCTGGTGGGCTCATGCCGCAGGAGCTGGATATCGGCGTTGGGGAAAAATTGACGCGCTAGGCGCAGATGCCGCTTGCCGATACTGCCATAGCCGACAATAAGGATACGGTTAATCATTACGCACGGGCACGTGTTTTTCGAGCCTTAGGTGTTGCTCCAGCATCTCAATGTTCCATAAGGGCAGCGGCACGCCGCAGGATATCAAGGCCTGACGGGCTAGTTTTAAACCATCACCCACAAAGTTAAATAAGTGTGCGGTAGCAACCGCGTCGACACGACTGTCCGCCATACCGGCAGCAAGATGAGAAGCATTACCCACGCCGCCAGCTAGGATAACGGGTTTGTTCATGTTGGTTGGTAGAAGGTCTAACAATCGAAAATCGTAGCCTTGACCGGTGCCATCACGGTCCATTGAGTTGAGATAAAGTTCACCAACACCATTTTGCACAATCAACTCAACCCATTCAGCCGCTGAACCGGCAACGCATTTGCTACCACAATCTGCCCAAGCTTGGTAGCCGCCGTCGGGCGAAGCTTTAATATCCACTGATGCGACTACGCATTGCTGACCAAATTCACTGGATAATTGATTTATAAAGTTGCTATTTTCATAAAGCATAGAATTGACGACTACCTTGTCCGCACCGGAGCGAAGAAGCTTGCGAGCAGCGTCAATCGTTTTAACGCCACCCCCGGCAGTGATAGGAACAAAACAGCCTTCCGTTAGTTGCTTTAATACAGCACAAAATTCATCAGAGTTTTTTTCACCCCGAGAAACATCTAGTACAATCAATTCATCAATCGAATATGAAATGTGAGAAAAATTATAGTTAGTTTGCAACCATCGCAGGCTGCCAACTTTCTGCAGACGAAAGTTTCGACTTAGCATAAATTGGCCTTTGCTGTATAGCAGGCTAAATATGAGGCGCTTTTTAAGCATAGGGTTATTCCGCCAAGAAGTTTCTCAAGAGAATGAGGCCGTTAGTTTGGCTTTTTTCAGGATGAAACTGAGTAGCAAATATATTATCTTGCTCATATGCCGCCAAAAACTCAACGCCATAATCACATATTGCCCTTTCCCCAACCAAGTCGGCTGGTAACATGCGGTACGAATGAACAAAATAAAAATCAGCAGCCCGCCGCAATCCTTTAAATAAATTTGAATCTGGTTGACTATGCACCACATCAAAACCAATGTGCGGTATTTTATTGGCACCAATCTCTTGGAGGGAGAATTTTTCAACCACGCTTTCTATTAACCCTAAGCCAGGCGTATTGCCGTCTTCCGAGCTGCTTATACCCATTAATTGCATACCCAAACAAATACCTAAAATTTTGGTACCTTTGGTTTGAACTGTTTCGATAATGGCACGATCAAGAAATTTTTCTTGCAACGCCATCATCGCTTTTCGGAAAGATCCAACCCCAGGCAAGATTAAGGAATCAGCGCTAACAATTTGATCAGGATCACCACTGACGATAGGGTTACACCCTAAATAACGCAATGCGCTCAGTACGGACCATAAATTGCCCATGCCATAGTCAATGACGGTGACATTTTTCATACTCATGCAACCACAAACAAAGGCTTCCAATGACCATCCGATTTTTCAAATAAGTTTTTATTTGCATAACGATCGAGAATTGCATCAAACTCCGATTTGGTCATTTGATAATAGTCCAAGTACAATTGAATAAATTCCTCTGGATAATGACCATCATAAAGCCGAACCAAATTTACAGCTTGGTTTCTGTCCATAGCGCCACGGCGCACTTCTATGCATGCATCTTGATTTGCACGGCCAAAACCAAATTTTAAGTACATCAAGTAGGTATGCAAGGCATAAAGCGCTTGATCATTTTGTGAGAAATTGGTAAACGTACCTGCATTAGAGTCTTCGGCTTCTTTTAAACCACAATGTTCCTTAGCTATCAAATAATTTCTGTACGGATCCCAATTTTCAAAATATGACCAATGTGTGAGCTCTAATGCATGCTTATGAAGATCCTTGTCACTTGGGTATCGGAATAAGCTAAGTTGATTCGCATTTAGCCCAGATGATGCCAATACTTTTTCATAACCACCTTCGAGATAAATCTTTTTTTGATAATTAACATCATAAATAGGGTTTTTTGACGTTTCGGTGGAGCCGCCGTACTCGACCTCTCCATCCTCACCATAAAATATCAAATTAATACCAAACGCTGCTGCAGTACGAATAACAGCCGTGTGAATTGAAATTAACCATCCATAGTATGGGAAACCCATTTCAATGAAACCTGTTTTGTTGAGAACCCGCATGGCTTCATGGTCGGGGTTAACGGAAATATGGTTGTAGCCACTCTCTACAAATGCACGCAAATTCTGATCACCTAGGGGGAGAGTGAGCGCTGGTGTAACCGTCACGCACAGAGGATTCATGCCGTATTTGTGCTTAAGGTTGTAAGCAACATAAGAACCATCTTTGCCACCACTGCACGGGACCATGCAATCAAATTCACCGTCGGCACGCCGGTGTTTGTCAAGCAGTTTGATTAGCTCAGCGTGACGCACGTCCCAATCAAGACTCTTTTTCTTTTCGGTCCAAACACAGGCGTTGCACCACCCCCTTGCATCGAAGGTGATACGAGGGCGAGTTGACATGGTTAAGCAATTCGAGCACCACTTCAAATTGCTGAGTGTTGTGTTATCTTTCATATATGAAGTTCCAATAAACTTTAAATTTTGTTGGCTGCAGCCAAATCATCAGGGCGCCCTACGTCAAGCCATGGCTCGTGCATCGGATAAGCTACTGTTCGATGAGATTTGCCCTGCAAACGTGCAAACAGGGTGGGCATATCGCAGTGCGCATCCTTGGTTAGTACACCCAACGCTGTCGGATCAAGGGCGTAGACACCGGCATTTATGTGGCTTCGGGCTATCGGTTTTTCCTCAAAACCGACAATTTCAACACCTTGCATTTGTACGACACCAAATGGGTGCTGCCATTCATGTAAACGCACCGCCATGGTGGCAGTCGCTGTGTGCCGCATATGGAAGTCGAGCAATTCGCCATAGCGGATATCTGTAATTACATCACCATTGGTCACCACAAAGGGGGCATTTGGTAATGGGTTTAGCAAGCTGAGTGCACCGGCCGTTCCCAATGGTGACTGTTCGCGTATATAATCAATACGTACGCCCATACGTTCGCCATGGCCAAAGTGCTCTTCAATCATGTGGCCTAGGTAATGGATCGCGAGCACAAAGTGACTAAAGCCCTCCAGCTTGGCGCGATCAATGATGTGTTCGAGCATTGGTTTGCCGGCTACTGGTAGCAAAGGTTTTGGGCAGTATTCGGTGTGCGGACGCAAGCGTGTACCCATACCTCCGGCCATGATCACCATCAGGTTAGGTCGGTTGGGTGGCGTCGTAACCTCATCCCAGCGACACAGGCCCACTAAACGGTGCTGCTCGTCGACCACTGGTACCTGCTGAATCTTGTTGGCCACCATCAGCTTCATGACAATATCTCGGCTCATGTCTGGCGAAACAACCAGTGGATTGCGTTGAATTATGCCGGTGATTGGGCTACCTAGGTCGAGACCCTTAAGCAGTCCACGCCGGATATCGCCGTCGGAAATAATACCTTGCAGCACGCCGCTGGCATTGACAATCAATACAATCTTGACGGCCGTCTGGTTCAGGTTGCCAATGACCTGCCCGATGGTAGAACTGTCTGGCAGCATCGCCCGCTGCCAGACCGCAATTGATGGATCAACCGTCATGATCTTTCTCGCAACAACTGAAATGCCTCAGCAGCAATGTAACCGCCCGCGGCGCCATGAACCTTGGCCAGTGCCCTTAGCGCCTCGTGACTGCGTGGGAACGGGAAAGGTGCGATTTCCGAAGTGTAAATATCCATAGCCTGCAACTTTCCCTCAAGGAAGGGAGCGATATCAACGAATACATTGGGTCTGAAGCCAAAATCGGTCCCCAAACCAAAATCGGTTTCTGACAGGGTCTCATAAGCGAGCACCCGCTTGACAGAGGGGTAGCGAAACCACTTGGTGCAAGCCGCAGCTGCGTCGAAAACCGCACGGTGATCGGTATGCACGTCCGACGGGTGGGGTACGAAAACCTCTTCAGGTTGGAATGCCTTGAACACGCCCGACATCGCGCCCACCAAGTCGCCAACCGGAATGCGGTCTAGTTGGGTTGTAGGGAAGTCAAGCGTAAACACATGGTCGAATCCGAACACGGCGGTCACACGCGCAATTTCGTCGGCGCGCCGCTCTACCTGCTCTTGCTTCCAGCCATTGGCCGTAGAAATGCCGGTCACGATCAACCAAGCCAACTCGGCTCCTTCGGCCTTTCTTCGCAGAAGGGTACCACCTACGCCTAGCACTTCGTCATCCGGGTGCGGGGCAATCACAAGTGTCTTCATAAGTAACTGCCTTCAATGGGGCTAAAGGTAGGTTCAGTGACCAGAAGGCATAGCGCGTCCTGACCACACTTGATAACTGGCGCTCCATCATGCATACCGAGCACCTTGCCGGGTTCGGCGTTAGCCGGAGCGTTGCCAAGCACCATGCTTTTCCAAACTTTGATATCCTTGCCGTCGATCACAAAATGAGCGCCAACATAAGGCTTGGTAAGCGCGCGCACTAGGTTATGAATGCTGCGTGCAGACATGCGCCAGTCGATCTTGCCGTCGGCCACGTCACGCTTACGCCAGGTATTTGCCTGAGCATGGTTCTGCAGCTCGCGCACAAAGCTGCCATCAGCAAGGCGTGGCACAAATTGGGCGATCTGTTCAAGCGCAACGGTACACACCTTTTCGTAAAGCGAGCCCGCATCATCGGTCGGATCAATTTCGATTACGCTCTGCGATAGGATGTCGCCGCTGTCGGCGCCGGCATCCATGAAAAAGAAAGTCGACGCTGTTTGTTCCAACCCCAATGCCAAGGCCCAGATCAGCGGATGGCGACCGCGATTGGCCGGCAGGGCCGCTGGGTGAAAGCCAACAACGCCGAGCCGCGCGACAGCAAGCAGTTCCTCTTTGAGCAGACGTGACCAGCCAAAGCAGAAAATTACGTCAGGCGAGTATTCGCGGATCCAATTTAGCGTCTCAGACGCATTGATATCTTCGGTAATCTTGAACGGAATGCCGTGCTCGCGGCAAAGCGGCCTAAGATCGGCGTAATCGGCATTGAAGGACGACCCCTGCAAGGTGCACACGCCGACAACCTCGGCACCAATGGCCACTAGCTGCGCAAGCGCCAACCGGGAAAACTCAACGGTCCCTATAAAGATTATTCGCACGGCGTTCCGCAATCGTAAAAGCGTTTTTTCAGGATCCCATCGAGCTCAACTGTCTTGATGTGCGCTACGATCTTTTCGCTGGCCCCGCCTTCACCGTAAGGATTACCCACGGTCGCTAGGCTGGCTTGGAACGAGTGGCTGTACAAGGTGCGCAGCGCCTCTCTAATGCTGGAACGCTCCGGATCGCAGTTGATCACGCTGTTAGCCATCAGACGCCCGCGCTGTCGGTCGCCAATGTTGATGGTGCCCTTGCGAAAGCTCGGGACTTCGGCCAGCCCGCTAGATGAGTTGCCTACCACGCCATCGACCAGCGCCACGGTAGACAGGTATCGAAGCTGGCCGAGTGACGTGTAACAACGCGCGTTGGTGTGGGTCGCAACGAAATGCTGCAACATAGCAATCAGAGCGCGCCCGTCGGTATCGGCATTGGGCAAGGTGAATATCAGTTGTGTATCCTTCAGTTCAGCAAGGGCGGCTAGCAATTCGGCCATTTGATCTTCAGCGGTTGCTGTCTCTAGCGTCACTGGGTGGAAAGTCACAAGCAGGCTTTTAGCGCCTAGCGAAAAGTCGAGAGAAGCCTCCAATTCGACGCGAGAGAGCAGCGGGAGTCGCTTGATGTTGTCAATGCCAAGCCCCCCAACCAAATGCACATTGCCAGGTTGCTCACCTAGCTGGATTACACGCCGCCTATATTCTTCAGCCGCCACGAAGTGTAAGTGTGACATCTTTGTGATCGAGTGACGAAGTGCCTCGTCGATTAAACCTTCGCTTGCCTCGCCGCCATGCAGGTGAGCAACGGGAATGCGGGCCACCAGCGCCGACGAAACCGCAGCAAAAATTTCGAAACGGTCGCCCAGCACTAGTACCAAGTCGGGCTTGAGCGCCTGCAGTGCATCGGCAAAACCGATCATGCCCAGACCCATTGACTTAGAGATACCGACAGACGTGTCGGAGCTGGTCAGCATTTCTACCTTGTGGTCGATGGCAAAACCATCACGTTCAATTTCTCGCCAGGTCAGTCCGAACTCTGGAGACAGATGCATGCCAGTAACTATCACTTGCAAAGTCAGGGTCGGATCGTCCTTTATGCCTTGCATAACCCATCGCAACAGACCATATTCGGCACGGGTGCCAGTAATGACGCAGATTTTGCGGCTCATAGTTCTATCAACTCGTCTGCAGCAAAGTTGCGCGGTGCAACGCGCCCTATTACGCCATCCCAAAGCATGGGCGAGATGCCTGTGCCGGGGCGCTTAGTTGTTACGTTTTGAGTTGTAAATACATGGCCAGCCTGAATCGGTTGGCTAGCAACCAGAGATTTTCGAACTATTGGTTTGTTTCGTGTTTCGCTGGACGTAAGTCGTTTGATGCCATCCCCCAATGCAACTTCAATATTACGAATTGCTGCCACCATCGCCTTTAGTTCGGCTGGTTCCAAGCTGGCTTGATGGTCAGGGCCGGGTAAATTGCGGTCTAGTGTGAAATGTTTTTCAATTACGGTTGCTCCCATGGCCACAGCAGCGATTGCTACTTCAATGCCCTGGGTGTGGTCAGAATAGCCCACAGCGACACCAAAAGCGGCTTGTATGCTTTGCATGCTACGCAAGTTAACCTCTGTCATAGGCGTGGGATATTCGGTGGTGCAATGCAACACTGTGATCTTGTCACGGTGTGTCCCCGCCAATTCCAAAACATCGATGGCCGCTTCTATGTCGCCCAACGTGGCCATGCCGGTTGACAAAATGGTGTTTTTTTGAAGCTGACCAATGTGACGAAGATATGGAAGATTTGTGATTTCCCCAGACGGTATTTTGAAGAAATCCTGCCCAAGCTCCAGCAGCAAGTCGATGCTTTCTATGTCAAAACCAGTCGAGAAAAAGCCAATGTTGCGTGTGGCACAGTGGGCGATGAGCTCATGGTGCATTGCCTCAGTGAGTTCTAGGCGTTGAAGCATGTCATACTGCGACTCTTTGCCATCTGTGTTTTGGGTCTGATAGTCTGCCTTTTTAGCAACTCGGGTGACTTGACGGCTGGCGTTGAAAGTTTGGAATTTGACCAAATCGGCCCCGGCGTCCGCAGCCACATCAATCAACCGCCTTGCTAAGGCTAGATCGCCATTGTGGTTAACGCCTGCTTCGGCAATGATGAGTGTTCGCTTGGTCATGATATTTTGTTCCCGCCAAATTTGGCGTTGTCTGGCAAGTTGTGACGAACTGCGAGGCCCATACCTACCAAACAATTCTGCCCAAGTGACACGCCTTCTTTGATAATGCTACCGCTACCAACAAACCCACCAGATCCGATCACAGTGTTGCCGTTAATGATGGCGCCAGTTGAGATATGACAATGGTCAGCTACGGTTGCATCATGCTCGAGCAGTGCACATGTATTGATGATGCAATTTTCACCCACGCTCGCACCTGCATTGACTATGGCACCATGCATCACGATCGTACCTGCGCCTATGGATGCATAACGAGAAACATAAGCACTAGGCGCAATGATGGTGGTCAACTGAAACCCAAGTGCTACGACTTGTTTGTATAGCCGGATGCGATGGGTAGGTGTTTTAATTTGACCCAATGTGATCAGTGCATATGAAATGGTTTTTGCCAACTCAGGCAAATCGGCATCTGTGCCGATTACGGAATAATCAAGATGATGGTCATGTATCTCGTCTGGCATGCCGATCAGCCCGGCAATTTGGTAGCCACCATGCTGCTCAATGACATCGATACACGCATGAGCGTGACCACCGGCACCAATCAAGATCAGACCAGGTTTGTTCATGGGGTTAGAGTACCTAGGCCAGAACTACTAGGGATGTTGATCACTCGCTTCTCTAGCGATTCGGCCACTGGCAAGGGTGCGCTGGGCGAGTTGGCGTACATGGGCAGTCGGTTCATCAGCGCCCAGATCGGGCGCGTCATGAGGCCCGCATCGTTGGTAGCAGCCAACACGGCATCGCGTTGATCAGAGTGTGCTGCATCTAGCAGCAATGCTTGCAGCCAGTAGTTACTACTGGAACCAGCTGGTTCAGCAACTAAGTGCACACCAGGCACATTGGCAAAAGCTACCTGATACCGTTCAAAGAGGCGGCGTTTATCGCGTAAGAAACCTGGCAACTGCTCAAGCTGCGCACAACCTAAGGCGGCATTCAGGTTGGGCAATCGGTAGTTGAAGCCCACTTCGTCATGGACAAAGTTCCAGCGATGGGGTAATTTGGCTGTAGTTGTGATGTGCTTGGCGCGTTTGCCTAATTCGACGTCATTGGTCAGGATGGCACCGCCACCTCCTGTGGTGATCGTCTTGTTACCATTAAAGCTCAAAGTGCCTATCAAACCAAAAGTACCAGTGTGTCGGCCACCCAGTGTGCTACCTAATGATTCGGCAGCGTCCTCGATAAGCCGCATGTGAAAGTCATGCGCTACGGCCAACAGCGCTTCTATGTCGACCGGATGCCCGAATGTGTGCATCGGCACCATAGCCCGAATGACTCGCCCGGTTTTGCGATTAATGCATTGACCGTTACGCATTTCCGCAATGTTTTCCAAATATTCACGCAACGCTACTGCATCCATGCCAAGTGAGCGCTCTTCGCTGTCAACAAAGTGTGGCGTGGCCTGGCAATAGGAAACAGCATTAGCCGTGGCGATGAAGGTCAGTGCTGGTAACAAAACCTCGTCGCCAGCTTCGACACCAGCCAATAACAGGGCTACGTGCAGTGCGGCAGTGCCATTGACCACGGCAATCGCCCGATTCGCACCGGTGAAGGTTGCCAGATCATCTTCGAAACGGTCAACAAATTTGCCCACCGAAGAAACGAAGGTTGAATCAAGACAATCCTTTAGATAAACCCATTCATTCCCGTTAAAACTGGGCTCATGTAATGCCAGCGGTCCATCACCCACGACAGACTTAATAGCGCGGATGATGTCCTGCGACAGATTGCTGTTCGAATCCATGGCGTTTAGATGTTGTAGATGGCAGCCTTGTACCCCGACAGGTTCGCAGGTTCACGGAACCAAGCGATGGTCTCGGTAAGGCCACGCAAAAATCCTTCGCGGCTACCATATTGGGGTTTCCAACCAAGCAGTTCGCGCGCTTTGGCGTTGGATGCCCACAGGCGTTCAACTTCGCTCTTTTCAGGTCGCAGTCGTTGTTCGTCGGTAATGATTTCGATAGAAGTGCCCATTACCTCTGCGATCGCACTGGCGGCGTCGCCAATGGATATCTCGAAATTGCTGCCAATGTTGATAACTTCACCAGTACCACGATCTGACTCCAGTGCAGCAATGAACCCAGCTACCGTATCGGCCACATAGTTGAAGTCGCGTGTAGGTGAAATGGCACCGAGCTTGATTTCTCGCTGGCCATTAGCTATTTGGGTGATGATGGTGGGGATCACAGCGCGGGCTGATTGGCGCGGACCGTAGGTGTTAAATGGCCGCAATAACGTTACTGGCGTACCAAACGATGAGTAAAAAGACATGGCTATTTGATCTGCGCCAATCTTACTAGCCGAGTAGGGTGATTGGCCTTGCAGCGGATGTTCCTCGGTGATCGGCACGAAGCGCGCCGTACCATACACCTCGCTCGTCGACGTTTGCACTACCTTGCTGACGCCAAGGTCGCGCGCTGACTGAACGATGTTGAGTGTCCCTTTAATGTTGGTGTCAATATATGTGTCCGGCGAATGGTACGAGTAAGGGATGGCGATCAGGGCCGCAAGGTGTAGCACAGCCTCACAGTCTTTCATGGCTGTACGCACACCGTTTGGGTCGCGAACGTCACCTGCGAAGACTTCAAATTTGCCTTTGATATCTGGGGCGCAGCGATCTAACCAACCCCATGAGTTAAAAGAGTTGTAAAGAACGAATGCGCGGACGTTGTAGCCCGCACGTACCAAGGCTTCGGTCAGGTGTGAGCCGATGAAGCCGTCGGCACCAGTTACCAGAACAGTTGATTTATTTCTTTTTGTGCTCATAGTTTTATGCCATTTGATTCACGATGTCTTGATAACTGCCAATTCGCTTGATACCGCCCGCTCCCAGTTCGACGATCTGCGTGCAATTTTTGAGAGTAGTGAGGCGGTGGGCGATGATGAGCAGGGTAAGGTCTTTGCTGAGACCATCAATGGCTTGCATGACTGCCTGTTCAGTTTCGGTATCTAGCGCGCTGGTGGCTTCGTCAAAAATAATGACATCGGCACACTTGTAAAGTGCGCGGGCGATGCCGATGCGCTGGCGTTGGCCACCGGACAGGCGGACACCGCGTTCACCGACAACGGTTTGGTATAGATCGGGCCAGCTTTCAATGCTATCGGCTAATTGCGCTTGTTGCGCGGCTTGCCTGACGCGCTGGGGGTTGATTCGGTCTTTGGGCAGGCCAAAGGCTATGTTTTCTTCAATGGTGCAGTCGGCCAGAAAAATGGCTTGCGGCACATGAGCAATATGGGATTGCCAGGCGCGATTATTGCCCGGGGTGACAGGTTGGCCATCAATTTCCAACGTGCCATCGGTGGGTTGGAGCAAACCCATGACGATATCGAGCAGGGTGCTCTTCCCACTGCCAGTGGTGCCGATGAAACCAACGCGGCTGCCTTTGGCAATGGTGAGGTCGATCTGTTTTAAAACATAGGGCGTTTGCGTGCTGTAGCGGAATGCGATTTGCTTGAGGCTGATGTTATGTTGGAAAGGCAACGATTGGGCGGCTGGCTGGTCGGCGTAGTTGGGGAGGGGTTGGTCAAGCAATTCGAGAGTGTCTTTTAGCGAGCTCTGACCGCCATTTATTTGGGTCCAAGATGCATAAGCTTGTTGCAAGACGGGTAGTAAGCGCTGCGCGCCAAGCGCCAAGGCTCCGAGTATAGGAATGGCCTTGGCGATGCCGTCGGCTTGCTGTGCAAGCGAATAGGCTAGCGTAGCGATAAGCATCATGCCTAGTGCTTCCATACCGAAACGTGGACTATTACTGATAAATAGGTTATTCCCCTGCGCGCGGCGCAGAGGAAGATCTGCGTTGCGGTAAGTCTGGCAATAGGTGGCTTGACTGCCGTCGATGAGCACATCGCGGATGCCGCCCAAGCCTTCTTGCAGGGATTTAATTACACGAGTGGATTCGTGGGCAATGCGCTGGCTGTCCGCCAATAGTTGCTTACGAGTCAAACGGATGATAGATGCGTAGATTAGCCCAAACCCTCCAAAAGCCGCCAGTGCAACGACCGGCTCTACAGCCAACAGGGAGATGAGGATGATAATGAGCATGACACTGGAAGTAATAAGTGTCAACGTAGGCACAATGGTGTTGTAAATGACACCGTTAGTTTTGCCCGAGATGCCGTTGATAACTTCGCTGCTATTGCGGGCGCAATGTACTGCATAAGATTGATACAGCGTGCGACGGTATATGCTTATACTGAGGTCGGCCCCAGTGGCAAAAGAAAGTCTAGTACTGGCCCAAAGTAACAATAGACGCATGGCTCCTGCCATAAGTGCAGCCGCCACAAAGGCGAGAGTAAGCGGCAACAGGAGCTGCTTTGGCGCTGTTAGCTCCAGTGCTTTAATAAGTGGCTGTGCTGCAGCATGCCCAAAGACACGCTCTGGCGAAATTAACACCCCAAGAAACGGCAATACTGCCCCGATACTAAAAATTTCGGCGAATGCTGCTAGCAGCATCAGGCATAGCAGAATTCCAAACTGCCTATGACGGCGGGGGCTAATGTGGAGCCAAAGCCGCCTAAGCAATTGAAAGATCGATGGATTAGCTTGCATTACGTTGCACTAGCCCGGATCCTTCGTAAGGACGGGTAAGCGTAAATTGCCACGACTCTCTATTTATGACGCTTAGTTTGGTAATGTACATGCTTCATCAGAATAGGCCAACATCATGGCTTGGCCAGGTCAGAATAGGAAGTATCAACGGTGTTGACTTTCACTTTTATTCCACGCTTACATTAACGTTGTAGCCGTTGGCTTTAAGTAATGCGTGCTGCTTGGCTTGAGCCAAGTCGTGGGCAACCATTTCGATACACATTTCTTGTGCTGTGAGTTCGGGCACCCAGCCCAGTTTTTGTTTAGCTTTGGATGGATCGCCTAGCAGGGTTTCGACTTCGGTGGGGCGGAAGTAACGAGGGTCAATTCGAACTACTGGGGTTGTGACGGAGATCGCTTCGCTTTGCTCACAATGACGATTGGTCCAATAGGCTACTTCGTTGACGCCCTCGCCTTCCCAACGCAGTTGCATGCCCAAGGCTTCGGCAGTCCAGCTAATAAACTGACGTACGCTGTATTGCACGCCGGTGGCGATCACGAAGTCTTCCGGCTGTTCTTGTTGCAGCATCATCCACTGCATGCGCACGTAGTCTTTGGCGTGGCCCCAGTCGCGCAGGGCGTCGATGTTGCCCATGTACAAGCAGTCTTCCAGGCCTTGGCTGATGTTGGCCATGCCCCGGGTGATTTTGCGGGTGACAAAGGTTTCGCCGCGACGTGGGCTTTCGTGGTTAAACAGGATACCGTTGCAGGCATAAATACCATACGCCTCGCGGTAGTTGACGCAGATCCAATAAGCGTACATCTTGGCCACGGCGTAGGGGCTGCGGGGATAAAAGGGCGTGGTTTCTTTTTGTGGCGTTTCTTGCACCAGGCCATACAGTTCGGATGTGCTGGCTTGGTAGAAGCGGGTTTTCTTTTCCAGGCCCAAGATGCGAATGGCTTCGAGCAGGCGCAGGGTGCCAATCGCATCCACGTCGGCGGTGTATTCGGGGCTTTCGAAGCTCACGGCCACATGGCTCATGGCACCGAGGTTGTAAATTTCGTCTGGCTGGGTTTCTTGAATGATCCGCACCAGATTGCTGGTATCACTCAGGTCGCCATAGTGCAGCTTGAGGTTGGCATGCTCGATGTGCGGGTCTTGGTATATGTGGTCAATGCGCTGGGTATTGAACGAGCTGGCGCGGCGCTTGATACCGTGGACGATGTAGCCTTTTTCAAGCAAAAATTCAGCAAGGTAGGAGCCGTCTTGGCCGGTGATTCCTGTAATCAAGGCCACTTTGGGGGTGGCTTTTGGCGCGAGGTTAGATTGGGTCATGATGCTTTTTTCAAAAAGTCTTGGTATGCAAGTGCCAAACCTTGACGCAAGTCGACTTGGGCTTGCCAACCTAGATTGTTGAGTCGGCTGCTATCCATCCACTTGCGGGGAGTGCCGTCCGGTTTGGTGGCGTCGTAGGTGATGGCACCGGTGTAGCCAACAACTTGTGCAATGGTTTGAGCAGCTTCGGCAATGGTCACGTCTTGTCCATAGCCCACGTTGATGTGGCTGAGCATGGGCTGGGTGTGTTGTGCGTAGGTGGCCTGAGGCAGGTTCATGACGTGTACGCTGGCAGCGGCCATGTCGTCCACATACAAAAACTCACGCTTGGGAGTACCAGTACCCCAAATCGCAACGCTAGGTGCGTTAGTTAACTTGGCTTCGTGAAAACGACGAATCAACGCGGGGATGACGTGCGAGTTTTCGGGGTGGTAGTTGTCACCCGGGCCATAGAGGTTGGTAGGCATGACGCAGCGGTAGTCAACACCATGGCTTACGCCGTATTGACGGTTGTAGCTTTCGCACAGCTTGATGCCTGCAATTTTGGCAATGGCGTATGGTTCGTTGGTGGCCTCTAGCGTGCCGGTAAGGAGTGCGTCTTCGCTCATGGGCTGAGGTGCCAGCTTGGGGTAGATGCAACTGCTGCCCAAAAAGAGTAGTTTTTTCACACCGTTTTTGAAGGCCGCATCGATCACATTGGCTTGCATCATCAGGTTGTCGTAGATGAATTCAGCGGGGTAAGTGTTGTTGGCGTGAATGCCACCTACTTTGGCTGCAGCCAGATACACCTGGTCGGGCTTTTCTTTAGCAAAGAAGGCTTGCACAGATGCTTGGTGGGTCAGGTCGAGTTCGGCGTGGGTGCGGGTGATGATGTCGCTTTTTGCTACACCTTGGGCCAGCAGATGGCGCACGATGGCCGAGCCGACCATACCGCGATGGCCTGCGACGTAGATTTTTTGTGATTCGCTCATTCAGCTGGCTCTGCCATAGGTGTCTTCAAAGCGGACGATGTCGTCCTCGCCCAGGTAGCTGCCCGACTGCACCTCGATGATTTCGAGGGGAACACTGCCGGGATTGGCTAGGCGGTGCACCTCACCCAATGGGATGTAGGTGGATTGGTTTTCGGTCAGGGTCACTACTTTGTCGCCGTTGGTGATTTCAGCAGTACCACTGACCACAATCCAGTGCTCAGCACGGTAGTGATGTTTTTGCAGGCTCAGGCTGGCTCCTGGCTTGACCTGAATCCGCTTGACCTTAAAGCGGCCGCCTTCGTCAATGCTGTCGTACCAGCCCCAAGGGCGGTGCACCTTGCGATGCAAGGTGTGCTCTTCGCGCTTTGTGGCTTGCAGTTCGGTCACGATGTGTTTCACGTCTTGGCTGCGGGCCTTGTCGGCCACCAGCACGGCATCAGGCGTTTCGACCACGATGAGGTCGCTCACCCCAACCAGGCTGACCAATCGGCTAGAGGCATGCACAAGCGTGTTGCTGCTGTGGGTGCTGAGCACGTCGCCCACGTGGGCGTTGCCGTGTTCGTCTTTTGGCAGCACGTTCCAGACGGCATCCCAAGCACCGAGGTCGTTCCAGCCCGCATTCAACGGCACCATGTGAATGGGGAAGACGCTGCCCGGGCAGCGCTCCATGACGGCATAGTCCACCGACTCGGTGGGTATGGCAGTGAATTCGGCCTTGCCGGGGCGCACGAAGGGGGTGGCGGTATTAGCGTCAGCGCTGCGCTGGTTCCAAGCTTGGAGAGTGGCTTGATGAATGTCGGGGCGGAACTGTTCGAGCGCTTTGAGCCAGACAGAGGCTTTGAGCACAAACATGCCAGCGTTCCAGAAGTAACCGCCTTGATCCAAATATTGCTTCGCTGTAGAAGCATCGGGCTTTTCTACGAAGGCTTGGACTTGCAAGGCCTGGATTCCCGCGTGCGCGGGAATGACATTTGAGGTTTTGATGTAGCCGTAGCCGGTTTCGGGCCGGTTGGGTGCAACCCCCAGAATGACGATGCAGCCCTGGGCGGCCTGTTCGATGGCCGCTTGGGTGGCAGCCTTAAAGGCAGCAGCATCCACCACTATTTGGTCAGCCGGAGTGACGACCAGCACCGGATCGGTACCGTTTTCAATGGAAGCCAGCGCAGCAAGTGTCAGCGCGGGGGCTGTGTTGCGGCCTACGGGCTCCAGTAATGCGGCACCCAGAGGAATGCCTGCTTCGCGCAGTTGCTCAGACGCGAGGAAGCGATGCTCCTCACCCGTGACGATGAGTGGTGCAGCCACCTGAATGGCATTGTTGCCCAAACTGGTCAGCCGCAGTGCGGCTTGCTGAAACAGACTTTCTGCCCCCGTGAGGCACAAGAACTGTTTGGGAAAGCCGGTGCGCGACAGGGGCCACAAGCGAGTGCCAGAGCCACCGCATAGGATGACAGGTGTGACTTGAATCATGCGTTTTGGACTTTTCGGCCGTCGGTATCCACACTGCCCATTTCAGCCTTGAGTACCTCGATTTCAGCTTGAAGCTGCTCATATTCGGTCATCTTTCGCTTCAAGAAGCGACCAGCAAGCATGGCCTTTTCGGCAATACCTTGAGGCGTGAGCACGTAGATATAGCCAAACTTGTTTTTGCTCTGGCTAAAGTTCTGCACCTTGACCCAGCCCTTGTCGACGAGTGCTTTAAGGCAGTAATTGAGCCCACTGGTGCTGATGCCCAGTTTTTCGGCAATCTCGCGCTGGGTCATATCGGGGTTGTCTTGCAGCATGCGCAAGACCCGAAAGTAAGTGTCTTCCTGGAGCTGGGATCGGCGGCTGGTCATGTGAGGGGGTTTTGGCCACGCTACCGCCATACCGTGTCACGATCGGCAAGCGCGCTAGGTGC
>JACCDW010021199.1_pt1 | contig 25300 bp, 58 predicted proteins | sample 7449781 | NCBI WGS metagenome assembly JACCDW01 (sample SAMN15323449, study PRJNA562643) | freshwater metagenome | isolation source: river surface water | place: USA:Blue River Watershed | collected 2017-08-18
ACACAAATTAACTTATTCGCTTGAAGGAGGAATAAAATGGTAACAACACATTTCGCATGGGACCTTTTTAAGGACCCATTTTTTATTGGATTCGATAGGGCTCTAGACACATGGAATCATGTTCAAAATGTATCTAGTGCAACTAACTATCCACCATATAATGTAATCAAGGTAGACGAAGACAACTTTGTTGTCGAATTAGCAGTCGCTGGATTTGGAAAGACAGATATTGATGTATCAACAGCAGACGGCAAGCTTACAGTAAAGGGAGAATTAAGCACAGAGGATAACGATTCGAAGTTTATCCACCGTGGAATTGCTGCCCGTAAATTTACTCGTGAGTGGGCCCTTGGTGAGTATATGGAAGTAAAGGCTGCGGAACTAAAGGATGGAATGCTTAAAATTGATATTGTACGCATTCTACCAGAAGAGAAAAAGCCTAAGACTATTAAGGTCAAATAAATAGTATAATAAAGATCTGCACCCCGTCACTGGGGAGTCGCAGACTATTCGGGTCGCTACCCGAAGGATGGACCTGAGCATGTCCCGAAACTGCTCATTAAATTTTAAGGAGAGTTATGTTTGAATACAGAGTTAAGCAGGTAACAAAGGTAGTTGACGGAGACACTATTGATGTTGAAATTGATCTAGGATTCAGCATTTCCTATTCGCAAAGACTTAGACTAGCTGGTATAGATACGCCAGAGTCTAGAACAACAGACAAGTTTGAGAAAAGTCTTGGAATTGAGTCTAAGGATTATTTAAAGTCTAAATTTAAAGATGCCAAAGATGTTGTAGTAAAAACAGAAAAACCAGATAGTTCAGAAAAGTATGGAAGAATACTGGGCTGGGTTTATTTAGACGGCAATACAAAGTCAGTTAATGAGCAGATGATTGAAGATGGTTATGCGTGGGGATATATGGGAGAAACTAAGGTCAAAGATTTTGCAGCCTTAGCAGAAAAGAGAAAAAAGAGCGGTAAGTAATGCCTATTTACGAGTACAAGTGTGAGTGTTCACCAGATAGTATAGTTCCTAAAGAAAGATCAATAACTTCTGTAGAGCCAGTATACTTATGTAATGAATGTGGTAAGAGATTGCAAAGACATTACGGAGGATTTGGTATTCAGTTTAAAGGCAATGGCTTTTACAAAACAGATAATCCAAAGTAGTTAACTAGTTTAATTTAATAAGATCATTGTGTTATAATTCTTAAGTAAACAAAAGTATTGTTTTACTTAGGAGAAACCTAATTGACTAGAAGGGCAAAATACCTACTAACCAGCCTATTTGTCGCAGGCTGGCTTTTTATTTTTGGACCAACCAATTCTTATGCAGAAGAGCCTCCAGCGCCTTCAGAACAAGTAGTTGTAAGCCCTGCTCAACAAGCAGTCAACGAAACACTGGCAACTGCTACGGTAGAAGTTCAACAAGCCATAGCATCAACTGATACAGCAACTGCCGCTATTGCTGTTGCTCAAGCAGAGAGAGTCGAAGCTTCAAGCTCAGTATCTGAAATTAATCAACTAGTTAGCGTGGCACAAGCAAGTGTTGCAGCAGTTGATACAGCAACTTCTAATATTAGTGCAATAGATTTAACTGTTACTCCAGTAGATCAAAGTTCACAGGTAGTTCAAGATGCTAAAGATACTGTATCTACAGCACAAACTGCAATAAATAATATTGATACTTCAACAGCTCAGACAGCAGTGTCTGAAGTGGTAGCCGCAAGGACGGTTGCGGTGGCAGCACAATCAACGGCTCAAACAGAATTAACTCAAGCAAACATTGCTATCGACAATGCTCAGACAGCAGTAAATAATTTACAAGCCACTATTGGAACGACCACAAACGTCTTGGCTGGAGTAGATGATGCTGGAATAAGAATGAATCTTCCATTTAATTTACTAATGGGAAATACTCTTTATACCAATGTTTATGTAGGATCTAATGCCACCATCACATTTGGCGTAGATGAGGGCTGGGTTTATTATCAAACTCCTAATGCTCCTTCAGTATCTATTGCTGGTTGGGATTGGACAACTTGGAGCACAGGAACTGGAATAACATATTCAACTACGGGTACAAGCCTAGACATTGCTTGGGATGTAAGACCGTTCCCTCAACAGGATGCTTCTACTCAAATGGTTCAAATCAGATTTAATGCTGACGTAAATCCAAATGACGGGGCATGGATGGCAAATGTAACTGCAGTTGGACCAATACCAAATGGGGCAAGGTTTAATTACAGAGAATCTACTAATGGAACAATTATTCCAATAGAAGATACAAATACAGGAACAAGTTTTTCTGGTCAAATAAGTCAGGGTGCAGCATTTACTCCATATGTAGACCCAAATACATCTTCTGTACAAGCTGCAGTAGATGCAGCAAATGCAACAATTACTCAATTAAACCAAAGCCTGTCGCCAGTTGTTGCTCAAAATACAATAAATAATGCTGCAAACTCCACCCTTGCATCTAACATATCATCATTAAACAATGCAATAAATACAGCTTCTACTACAAAAACAAATTTACAGACACAATTAAATACAAATGCTCAAGAATTGGCTGCTGCAATTAATAATAATATTCCTACACCAGCTCCAATTATTTCAGAAACAATTGTTGAAGGAACAACTGTTACTGTGGCACCAGAACTTCCAACAGGTTATAGAGCCAATACTTGGTTTTATCAGGTAGTTGCAAATAGTCCAGATGTTGAAAATCCTTACGCTGGCCAAACATTAAATACCGATGGCGCACCAGAATCAATACAATTGACTGGACTTGAAGAAGGGGCAACATACACGATAAGAGTTGCAAACTGGTCTGGCCCTGTAAGTGATTATGTAGAAACAGTAATTTCAATTCCATCTACTCAAAGTTCAAATTTAGTTGCTAATCCTCCAGCACAGCCACCAGTTATAGTAGATCTTCCTCCAATTGTAGAGCCACCTGCAGAAGAACCACCTGCTGAAGAACCACCTGCTGAAGAACCACCTGCTGAAGAACCACCTGCTGAAGAACCACCTGCTGAAGAACCACCTGCTGAGGAACCACCAGCAGAAGAGCCACCTGCAGAAGAGCCACCTGCTGAGGAACCGCCAGCAGAAGAGCCACCTGCAGAAGAACCACCAGCAGAAGAGCCACCTGCTGAAGAACCACCTGCTGAGGAAACAGAATTAACTGTCGAAGAAGCTAAAGAAGTTGTTAGCGATTTAATTGAAGACGGAAATCTAACAGCAGAAGATGCAAATACAATATTAGAATTAATTTCTGATGGTAAAGAAGTTTCTGATGAAGTTATTTCTGAAATATCTTCTACATTATCTGAAGGCGGATTAACTTCTGAGGAAACTAAATTGATTACAGAAATTCTTTATGCAGACGGAGAAATTACAACTAGCGAAGTAATAAATTTATCAGAATCTTTATCTGAAGATGGAAAGTTTACTTTAGCAGAAAAAGAATTAGTTTCTGATATATTAGTTCAATCAGCAGAAGGAGCTCCAGTAGAAGCATCGGCAATAGCTGCAGCAGGACTTGAGTATAGAGATCTTCCACCTGCAATTCCAGTAGAAGTAAGAGAAGATGCTAGTGGAAATCCAGTAGTAATTACAGCAGAAGTTGCTTCAGCACTTCTTACATTAGAAAGTCCAGCCGCATTAGTAAATGCAATTGCTGGTTGCTTTGACCCAGAAGAAGCAATTGAAGGATTAACTGAAGAACAAAAATGTGAGGTTTTAAAAGCGCTTTCAAGTATTGGAGCAGACATGAGCCCACAAGAACGTCAAGATGCCAAAGAGGTTTTAGTGGCAGCAATTTTAGTGGGTCAAGTAATACTTGGCAGCGCAATTTTAAGAATAAGGGGGTAAATTATGAACTGGTTGAAAAAAAGAGCAATAGCCGTACTTAGCGAAAACTTCACGTTCCTAGGGTTTTTTGTAGCCTGGGTAGTATTAGAAGGAAGCGCTAAAACAGTAGTGGGCTATGTAACCCTAGCCTCTGTAGCCTTATGGTTCCTAACCATAGGAATTAGGGAGCGGGCAGAAAAAGACGAATAAATGATATAATAGGGTTATGAAGAGAATAACTACTATTGCTTTATCAGGTCTATTAATGCTATCATTAACTAGCTGTGGCTATCAGGGATCATATAGATACCCATGCCAAGATCCTGCTAATTGGGAGAAGGCGGAGTGCAATCCCCCAATTTGTGAAGCATCTGGTACATGCACTAAAGATGTAGTTGGCAAAGAGCTTTCTACAAAAACTGAAACGGGTACTGCAAATGGCTAAAGAAAGACTAAGTCCACAAGATTTAGACGCTAGATTAAAATTTATTTTAGGAATAACACTAGGAACTATCCTACTGTGCACCTCTCTTGGAATACTTTACGGACTCTTGTTTGTTACACAGCCTATTGGAGCACAATCAGAAAATGATAAAATGTTTTTCAACGTGTTGGGAAGCGTTGCAACATTTATTACTGGAACACTTGCAGGATTATTAATTGGACAATCAGGCGCTAAAGATATTATGAAGGCACAACTTGATAACAAGGAAGTAGATGCAAAAAATACTCAGGCTGACAAAAAGCTTGAATCAGAAATTCAAATTTCAGAATTAAAAGCTGACGTAGAAGCAGATGAAGTAAGAGCTCGTTTAGCAAAGAAGCCAGATGGCGCAATGCCAGCAGAGCAGCCAGTTGATACAGATTGGGATAAGGATTAATTATGTCACAAGATTTTCCAGTCCCAGCAGAAACAGCAAAGGCCCCAAACGGGAGCGTTGCTAGATTAATTCAGGTTGCTAAGTCTCAAGTAGGATACATTGAAGGTCCTAAAGATAATGAGACAAAGTACGGAGCATATACAAAAGCAAACTTTCAGCCATGGTGCGGATCTTTTGTAAACTGGTGCGCTAATGAAGCGGGAGTTAAAATTCCTAATACTGTTTATACTCCAGGTGGTGCAGCAGCATTTAAAAAAGCTGGAGCATGGATTGACGGAGACATTGCAGATCCAGAGCCAGGAGATATTGCCTATTTTGATTTTCCATCAGACGGTGTTGATAGAATTTCTCATGTAGGAATTGTTATTGAAGACAATGAAGATGGAACAGTGTGGTGTATTGAAGGAAACACTTCTTCAAAGAAATCTGGAAGCCAAAGAAATGGCGGAGAAGCTTGCAAGCAACTTCGTGCATATAAGAAGAACAAAGCAGGAGTAATGGTTTCAATAGTAGGATTTGGAAGACCAAAGTTTAAGTCTGGTGTAGCATCAAAGCCAGCACCAACATCTGCTGGAGCATGCCCTACTTGCGGAAAATAAATGAATACATATAGGGTAAAACTTGAGGTAGAGGCAGAAGTAGAAGCTTTTGATGAAGGTGATGCTTTAGATTATGCCAACGATATATTTGGTGTAGATGACGAAATTAAAAACGTTAAAGTAATTAGCGTAAAGGAGAAATAAAATGGCAAAAGAAGGATACAAACCTACGGCTGGAATGCAGTCAGCAGCACGTAGAGCTATTAAGTTAAAAGAGCAAGGAAAAGCAAAAGGTGCTGGAACCATGGTTGGTTGGACTCGTGCAGGACAACTAGCAAGAGGTGAAACTCTTAGCCTATCAACAGTTAAGCGCATGTATTCATTTTTCTCACGCCATGAAGTAGACAAGAAAGGAAAAGACTGGGACAACGCAGAGAATCCATCTAATGGAAAGATTATGTGGTTAGCTTGGGGCGGCGATGCTGGATTTTCTTGGTCTCGTAAAATTGTAGAACGTGAAAAGAATAAGAGCATGAAGAAGGCTCTAATGACAGAAGAGTTAGTAGAAGAAATTAAAGATATACTTGAAGAAGCAGTAAATCCAATTGATACAGTTATTGAAATTGATGATGATGAAGACATTAAAAAAGCACTTCGTCCAGAAGTTACAAAGGAACAGTTGGGAATGGTAATTGAGCACCTCATGGAGGCAATTGAAGGAATGATTGAAACTCCAGAAGAAGAGGAAGAAGATATGCCAGAACCAGGAGATCCAGAAGATGCTGGAATTGAAAGAGTTATTTCAGTTGAAAAAGCATACGAAAATTGTGGTTGCGAAACCTGTAAAGCAGAGGGAGTATCTTGCGATAAATGTTCTAAATGCTCAGAAGAAATGAGCAAATCTTATGAATCAGATAATGAAGATGAAGATAAATGGGATAATATAGAAAAGGCTTGTTGGTCAGGATATACTCAAAGAGGCATGAAAGAAAAAAATGGCAGAATGGTACCAAATTGTGTGCCTGTTAAAAAGTCATATGATGAAGAAGAGCAAGAAGAGCCTAAAGTTAAAAAGTCCATATGGGGTGGAACTTTTCTTAAATAAGTATTGACATAGCCGCAGATTTTACTGTATAATATATATCAGTGGGATGCTGCGGTTTATGTTTAGGAAACAATGTTAAATTTAACAGAACTGGGTGTCGAGGTCTTTATTAAAAAGGCTAAGAACATAACTCCATATTGGGATAATTATGATCTCATAATTTGGAAAAAAGACAGCAGTGGATTTACTAACATAAAAGGGATGTTCAGAGAGAACTCCTGGGGAACAGCAGAGCGAATTGCAGTTGCCAACAATGGAATATGGAAGTTGCCCACAAAGTATGTCAAGCATTTTAAATAATTTAGGCATAGACAAAGACGATTTAGATTGGTTCCACCTTGCAATATGTAGAGGCATGGACACAAATTTATTTTATGAAAAGTATGAAGCAGATTCTAATATTGCAAAAAATATTGATGAGATGTGTTTAAGTTGTCCAGTAATGCAAATGTGTTATGAGTCTGGCGTAGACAATAACGAGTACGGTGTTTGGGGTGGAGTTTATTTAAGTTCTGGATCTATAGATAAATCTAAAAATCTACACAAGGATCCCGAAGTTTGGAAGAAACTGAAAAAGAAAAATGTTTATTAATAAAGATAAAGATCATTTTAAGTATGGAATTAACCAATGGACTGGTGAGCCAAACAAGCCAGTTTTCTATACAGAAGAAATGAAAAAGGCAGTACATCAAGTCAAGAAGCCCTCAATGCTTCTAATGGATATAGTAATGTATCCAGACTTCTTAGCATTAAGACTATATGAAGATAATTTTTTACAGTTTGATGGAGTTAAAAAAGAAATGGTTATTGATTATGTAACAAAAATCAAGCGCCTGCTTGAGTCATATGGAGTAAGATGCGAGTTGGAGGGTAAGCCTAGTGAAAGAGTACTATGATGTTACGCACATTGTTTATATCCATGGAGAAGATTCTCATGGTACAGTCGAAAAACTTGGTGCATACGCATCAGTTGTTAAATATACAAAAGACGGGGTAGAGTACAGCGAACTTATGGAAAATGATGAATTTACTATAGTAGACGAAATAGTATTTAAGCATATTGAGGAATCAAATTAATGGAAAAAATTTTATGTTATAGTTGCAACAAATCTAAAAATAAATTAGACGTAAAGAAGTCTTCTCTTCTTCCAATCAACTTGTTTATTTGCGAAAGCTGCATTTCTGCTAAACTAGAACCACGCTGGGTAGTAATTTTAGCAGGAAGATCACAAGGTCCAGATTATGTTAAAGAGTTTATTATTAAAAGACGCTATATTGGCAATGAAATTACTGCTTCGGAGTTGTTAGTTTAGGTTTAAATCAGGGTATAATTAGTTATATAATGAACATGGATTATACCTCTATCGTAATAGCTATTTCCGCAGCAATTTTGTCTGGCATGGGAACTGCTATTATTGCTGGATTAAAGGAAAATAAAAGAGAAAAAGTTCGTCAATATGAGCGTGAGCAGGATCACCTTAAATTAGAGGTTAAAGATCTAAAAATTGAATTATATAAAATTGAGCGTGAATTGACTGAATGGAAAGATAAATACTATAATGCCATTCAAGAACTCATAGGGGTAAAGGCGGAGCTTGAGGAAACCCTGATTAAATTGTCATTTATAGACCACCAGATAGAAGATATGCAGGGACTGGACAGAGAATTTTAAAAATAGTATACTAGTCAATATGACCTGTATAGTAGCCCTAATTAATGAGAACAAGGTTTTCCTTGGTGGAGATGCCGCTGCCTCAGACGATAAGTCTGGATTGATATTTCAACGTACAGATCCAAAAGTTTTTAAGGTAGGGCAGTTCGGCATTGGCTTTGTTGATAGTTTTAGAATGGGCCAGATACTTCAATATAGTTGGGCGCCACCAGTATACAAGCCTACGGCAGGATATAGAAACTTAGATAAGTTTTTGCGTACTAGATTTGTTGAATCAGTTAAAGAATCTTTTAAAGAAAACGGTTATGGTAATCAAAATCCTGGCACCGAAGATGGCGATGAAGGCGGAATATTTATAATTACAGTTCAAGGTGCTGGAAGAATATTTACAATGGACTCTGACTTTCATATAGGAGAAGCAGATGTTCAATATATGGCAGAAGGCGCAGGACAGGAGCTTGCTCTTGGATCTTTATTCTCTACGGCACAGATTAAAACCCCCCGCAAACGTGTTAGAATGGCTCTAGAAGCGGCTACAAAGTTTAACATGTCAGTTAGACCTCCCTTTACAATTATAGAAGTCTAGAGTATAATAGACTTATGAAATGGGTTAATCGTTTAGCAGCAACCCTAGTGGGATTAATTGGTATTGGGGTCGTTAGAGAATTTTTCAATAGATACGACGTTCTTGTATTCGACAAAAATGATGTTGAAGAAGCTAGACAAGAGATGCAAGAATCAAAGTTTAATCCAATAGATTTACGTGGCACCCCAACACATGCTTGTGTATGCGGATCACAACATTTTTATATAAGAGCCATGTTTGACAATTATGAATTGGCAACATATTTCTTAGATATGCAGTGCACTGAGTGTGGAGCTTTATTAACTGCCCCCACTCCCCTAGACAGAGAGATAACAGAGTGAGAAAGTCAGAAAGAATAAGACTGCTTGAAATGGAAATGCTTAGAATGCAATTTCAGATTGAATATGTAAGCAGGGCTATTGATATATTATTGCAAGAAAATAAGATAGCAGGTCCAGAAATGGACGCTGGCAAATGGTACAACACTAAACTAAATAAAGATAAATAGTAGATATTGACAGTATTAGTTCTATTTAGTATTATTAGTATATGAATAAAAAAATAACAGCGGCTTTAGTAGCCGTACTACTAGCAGTTCCAGTAACTGCACAAGCAAATCTCAAGAACCGCACAGTTGGTTCAGCACCTACCCTAGCAGTTATCGATACTGCTATTAATTCTAACGATCCAATTTTTAATGGCAGGATAGTACATGAAGTCTGTATCCTTGCAGTAAAAATTAATAATTGCGCTAATGGAAGTAATTATATGGAGGGCAAAGGCGCCGCTCTAGTTCCAGATAGCGTTTTATACAATAACCTATATTTGCCAGGAACAGGTTTTGATCATGGATCAGTAATGACGTTGTCTGCTATTAAAGCTAATCCTAATATGAATATTGTTTTTATTAGAATTGCTGGATACAAGGCTAACGGTTCAAGGGAGAATGTGGGCCCAGACCTAGTTACGAATGCAATTAATTGGGTTGTATCTAATAAAGATAAATTTAATATTAAAGCAATTAACGTATCACAGGGAAGCTCTAATTTAAGAAGCGGAACAGATTATTGCCCTAAAGTACCTACCCTAAGTCAAGCAATTAATAATGCAATTTCATCCAATATACCAGTGTTTTTTCCAACTGGAAACAAGTGGAATCCTACAAGGGTAGACTTCCCAGCATGTATTCCAGAAGCAATTTCAATTGCAGCAGTAGAAGATGACGGAAGAGTTGCTGGGTATACCAACCATGACTCCAACCTTACAGACTTTTTTGTACCAGGACTTATTGAAGTAAATCTAAATAACAAACAAATTAGATTAATTGGTACATCTGTATCGTCTGCTCGTGCTGCAGCATACTGGGTGTTGATTTCATCATCAAAACCTACTTTAACATATACTCAAATGTATGATCTTTTAGTTAAAACCAGCGTATATGGAGATAATTCTAAGATTAAAACAAATCGTGTGATGAATGTTACAGGTGCATTGAATGGATAATGTAGGACAAAAGATCACGGTCCTTGAAGGCATTATGTCTGACGTTGGAGTAGCCTTATTCCAGCGTTGGGCTAATAACCTTCCAGAAGATCAAAGAACAGAAGAGGCATTAGCTAGTTTAAACAAGAATGCCATCGAGACTGCCTACTTTGCTATTCAAATGTTTATGAATAAATTTAATGAAGCAGCAGAAGAACTACAGTCTAAACCAGAATAATTATAGTGGGGTAGGTATTGACCTACCCCACATTATTTAGTAGAATAGGTATCATGCAAACATTCTTACCAGAGGCGGACTTTGCCGAAACAGCAAAGCATTTAGATCGTAAACGTCTAATCAAACAAAGTGTTGAGAACCTACAAGTTCTAAAATCATTAGCTGGACTTTATAGTTCAGGTGCTTGGAAAAATCATCCAGCAGTAAAAATGTGGTACGGTCACGAAGACTGGCTATTTACATACAACGAAGCAATTATTAAAGAAATAATTATGCGTGGTTATAAAAATAGTACTAGACAAACATTTGACGATATTTATCAGGAACATTTTATGATGCTAGAATCAGATAGACCGTGGTGGCTAGGAGATGACAAACTTCACTATACCCATAAAGGTCGGTTATTTGAGAAGGACCCAGAGTCTTACTATTTTTACAATGAGTACTCAGACTACCGTGAACTAGGATACACATGTTGCGAGGCATGCAGTTACTATTGGCCAACCCATGTGGAGTCAAAGTGATAGTCAGCGACGATACCTTTGATCAGGCAATTAAAGAAAATAAAACAATTTTAATAGATTTCTGGGCCGAATGGTGCGGGCCTTGCAGAAAGGTAGCTCCAATACTAGAAGAACTCTCAACTGAAACTGGACTGTTGGTTGGAAAGTTAAATATTGATGAGAATCAAAAGAAAACTCAAGAATACTCTGTACATTCAATACCAACTATGGTATTATTTGTAGATGGAAATCCAGTCCATACTGTGATTGGCGCAAAACCCAAGCACATGCTCTTAAAGGAGTTGGCGGAATGGCTTTAAGTTACGACGAATGGATGACCTACGGAATTAAAAAGGGTTGGTGCGGACCTCCTGTATGTTATACACATGACGGACTACCAATGTCTGAGCAAGAAGATGTAGAATTTGGCGAAGGTCAAGATCCCTGCATTCATATTGTTCGAATGTATGAAGACATTGATACGAAAAAAGAAATAGAGAATAATCACTCTCCGTCCCAATGGCGGAACTCATACATAAACTAGAATTCCACGCTCATCTAGAGGTGGAAAAATTAAGGAGAATAAATTAAATGAACTCATTTAAGAAAGTATCGCTAATCATCGCTGCAGCCCTGACTAGCACAATGCTTGTATCGCCAGCGGCTAACGCCAATGCTGGAACTGTCACACTAACAGTGGCGGGATCTGCAGCAACGGGTGGAACAGTTGTAACAACACCTGTGTCACTACCAGTGCCAGCAGATAACAGCATCGACGCAGCAGATGCGTTGAAGATTGCTGTAACAAGTGTTGACACTGGAACAGTAGTAACAGCAGTTGCAGTAAATGCAACAATTGTTCCTGCTCTTGCAACATCAACAGCACCAGTAACAGCTTCAAATGGAACATCAACACTTTCAATTGCAACTGGAACTGGAACAGCAGCAGACTTTTATGTATATACTAAAAGTACAGCAGTAGGATCAGTATCGATTACTCGTGCTGGAACTACAACAGTTTACTACGTACAGGGTACCGCAGGTGCCTTGAACTCAATTACCCTAACCGCTCCTGCAACAGCAGCAGCAGGTACATCACAGGTAATTAAGGTTTCTGGATACGATGTATTTGGAAATCTAAAAGGTGGAGCCACAATTAATACATTGGTTTCAAATGCTGGCGCAGCAACATCAACTGCTTTAACAACAGATACAGCAACAGCAACACTAGGTACAAAGGAACAGACTATTCTTGTTCCAGCATCTGGAGTTGTAACTGTAGTTGCATATGCAACAGTTGCTTCAGCGGTTACTGGTCTTTCAACACCAGTTGGTTCTGTAAGCGCTTCAATCGCAGTCCGTGACCTTGCAGGAGAACTTGCTTCCCTGACAGCACAACTTGCAGCAGAGAAGGCAGCACGTGCAGCAGATGCAGTAGCAGCAGCGAAGGCTTTGGCTGACGCTAAGGCAGCATCAGATTCAGCAACAGCAACTTTAAAGGCAGAGAATGATGCCCTAAAGAAGACCATTGCAGATCTAAAGACTACATTTAACGCATTGGCTAAGAAGTGGAATGCTAAGTTCCCTAAGCTAAGAGTTAATTGGATTAAGTAGTCCAACTATTGTTCGTGGGGCAGGGGAAACCTTGCCCCATTGACATATAAATGGTAGAATATATTTATGAAAGATAATGATCTTTATAAACTAGAAGAATATTTTGAAAAAAAATATAAAAAAGAGATTATAGATCAAATAAAAAAATTTGAGTTTCCAAATGAATGGACACCCAGCCAAGTAATAGATTACATTACTTACAAAATAGATAGGAAATAAATGTTTAACAAATTAAGACTATGGTTACTTGAACAACAGGTAAAAGCAATTGTTGGCGAGGAATCAGGAAAGAAGGAATCAGGTATGGCAACAGCTAAGAAGCCAGCGGCTAAGAAGCCAGTGGCAAAGAAGAAGGCTCCAGTCAAGAAGACTGCCCCAGCTAAGAAGACCGCTCCTAAGAAGACCACAAAGAAGAAGTAATGTCATTAGAAGAGTCATGTGAAATACAAGGTTGTGCTAACCCTGCAACCCGTTTAACTAGTACAGAATCAAGGTATATAACGATTTGTGATTCATGTTGGCACGAGAAATATAAGAAATGATATAATAGTAGGATAGATGGCATTCTAGACCCATCTAAATACAACCTATAGGAGAACAAAATGGCAGACGGAAAAGATTTAAACGGATTTACATCACCAAAAGTGAATGATGCATCACCATGGGCAACTGAGTCATATACAGAAGCACCAGCAGCAGCTTTCCCAGCAACAGATAAGTCATCACAAGATGGCGCAGGACTTGGCAACGGCGGTAAGTAATATGTGCGTTGAATGTGGTTGCGAATCAGTTGGTAGCGAAGCAGGAATTGCAAATATTCCTGGAGGCATCCTTGATGTTTCAAGAGATGGAGAAGCAGGTTTAACACTAAACATGACTGCAACTGCATCACAGAGAGAAAGTTTTATATCTGGTGAGTGATAACGGAACAGGTATGGCAACTCCGCCAAATACTCAACCATCTGGCGCAGTAACTTCGCAAGAAGCAGCAAGAAAAAATCCTTCACAAGGTAAATTTAGATCTGGAGTTAATGGTCCAAGACCAGCAACAAAGATCGATAGAAATAAACATGGTATTCGTAGAGAGACCACAATAGGTCAAAAGAAAACCAGACCAAAGAAAGTTTAATTAAATATTCCCCACTATGCCCTACAAATTAGGGCTGGTGGGGATCTTAATTTTATATTATGTGTAAAGAATGTGGAAATTGTTCAAAAGAACACGATAGAACAATAGACGATTCAATTGATAAAATAGAAATACTAGGCCTTTAACTATTGACTGTCTAGCTTTAATTTAGTATAATGGGATTATGGAACAACAAATACCAATTTTTAATTTTCATCACCACACAATTGGCGGAACAGAGTATCAGGGTCGAGTTTTTCACGAAAGAATTCTTCCAAAGTCACCAAACTTTGAGAAGTACCTATGTATGATCCTGCCAGGCAAGAACTTAGGCAATGCTGGAGTTAAGGAATGGGATGGCGAGATATTATTTTGGGCACACTGCCTGCCCAGCCAGTTTGGACCAGAGGTAACAGAGTTTTTCTGGAGCGGTAACGAGATCTCAGATAAGATTAAGTACGTTATTGTTCCTTCAGAGTACGCTAAAGATAAGTTTCATAAAGAAACCAACTTCCCCAAAGAAAAATTGTATGTAATTCCTAATGGTATTGAGCCATTACAATATAATCCAGACAGATTTAAGAATGTAAAAAAGGTAAAGATCACTCATACATCTGGACCTAACCGAGGAATGATGATCCTACTCAACTCATTGCAATACATTAAACAGGATTTCCAGCTCGATATATTTAATGATTTTTATCCAGAGATGTACTTAGATAATGAGTTTATGCATGATGACAGAATTACATTCTACGGAAGAACTCCTAGAAAAACAATGTACAGGCACCTTGAGTCATCTCATATTCAAGCATATCCTCCTATTTTCTTAGAAACATTCTGTATTGCAATGGCTGAAGCTATGAGTGCTGGCGAAATGCCAATTTATTCTAATGTTGGATCACTGCCTGAAATTGTAAAGGGGCACGGTTTGTATCTAGATGATATAGATAATAGATTTATTGTAGATGGAGTATTCCAAGGAGATGACTATGCCAAGGCCTTTGCTGAAATTCTTTCTGAAGGCATGGACACTATTCTTTCAGGAAAATGGGATCCTACAGAACAAATTGAATATATAAATGGCAATTATAGTTGGGAAAAGGTTGAGCAGAAATGGAAAGATTTCCACGATATTCTTTAATACTATTGACAGGCCAGACTGTTTGTTGTATAATTAATATATAGAAAGAGGCGGATATGCTAGAACTATTTTTTGTTGTACTATCTTTTCTAGTGGGAAGATGGATGGGAAAAGAGCAGGCTAATAGTATATTAGATAGATCTAATATAGATAAACTAGAGGCTAGAATTATAGAAGCAGAACTAAGAGCAGAAACATGGGAACGCAGATACAACAATCTCCTTCCTTCTACACAAGTATCGTTTGAGGAATAAAAATGTGGTCGTGGGTATTAGCTGTAATAGGTGTGGCTGGCATATATTTTGTCGGAAGAAAGACAATTTGGGGCTGGCTAGTATTACTATTTAATGAAGCTTTATGGATTACCTATGCCCTAATAACCGATCAATATGGATTTATATTCAGCGCATTGGCGTATGCCATTGTATATATTAGATCATACATACATTGGTCTAAAGAAAAGGTAAATGAAATACCCTTATGAAAAAGAATAATGGAAAAGTATCTCAAAAGAAGGCTAAACGCCATTCTAAGAACCTAAAAAGAATATCTAAGAAACAGGGTCAAGGTCACTATTTAAATAAGTTTAGACAGACAATTGATCTTACTCCAGAGCAACGTGCCAACGCTGAGAAAGCCTTAGAAGAGTCTTTACAACTTAGCGATGATGAGTTAGCGGTAGTAGAACCATGGGCTCTAAAAAATGAATAAGAAAACAATTACATTACTATCACTAGGCCTAGCCCTTGCTGCTATATCCTATGTAGTATACAATACTCTTACTCAACTAAAAGATATTGACTATGATTTATTCGATATTGAAGAAGATATAGACCACGAATAGTGAAGCGAAAAGTGCGGCGGAAGAGAGAAGCATATGACAGAAATGACTAGTGTCGGAGATGATCGTGACCGATCAATGCGTCTTAAATTAGCTATAGAAGAGATGCTAAAGGATATTGATATGAGCGGGGAAGCCTGGAATGATTATGATAAAGATGGAAAGCCATACTGGGAAAAGTATGAGGAGCGTCTAAAGTATATGGAGGAAAACGGCATATGATCAATTGGTTAGTTAATCGTATATTTAGATGGGATCCACTAAGAGAGGCTATCTTTGATGAGGTAAGGTTATATCAGTCTGTAACTAGATCTATGTGGGAGTATGAAAGAGAAAATCCAACTAACCTAACATGGTCTGAGGGAGACAGATGGTATGGTTGGACTTACAATAGTAACGCTAAGCGTTACTACTTTGATGATATTGGAAATGAATCATTGATGGGTCTATGGGAAGATCAGTGGTTAAGAGAGGCTGATGGCCAGAAATCACTTTAATAAGCTCTGGTCTACTATTCTATCGAATGGTGTACGCCAGGACTCTGAGGGTAATTGGACAGTCATTAATTCTTCCACGAATAAGAGGCGGATGGAGAAGACTGGATCTTCAGTAGGTGGAGCATCAGGTCCATCCTCTCAGGAATGGATCCCTGCTAAAATATATGTAACCCCAGAAGAGTTGGCTGAGATCTGGGATAAACAGGGCGGGAAGTGTTATTGGTTTGATATCCCTCTAGATATAACTCTACTCTATAAGGATCATCCAGATTGGATGCCTAAACATCCACTTGCTCCATCAATTGATAAGATAGATGTACATGGAGATTACACAAAAGAGAATATAGTTATATGTACACGATTTGCTAACTTTGGTAGAAATGTATGTGAGTTTGATAAGTTTCATGAAATTGTCGACATATTACAAGGAAAGCAGTTGACTAAGAATATATAACAATTATCTCTATTTAAATAAGGAGACATATTATGAGTATGGTATGTAAGTGTGATGGATCAGGATTATTTCCAAGATGTGATAGAAATGGCAATGGCAAATGTACAAAGGTTCAAGAAAAGGACGGGGAAGAATAATGGGCATATTAGATAATTTAGAAGCATGGCTAGATTTTGAAGAAGAGGTGGACAAGGATCCAGAATTAGCTGTTGGCTTTGCCACAGGCAAATGGGATGATGAAGATTATAAAGGTCCAATTACGCCATTTATCAACCCAATACGATAATGGGGCGGGAAGGCGAGATAGACCCCATATTCACCTATAACTTCCTATGTAAGTATGACAAGTCAGAGATGAATATAGAGCTAAGTAGAGAGTTAGACTTTTTACCACAATGTCTGAAATGTCACAAGACAATGCTGCTGAGATATTCGATCAACAATGATGGAGAGATCTGGATGAACTCTAGCATCATGCATGAATAGCCATGCTAAATTGCTAGAATCAGATCCAATTTGTCTCCATATCCTAGATTCCCCCCGCCCATAAACATGTCTCTAATAGCCTCCTATAGCCTTATTTGGCATATTCTAGAGAGCATGTTAGGAAATAAATACTACTAATTCTTTGTCAATTATTACTAATGTTTATATAGTTATATATACATGTAATTGAGCACCCCACTTTACTCCACCGTAATCCATTTTGCTCCACATTGGAGCCCATGTCCTACCATATTTGAGGGATTTTGTCTATACCCCCGTAAATAGCATATTCGGCCCATATTGTCAAGGCTTCAGGGGCATATTTTTATGCTCCGTAAACGGAGAAATTGGCCCACAATTTTGACAGATTCAGATCACATTCTGTTATATTCTATATATGTTTGTTTAGATTAATATACATTTATATCTCATATTCTGAGATTTTCAGGGATTTTTTATAGCTTGTCGTAAAAGGGAAATTTGGCCCATATATGAATACATACAAATAGGGCATATACATCCAAAATGTACACAATGTACAAATCGGACATATATGCCCTGGTATGTTATATTAGATTTATTATAGAGTTGGTGTTACATTTATATTTGCATTGGATCCATTATTTGTTTCATGTAGCCAAGAGTATCTATATGATTGTTCTTGTACTTCAGGAAGGGACTTTACGAATTCCCCCCGTTCCTTTGGTGTGATAGGCAATTTAACTGACTTGAGGTCATTAGATACCTTTATCTTGTCAATCATCTTATCTAGCATATTAGCAATGATTAGTCCTTCGGAGATAGTTCCGTTATTGGCAACTTCTCTTCGATACCGTTCCGCCTGCTTTTCTACAATCCAGGCAACGACCTCCATAACACGGTCTACCGTGTAGATAGGTTGGTCTGCTAGGTACCTGCCTAAAGCGGCAGGGTTGAAGAAGTGGTCTTCTACTGAGTTAGCCAGAAGTTCTCCGATTTTATGTTCTTTGCTTTGCATAGTCCGCCTTTCCTATATAGAGTTGTTTACCGATTATATCATAAGGGGCTGACACTTGGCCAGCCCCCTATCGTCCACCTACTGGACACTTACTTCTTTGGCTGTGGCTTTTCTGCCTCAAATGTGATGCCATTGGTCTGAGCATCCGCAATAGCCTTTACAGCGGCAGCTGAGAAGCGACCACGCTTTCCTACAGTAATTCCTTGTGACTTTAGATATTCACGCTTTGTTGCCATTTGTTTGATCCTTTCTAGATCTGTTTATATTTATTATATCGGATATCCACGAATTTGTAAATACCCCCGTAAGAGCTAAGACTAGCCCCTACGTTCCGCCTTATATATTAAGTTGTAAATCCATTGATGTATCTTCATCTAGATATACATCTGTAGCTTCAATTACATCATCTGTAACAACTGTATTCCAAGCTGTCTCAGGTAATGCATTTGCTAAATCAACTGCTTCAAATTGGTCGGCAGCTTCAAGAACAGTATAATAGTTTTGGTACTTAGTTCCAAATACTCTAAAGACTGGCAAGCTCCCTCATTTCCCATTCGGCATATGTCCGAACAATAAAGTCCTTACCTAGATTATAACAATATTGGACCGCTTCTGTCAAGGACTCTGTCTCATATATTGGAAGAGGTAATGCATCATCTATATCTGATTTATCATATATCTCAAATGTGTCTACACCTCCAGGTGAGCATGAGTAATTAACTTCCAGGATTTCTAGACTTGGCTCATAATTAGACATTTTGTCCCTCCTTTTCCGCCATACGATCTTTGATTAATTTAGCAATGATGTTATGGGCTTCATCTACCTCATGTAAGGATCCAGACCACAAAAGCTTTTGGGCCTTACTTAACTGATCATTGATATAGATATCAGTCTGTTGCATCTTCTTCCTCCTCTTCATCATCCTCAAACATTGTGTCCACAATGTAGTCTCGGTTCATCATCCATTCAAGAACGTCGTCCTGATGTTGTTCCGCCCCGTACTCTAGGGAGAACCCGTGGCCTGCAGACACAGCCTCACAGAGGTTGTCCCACATTTGGTCCTGTGTTACTTTGGCCTTGTACGTCTCATCGTCTAAGATGTTATTAATTGTGGACCACGTCCACAACCAAACCAGGGACAAACCAAGGTCCGTGCTGTCTAGAATCTTTAAACATTCGTTTAGTTTGTCTTTATCCTCTGGCTTCATTACGTTCTCCAATCGCAAATGATAAGTCATATGTTAGTTTATACATATATGTTAAAGCGTCAACATACCCTTCGGCATATGTACGTTCCATTGAATCCATTGCCTCTTCTGACAGTTCCTCAGCCTTCTGTGCTGCTTCAAGGTCCTGTTCTCCGATAAGCATTAGGTTCTTTAGTTCACCGTGCATGATATCAAGCCCCGTTACACCTGCGTCAACCATGCGTTGAAGATGAGGCGGGAGAGTAGTAGTTTCCATTATTCATACCTTTCGTTAGAGGACTTCATTATATCAAACGCCACTGACAATAAATGCCTGGTTGCCTCAATTTGTCCTAGAATATTATGATATCTTAGATTAGATAGTTCATCAGTAGCAAATCCATGTGCCTCTAAGTCCTGGTTAAGACTAGTTAGATGTAACTTTACATATTCTAGAAATGTACTAGTCCTGGTAACCATCAAAATATCCTTCCGCCCATAGGCCTTGTAAGAATGTTAGACTTGTTGTAAGTCCACCTAGTGTTCTGCTATCTAGTTTATTGGATGCAATGGCATCTGCTAATGAATCCATCATGATATTTAGATCTTCTAAGTCATAACCTAACATTATTTCTCCTCATCCCATTCTATGTAGTATTGGTCTCCTGGTTTCAAATCATAGAATTGATTAAACCTACCTTTAAGATAATTGCTTTCTGCCATATCCGCAAAGCACCAATCTGCATACATTTGTCCCTCATCAAGATTGGAATTAACCCAGTCTTCGACAAGTTGTTCTCCTATATAGGAATACTCTGCGTCAATAACCATTTGGTTTTCATTTTCTAAGAAACTCATCGGCATACTCGACTTGTCTTATATACATATTTTGTATATGGCTGGTCAGTATAATTTTTTACCTGACGTGATTTCCATGTGCATACTTTTGCCTCTGCAGGCTGTATTGAAACAATTGGCAATAATGATAATGCCAATATCATAGTTATTTTTTTCATTATACTTCCGCCTTTTCTGTAGATTCCAATAGTACCATGTGGGTCTGACATTTTGCCATTGCCTCTTCATCCTGCCATGAACCCTGATTGCATTCAGAGCAGAATTCACCACAGTCATCTTCACAATATGACAATGTATCAAAAGATTGGCAAGCATAACAACGGTTTTCCCATTCTGCCAATTCTTTTACTTCACCACGAAGAATCTCGTATTCTCCACCCCAACCTGTTTCTTCCTCAAACTCTAATGTAAGCAGGCAGTTAGGAACAAGATTACTTAGTTTAGTTAAGATAGTTACAGCAGGAGACCATGCAGTCTCATACTTATATATAACCCAGTTGTCGTCACCTTCTGATTTATATTCAATTAGTTCTGTATTTGGATATTGTTCTTCATCACGAACTGCAACATCCCATTTAGTTCCCCAGTTAGATGTATTCCATGAATACCAATCCTTCTGAGTTTTAGCAAACTCAACAGATTTGATAAACCAATCAGGTGAATTCATATCTATATGGTCACGTTTTGGTTGGCATGCATATTCCTCATCAGTAATACCGTCATCCTTATATGAGTGGATATTGAAGAAAGCAAAGACAGGATTAGAATAAGTAACCTGTTGAATTTTGGTGGGGAAACCCATAGATGAAATATCACCCATACCATAAGTCTCCTGTGCTAATGTGAATGGACGATTAAGTCTATCTTTGATATAATCTACTTCTTGCTTTGGACCTTGAATTGTCAAGGTGTTATATACCCAATTTGGCATTTTATATTCCTTTCGATATGACCTAATTATATATCAGACCACTGACATTTGTCTATGCAATATGGGTGTGTTTTACACCACATGATCAAGCTTTAAATAAATATATGTTCAATATGTGAGATTTCCAGGAAATATATTTGACTTCCGTAAACAGAATATGTTACCCTCATCCGTTGCGGGCCAAACAAAAAATCCCCCAGCTAAGCTGAAGGATCTTAAGATAAGTAAGGCTGCTAGCACAACGAAAGGAATTAAGTATACGCTGCTTTATTTAACGACTAGGGGAATCCCTGGTAGCCGCACCCTACTTCAATGAACAGGCCCGCTAGGACCTATTCATATTATATCATATTACAGTTAACTAAACTGATAGAGTTACGTCTGCGTATTTCTCTACAAAGTTAGACAGGTCCATGGTAAATAGTGGCTGATTGCTCATCCCATTCACCTTGTTATCCTTGTCATTGCGTGGCGCCTCTTCATGAAGACTAAACGTTTGCTGTTCAAAGTCAACGATAGCAATCTTGTGCTCGTTATCGCCAATCTCATTGACATGCAGGCCCCATCCAGTCTCTGAACCCCAATCATTATTAATCATCTGACTGATTGTGATACGTGTTGCATATGAAGGGTCGGACCAGCGTGGCCGTGCTTTAAACACTGCCTCTGCTAATTGTGCTAGCATGTTATGTCCAGCCCAATGGCCATATAGTACAATTGTGTTTCCGTTAGGTTGGACGAATCCAAAGTTTGCTCTGTCTCCCATATTTATTCCGCCTTTTCTAGTTGAGGTACTGCTTCTTCTGTTTTATTTAATTCTATCACTTCATAGGCCTTTTTGTCAAGGGCCCCTTTATATTTATTATAGTGGTGGCCACAGAAAGCTAGCTCACCATCTAACAGTTTAATTAGATGTGAGGCACGTGCTACGCTGCAGCTGTCACAATAATAAACTACGTTTAGATCCTCAGAGGTCATAGTCTACCGTTCCGAATTCAAGACGGTCAGCAACATCGTCCATTACTTGCCCGTCCTCTGATGTTTCAGCCCACAGTCGAATGTTATTTACAATAACTTCTCGTGCAAACTTTACACCATCTTCAAATCCATCTTGGTAATCCATTTTATCTCCTTGTATATCCAGTCGGTTCGTAGTCTGATGTATAACTCTCTATTAGATTATACTTATCTCGAAGGCGACTTACCTTCTCAATGTTACCAGTTCCGATATTGAATGTCAACGGTGTTAATGCAACTGGGTCAAGTCCTAGAACCTGAGCATCCCAATAGGCCATCTCCATGGACAGCCTATCAGGAGCAGTCAACTCAAAGTACATTAGTTCACCTGTGCGTAATTGATTGTCCAATCAGAGAGTTCTGAATCTCCGTGATTGAAATCAATTGATAGATTTTCTGACAAGTGGTCATCAAGGTCAAAGTCTTCAACCTCGTTGAATGGAACCTGAATTGTTCCACAAATTTCTACAGTTGCGGTGAATTCAACTTCTCTAGTTGGATTGATTCCAAAGTATTCGCAGAGAGCAATTAGAACTTCTTCCTTATCGTAGTTAGGGTCCGCCCACTCTGATACTTGTTCGCTTAGTCCATTAATTAAACCACGGGACTTACGAAGTTCATCTGAGTTACGGCGATAGTTATCTAACTTCCACTCAAGGTCATTAACCTTGATTGTTGGATATGTAGTAACTCCGTTAGTGATATCCTTGTATGTTACAAGAACGTTGGCATCGTATGATTCAGGAACCATAGGTGTTACTGTGGCTCCGAATGTATCTGTTGTTTCCATTGTATTCCTTTCGTTTGTAGGTTGTATTGTAGCATCGACCACTGACAAGTAAGTCATGATGGTGCCACAATGACATGTTAGATATATTGGACTAAGGGTTGTTGTGTACTCATCAAGCGCATCGCATGAGGGGCACACAGATGTGTATTTTGTCCATTTTGTTGTCATGCGGAAATTGTACCAGGGCCCACTGACATTTACAATAGGATTCAGGGCTTTTTTTATGTGATCCGTAACACAGAAATCCCGCCTTCAAGGTTGCGGGCGTCTCACATATTAAGATTATAAATCTCATTAGCGATTCGTACGGGACTTGAACCCGTGATCTCCACCGTGACAGGGTGGCGCTTTATCCAACTAAGCTAACGAACCAAATAAAAACGGGGGAGATTTCTCTCCCCCGTTAGTTAAGCGTTAATTAAAACGCTTTTACCAACTTGAGAAGTTTATTTTTCTCAGCGGTGAGAATTGGGTCAAAGCCTGAAGCACCAGCCATTAGTGATTCAGAATTGCCACGACCTGAACGGAAATAATCAAGGCGTTCAGTAAGAGCGTTAAACGCACCCCACTTTGTGCCTTTAATATTAGCGTTAGTTGGTGAGTTATGATAAAGGTCATCAATTAAGACAACTTTATTTTCCCACTTTTTCAAAGCACCCTTAGAGTCCTTTTCAGGCTTAGGATAAATTGAAGTAATCAACTTAGAGAATTCGGCGTTAGTAATCTCTTGCTTAAAGAGTTCCTGCGCTTCTTTCTCGAATTCATCAAAGTATCCAAGAGCAAGACCAAGAGTCTCACGAGCAACTTGAATGCGACCTTCAACAGATTGTGTATGGCGAATCTTGAAAGATTGCTTAGCATTACGCATAGCAAGATTCAAAGTGTTTTGGCATACAACACGAACAGGTGTAATCGCTGCCTGAACAGCAACAGAGCCATCGTGTGAAGTCCATACGATAAGATAAAGTTTGGTTTGGTCATTAGCACCTTGTGGGTCTAATACCATTGTGCGTGGAATATCAACAGTTCCAAATACAACTTTACCATTCTTTAGAGAGCCAGCAGATTCCCAACGGCAATTAGGGTCTGCGTCATGAATATTATCTGCGAAAGCAAATAGTTCTTCATTCTGAACAGGCTTATATCGCTTACCAACAGTAGCAAGAACATCAGTTCCGCCATTGAATGGATTTGTGCGAATAACTAATTGAGCGTTTGAAACATCATTCCATGAATCTGAAATATGCTCAGTAAGTGGAGACAAGCGAACATTCCAATTGGATAGTTTTGCTTCGTCAAGCATTGTTTGAGTGCTAACATCTTCATCTTGCGAGAAGATACGATTAGCGAGATTGTGCCATGCGGGAGTTCCACGCAAAGCAAAGGCAACTTCATTGCCATTTGTTTCTAGGTTATGAGCCATAGATTTTTCCTTTCGATAGTTTGTTAGATTCATTATATCAAAGGGGTCTGACATTGTATAGATTAATTAGTCATTTGTCCGAATTGTCCGCTGTGATCAATCTCACAGATTTCAGGGTTTATCCACAGGTAGCCGTAAGACTGTGGAAAACCCCGCACATGTGCGGGCCAGCTGCAGCGAAAGAGAAGATCGCTGCAACTTTTTAGCCAAGCAATTTAGTTAGTTCAGTTTTTGGTGGAAGAAACTCACGATTTAGAATTAGAGCAGTTGTCTTTTTCTTTTTTAGATTATCATAAACATAAGCACGAATAGTTCCGTCAAACTTACGCAAATTAGAAAACACTAACTCAGTTAGGTATTCTTTATCTACACCTTGCTCAGAATAGATAGTCAAATCATTTGCTTTGTTTTCGTCATAGATTTCTACACGATAACGATTTTTCATTTTGTTCCTTTGTTAGTAGGGATAAGAATTATAACATAGGGGGCTAGAGATTGTCTAGCCCCACCTGTTATTACTTGCCGATTTTTACCATAGCATAACGCATACCTGCGCCTGTATCTAATCTTAGTTTAGTTAGATTAGGGCGGATAGAGATTATCTCAGTTATGCTACCTGTAATACCTGATTTACCTGTGGTAAATACATCTCCCTTGCGGTAGAAGCGACCACGCTTTACATCTAGTATTGGCGACATTTTATTTCCTTTCGTTAGTAGGTGGGTTTGAGCAGTTTTTAGACTTGCTCAGGTCGTTGCTGTTATTTATAGATAACGAGCAATAGCGTTGTAAGTAGAAGTAGAAACCATTTCCTCATCTGTCATTTTCAGAATACGGATAGCGTTTTCTAGTTCCTCTTTCATTTCATTGTAAGTATGGCGGTGGATTTGCTCAAACTCACGCTCAGGTTGCTTAGGGAAATCTTTTTCCTCAACAATCAAATCAAAATCAACATTGAGAGTGTTGTTCCAATTACGATAGTTGGTGCGGAGATTTTGTGCCTTAGCAATTTGGGCAACGGCAAACTTAGCAATTTCTTTGTTCCATTTCTCAACGGACTTCTGAT
>JACCDW011663150.1_pt1 | contig 25293 bp, 26 predicted proteins | sample 7449781 | NCBI WGS metagenome assembly JACCDW01 (sample SAMN15323449, study PRJNA562643) | freshwater metagenome | isolation source: river surface water | place: USA:Blue River Watershed | collected 2017-08-18
AAGCCATTGCATGCCAGCAGCACCACATCGCATCTCAGGCGCTCGGTCTGCCCGTCGGGTCTCACATAACCAACGCCATGAAGGCGTTGCGTCTCGTCGGCAAACAGTTCGGTGACCTGTGCCTGTGTCAACACCACCACGCCTGCAGCGTCGGTCGCAGCTTGCAACCGGCTCATCAGTGCAGCCCCGGTTTTTTCGGGCACGGCATGCATGCGGTGTGCACTGTGACCTGGGTATAAAAAATTATCCAGCACCTGCCAAGGCAAACCGTGATGATTGGCCAAAGCGTCCAGAGCGGGACCAATGTGCAAGGCGTAGGCCTGCACCAAATGCGCTGCAGCCTGGCCATGGGCCTTGGCCTGTATATCGGCAACAAACAAGTCAACGCTGTCGGTGATGCCTTGTGCAAGCTGCGCTTGCGTTCTTGGTGCTGGAATAAATCCCGATGAAAGCGCGGTAGAGCCCGCTGCGAACGCATCGCGCTCTAAAACCACGCACGCCACACCCAAGCGGTGCAATGCCAACGCCGCGGTCAGCCCACAGGCGCCCGCACCCACGATGACAACCGGAATATGGTCTTCCGTTTGCAAATCGGCGGCTGGGCAAACTTGCGGCAGCAACGCATTCATGGCATCAGCTCAGATGACGTAAAAACGCTGCGCTGTCCATGACATCAGCCACCGAGCCCATGTCGGCCAATGCAGCTTGGTGCGCCGCATCGCTGAAAGCGGCACACCCATCCGACAACACGATGACGTGGTAATCACGCACATGCGCATCGCGAACGGTACTGGCCACGCCCCCGTTGGTCACAATGCCGCACACCACCAAAGTATCTATGCCCGATTTTTTGAGCACCCAGTCGAGTTGTGTGTTGAAAAAAGCCGAATAAGCCACCTTGAACACCGACACATCCACCAGCGGCGCCAACAAGTCCACATTGGCTTGGCCACGGCTGCCGGGCGCAAAGTCGCCCTGACGTAAAAAAGGACGGCGCTCTTTCAGATGTGCCGAAATCATGGGCTCGCCTTTTGCGTTGGGCCACAAGGTGAACAAACTGGCAGTCACCAGACCACCCTGCGCTTTGATCGCCCGCGCGACTGGGGCCATGCGCTCAGGCAGTTGCACTGCCTCAGCGCTCAAGGTGTTGCCCCGCGCGTAAGCGCCATCAGGGGCCAGAAAATCGTTTTGCAGATCGACGATGACCATGCCCAACTTGGCGTTTTTTATATTCATGCCGAACGCTCCACCAACAAGTTGCCAAGTGCATCCACCCGGCCTTCGAAGCCGGGTTCCAACCACACCGTGGTGTCGGGTTGCTCCAGAATGGCAGGTCCTTGCACCACCGCACCTACGGGCAAACTCAGTCGCTCATAGCGTTTGGCAGTCCACCACTGACCTTGGTGGAAGACCTCTTGTTCACCCACTGGCGTGGTGCGGCCTTCCCCTTGTGGTGCCAACACGGCCAAATCAAACTTGGGGCGCCGTCCAATCCGGGCGTAACGCAGGTTCATCACCCGAATGACCGGGCCTTGCAATACGCGACCAAAGGCGTGTTGGTAAGCCGTCTCAAAGGCCTGCAACAACCCGGTTGCATTCAGTTGTTCACGCTTCACGGGTACTTGCAAAGTGTGTGTTTGTCCCATGTAAAGCATGTCAAAGCTGATGACTTCATCCACCCGAACAAAACGCACACCTGCTGAGTCCAAACGCAATTGGCAAGCCTCGGCCAAGCTGTCCACACGCTGCAGCAAGGTGGGCCAGGCCACTTCGGCCAAGGCCACATTCAGTGTCTGAACGGCATCGTGGCGCATGTCTGCCATGACACAGCCCAAAGCCGAAGTGACACCGGGATAACGGGGCACGATGCCGGTGGTCACGCCCACCTCGCGCATCATGGCGCAGACATGCAAACCGCCACCGCCGCCAAAGGGCATGTAGGCAAATTGACGCGGATCGTGACCGCGCTCGATCGAGACCACGCGAATGGCGCCCGCCATGCGGGCGTTGGCCACCGTCAACATGGCCTCGGCAGCCGCCAATGCCGACAGTCCCAAGGGTTCACCCACATGCTGCGCAATGGCTTTTTCAGACAAAGTCCGATCCAACTTTTGCAACAAACCTCCCCCCAAAGGCCGGTCAGCTGCGATTCGGCCTAACAACACATTGGCATCGGTCACAGTGGGGCGTGAGTTGCCCCGCCCGTAACAAGCCGGGCCTGGAATGCTGCCTGCCGATTCAGGCCCCACTTGCAGCATGCCGCCAGCATCCACCGAGGCGATGGATCCGCCACCCGCACCGATGGTTTCGATCTGGATCATGGGCGAGCGCACCACCAGACCAAACTCAATGGCGGTTTGTGCGGCAAGCGCGGCTTCGCCATCGGCCACCAACGAGACATCAAAAGAAGTGCCCCCAATGTCACCTGTGATGACATTGGCAAAACCAGAAGCGCGGGCAATTTCGGCGCAGGCCATGACGCCAGCTGCTGGGCCTGACAAGGCGGTTCGCACCGGCACATCACAAGCCGTTTGACGCGACATGACACCGCCATTGCTTTGCACAATCAACAATTCGCCGTCAAATCCTTGCGCCCGCAAATCACCATCCAAGCGTTGCAAATAACTGCCGACCACGGGCTGCAATGCCGCATTCAGCGTAGCGGTCGAGCAGCGTTCAAATTCGCGGATTTCCGGCAGCACTTCGCTGGCTGCCGTGACATAACTGTTGGGCCAAATTTCGCGCACCGCAGCCACTGCCGCTTGCTCGTTGGCGGGGTTGGCATAGGCGTGCACAAAGAAAACGCAGACCGCTTCGCACCCTTGGGCCAACAAGGCGCGGGCCTGCTCACGCACCTGATCGAGATCAACGGGGGTATGCATCTGACCATCGGCCAATACACGTTCATCGACTTCGAGGCGCCAAGCTCTGGGCACCACCGGGGTGTAACTGCCGCGCAAACCCCACGTCTGCGGACGGTCGCGTCGGCGCATTTCCAGCACATCGCGAAACCCTCGCGTGGTGATGATGCCGGTACGGGCAATTTTTCGCTCCAGCAAAGCGTTGGTCCCCACCGTGGTGCCGTGCACGATGGTGGCAATTTCTTGGGCACCGTCCGCACCGGTGTTGCCGGTCACTTTGGCAATGCCATTCATAAAGCCCCGTGCCTCTTCACCTCGGGTGGAAGGCACTTTGACAATGCGGGCCTGACCGGTTTTTTCATCCAAGACAAAAAGGTCAGTGAAGGTGCCACCGACATCGACGCCCACGACCCAATGGGGTTGGCTCACTGCTTGCTCGCTCATGCTTGATCCTTGGTGTAGCCCAATGTGGTGTCGTTTTGGCGGTCTTGCTCTGAACGATCTTGGGGCCTCCCCCAACCTCCCCCGCCAGGGGTTTGCAGGCGCACACGATCGCCTTTTTTGAGTTGAATGCCGAGCATTTTGGAGACCATCGAAGGTGTTTTCCACTCACCGTTTTGGCAATACTCAAATACATTGGGAAGCGCTGACTCGCCGCCATGTATGCCTTTGGGCGCCGACTTGCCACGCTCGCCAAAAATAAAGGCCTCTGCGCTGTCCTCCAACAATTCGATTTCATAAATTGCACCCAGACCCCCACGGTGTTGGCCATCACCCCCAGAGCCGGGACGCAATGCCCACTGGGTGAATCGAACAGGGTAGGCTGCTTCCAATATTTCCATGGGAGGAATGGTGGCTGTCGAAATCGGGGCGTTGCCATGTGACAAGCCGTCGCCATCCGAGTGCCCGCCATGCCCGCCGCCAAAAAAGCTGAACATGACCCAACGCTGTCCTTTGCGCTTGTCGTCCGTGCGGTGACCCGCGATCGACAACGCATTGATGGTGCCGTAGGCATGGGCCACAGCGCGTTGCGGATCGGCCAAGGCTGTAGCACTGAAAATCACATCGATCATGCGCAGAATGGTCTCGGTGTAGCCCCCCACAGGGCGTGGCCGTGAGGCGCTGATGACCAAGCCTTCGGGAATCACAAAGTCGACCGCATCCAGCACACCCGCATTGGCTGGAACATCTGGAAACACGTGTTTCAAGGCCACATAACAAGCCGCTACAGCCGTCGCCCGAGAGATGTTCACGGGCCCCGCGCACTGCGCTGAAGTCCGCGAAAAATCCAACGTCAAACGGTCACCAGCGACGGTCATATCCAGGGCAATGGTGAGCAGTTCGTCTTTCACCCCGTCGTTGTCCAGCACATCTTCAAAGCTGTAACGGCCATCGGGCAGGCTGCCAATGTGTGAGCGCATCAAGCGCACCGCGCGGGTGCGCAGCTCCACCAGTGCTTGCGCTACTTTGGCGTCGCCGTATTCGTCCAGCAAGCCATCTAAGCGGCGAGCCCCCAAATCAAGCGCGGCCAACTGGCCGTTCAGGTCGCCCCACAAGCTGTCGGGCAGGCGCGTATTGGCCCGCAAAATGGCCAACACGTCTTCGTCCAGCGCACCGCCTCGCAAAATGCGCACAGGCGGAATTTGTACGGCCTCTTGCCAACACTCGGTTGCCGCAGGGTTGTAGTTGCCAGGAACTGCCCCGCCAACATCGTGCCAGTGGGCCGCCGAAGCCAAAAAGCAATAGAGCTTGCCTTCGCGAAAGCAGGGTTTAACCAGCTTGAAGTCGTTGGCGTGGGTGCCCCCTTCATAAGGGTCATTGAACAACCACACATCACCGGGCTGCATGCCACCTCGCGTGGCGGCCACTTTCATGGCGGCCCTGACCGCAAAAGCCATGGCACCCACAAACACCGGCAAACCCGACTTGCCTTGAATGAGGGTGTCCCCTGTCTGGGCGTCGTAGAGGCCGTGACATGCGTCATGGGCTTCGGCAATGATGGGATTGAACGCACTGCGGTAAAGCGTGGCGTCCATCTCGTCGGCAATTTGCTCCAGCCGGCCACGCAAAACGGCAAGGGTTACGGGATCCATGAAGTTCATGCTTGCTTTCTTTGTTTGAGCAGGGGCAGCAAGCCACCTGCCTCCACCATGGCCATCAAAAAGGGGGGTATCGGCGCACAGGCCAAGCGTTGTCCGTTGGCTCGCACCACCCACGGGGTATCGCCTTCAAACAACACCCCCACACGCTCACCCTCTTCGATCGAGTCGGCTGCTGCGCACGTGAGCAAGAGCAAACCCAGATTGAAGGCGTTGCGAAAAAACAAACCGCTGTATGAAGGGGCAATCACCGCCGACAGGCCCAAGTGGCGCAGCACGCCGGCGGCCTGTTCACGTGATGATCCAATGCCAAAGTTGGCACCGGCTACGATCACATCGCCCTCTTTAACGCCAGAAGCAAAATCGCTTCGCACCGCTTCAAGGCAGTGCCAGCCAATGACTTCGAGCCCGTGCTTCATGTAGGCACCAGGCGCCAAGGCGTCGGTGTCGATATCGGCACCCAAAGCCCACACACGGGCGTTTGAAATGGCTTGCTGACTCATGCCAACACCTCGCGGGCATCGCTGATTCGACCGCGCAAGGCCGACGCAGCGACGGTGTAGGGCGAAGCCAAATAAACATTCACACTGACGGGGCCCATGCGCCCTTTGAAGTTACGCGCCGTGCTGGAGATGACCGTAGCGCCTTCAGGAAAGGTGGCGCCATAACCGGCACAAGCACCACAGCTGTTGGGCAACACGGTGGCACCTGCGTCTTGCAGAATTTGCATCACGCCCTCTTGGGTGGCCTGCGCTTGCTCGCGCGCACTGGCGGGCGCCACCATGAGCGACACGCCTGCGGCAACCCGCTGGCCTTTGAGCACCGATGCGGCCGCCCGCAAATCCTCTAGCTTGGCACCTGTGCAAGCACCGATGTAGGCAATGCTGGGCACCACATCGCCAAACTCAGCAACATCGCGGGTGTTGGCTGGGCTGTGTGGAGCCGCCACTTGGGGGCTCAAGGTGCTGGCATCAAAAAGGTGTTGCTCAAAATCAGCGTCGGCATCGGTGAACCATTGTTCGGCATCGGCCAGTTGCTCAGGCGCTACGCCAATGCCACGCAGGTGTTGCAAGGTGGTCGTGTCGGCCGCTATCAGGCCGACTTGCGCGCCCATCTCCGCACTCATGTTGGACAACGTCATGCGCTCGGCCATGGACAAGGCCTGAACTGCAGGCCCCGCGAACTCCACCGCTTGGTATTGACCGCCATTCATGCCCAAACGACCGACCATGTGCAACATCATGTCCTTGGCCGAAACCCCTCTTTGCAAGCGGCCGGCCCAATGCATCTGCAAAGTGCGCGGCACCTGCACCCAAATTTGGCCGGTCACACAGACCCCCAGCATTTCGGTCGCCCCAATGCCAAACATATAGCAACCAAATGCACCGCCTGTGGGCGAATGGGAATCACCCCCCACGCAAAACATGCCGGGTTTTAAATGGCCGCGCTCAGGCAACACCACATGGCAAATGCCTTCACTGTCGATGACGTGGGGCAACTGCCAAAGCTTGGCTGTATCGCGGGCGAATTGCACAATGTGCTGCGCATCGGCATCTTGTGCCGGCACATAGTGGTCCAACACCAGCACCACTTTGTTTTTGTCCCAAATTTCTGCCCCTAACTCGTCCAACATGGGCTTGAGTCGGCGAGGCCCTGACGAGTCGTGAAACATGGCCAAGTCGACCCCACATGTCACCACATCACCCACGGCAACATGCTGCACGCCAGCGGCACGGGCGATCAGTTTTTGCGCCAATGTTTGTGCATGTGGACGGGTCATTCGGGTTTGGCTCCGGCGTACTGCACCACAGCTCTCCAGCGCACGATCTCGCTGTCCACGAAACGGGCGAATTCTTCGGGGCTATTGCCGACCGGCGTGGCGCCTTCGTTTTCAATGCGCTTTCTGACCTCCGTTGATTGCACCGCTGCACGGGCAGCATCGGCCATGCGCTTGGTCAGTTCGGGGCTCATGCGGCCCGGCCCAAAAAGACCAAACCAAGCACTGGACTCAAAACCGGGCAAGGTCTCGCCAATGCTGGCCACCTCGGGAAATGCTGGCAAGCGTTTTGCACTGGTCACGCCCAGTGCCTTGAGCTTGCCGGCCTTGAGGTGCGTCTGCACATTGCCCACAGCCGCAAACATCAACTCCACTTGCCCGGCCAACACATCTTGCACTGCCGGTGCGGTGCCTCGGTAGGGAATATTGACGATGTAAACCCCCGATTTCATCTTGAACGCATCGCCGGCCATGTGCAGCGAAGAGCCCAATGCGCCAATGGCAAAGTTCAGCTGCCCCGGTTTGGATTTAGCCAACGCGATCAATTCTTTGATGTTGTTGGCAGCAACTTTGGGGTGAGCCACCAGCACAGAGGGCGAGGTCGAGACCATGGTCAAGGGCGTGAAGTCCTTCACAGGGTCAAAAGGCAAACTGGGGTAAAGCGAAGCGTTGATCGCATGGCTGGTGAAACTCATCAACAATGTGTTGCCATCGGCAGGCGCTTTGGCCACCGCATCGGCGGCCAAGTTGCCCCCAGCACCAGGTTTGTTCTCGACCACCACCGTACGTCCAAGTTGCGCGCCCATGGCTTGGGCCAAGGTGCGCGCCATGATGTCGGTGGTTCCGCCTGCGGGTGCACCAACCAAAATTTTGATGGGCGGCTGTGCCTGAGCCAATGCCCCACCGCACAGACCCAACACGGCAATGGCGGCACTCAGCGTCAGCCATCTGCGCAATACAACTTTTTGGTGTGTCATGAAGTTTTGCTTTGTCATTTGAATTACCCCCATGGATGCTCGAATCAGAAACGCCACTGGCCAGCGCACTGGACAGACGTTCACATGCCCAAATAAGCCTGCCGCAAGGTGTCACTGGCCAGTAAATCAGCAGACGTACCAGTAAACCGGATCAGTCCGTTTTCCATCACATAGGCACGGTCTGCGATGTCCAGCGATTGGCCGACGTTTTGCTCGACCAGCAACACCGCCAAACCCGTGCTGCGCAGTTGTGCAATCAAGGCAAACATCTCTTCGACCAACAAGGGCGACAAACCCAAGGAGGGCTCGTCCAAGATCAGCAAACGGGGCTCAGCCATCATGCCGCGACCAATCGCCAGCATTTGTTGCTCGCCGCCGCTGAGCGTGCCGGCCAACTGGCTAACGCGTTCCTTTAATCTGGGAAAGGTTTGGTAGACCTTCTCCAAGTTTTGCTGCTTGCGTTCACGACCTCGAGTGAAGGCCCCCAACTCCAAGTTTTCGTGCACGCTCAAGTTGGGAAAAACTTTGCGCCCTTCTGGCACCTGAATCAGACCCTGCGTGACCACCTGGCGCGAATGCATGCCGGTGATGTCGTGTCCGTCAAACTGAACACGACCCGCGCGCGTGCCGACCAGTCCGCTGAGCGTCAAATTGAGGGTGGTTTTACCCGCCCCATTGCTGCCCAACAACGCCACCAACTCGCCAGGCATGACCTGCAAGTCCACGCCGCGCAAAACCTCGACAACACCATAGCCCGATTTGAGGCCTTGCACATGGAGCAATGGGGTCATGGCTGGGCCTCCACTTCGGGCTGCGAACGTGCACCCGCTTTTTGCAATCGTTGCGCCGTGCCGTGCCCCAAATAGGCTTCCACCACTGCGGGGTCGTGCGTGACTTCTGTCGGGCTGCCTTGCGCAATCAATTGCCCCTGCGCAATGACCCAGACCTCTTCGGCCAAACTCATCACGGCTTGCATCACGTGCTCGATCATCAAGACCGTCACACCACTTTGGGCGATGCCTTGAACCACCGGAATCATCTCGGCGATTTCTTGTGGGTTCAAGCCGGCCAACACTTCATCAAGCAGCAGCAAGCGTGGCCGCGTGGCCAAAGCACGCGCCAGCTCCAAACGCTTGCGCCCGGCCACAGTCAAATCGCTGGCCAATTTGTCTAACTGCGAGGCGAGACCCACTTGCTGTGCCACAGATTCAGCCTGCGACAATGCATCTGCGCGACCCGGCAAATGCAGGTGCGCACCCACAGCAATGTTTTCTCGCACGGTCTGTGCCGCAAAGGGTTGAACGATCTGGAAAGTGCGTGTCAACCCCATGCGAGCATTCAGGTGCGGCGACTGACCTGTGATGTCTTGCCCCGCAAACACCACACGACCTGTATCGGGCGCAAGGAAACCTGACATCAGCGCAAACAAAGTGGTCTTGCCCGCCCCGTTGGGACCGATCAACGCACTCAAACGCCCCTCGGTCACAGACAGGCTGACGTTTTGCACTGCCTTCAAGCCGCCAAACGACTTGCCCAAACCTTCAACTTGCAACAGAGCGCTCATGGCTGGTCTCCGTCAGTGGGTTTGTTGCCGCGCCACCATTGCAGGGGTGTGATGGTGCCCAAGCCGGCAATGCCACGCGGCAAGAACATCACAATGATGATCAACACAACGCCGTAAATGACCATGTTGATGCCCGGCAATTGGCCAAACAAGTTGCGCGTCAGGTCCGCCAAGATGTGCAGACTGACTGCCCCCAACAAGGGCCCCCACAAAGTGCCCAAGCCGCCCACAATCGCGCCGACCAATGCCTCTACCGAAGTGTGCGAACCAAAGGCGATGCCCGGATCGATGTACTGAAACACCTGGACATAAAAAGCCCCACCAGCGCCCATGAGGCCGCCAGAAATGACAGTGGCGGTGAGTTTCACGCTGAAAGGATTAACCCCAATGGCGCGGGCCGCGTCTTCGTTGTCGCGAACCGCTTGCAAATAAGCACCGAAGCGCGATTGCCGCAACCAAGCGGTGATACACAACGCCAAGGTCACCAAGCCCAGCATGAGCCAAATGAAGCCCGCGCGATTGCCAAACTGCATGTTGGCCGCCGACTCTTTCAGCGGCAACATCAGCCCCACGCCCGCACCGGTGAACGGAACGGAGGTGGCAAGGATGCGAAACACTTCTGCGAATGCCAAAGTCACCAAAGCGAAATAAGAACCCTTGAGGCCATAGCGAAAGGAGGCCGCCCCCACAAAAGCGCCGACCCCAGAGGCAAAGACCATGGCCAGTGGCAAGGCCACCCAAGGACTCAGGCCCCACTGCATTTGTGCGATGGCTTGCACATAGGCCCCCGTGCCGAAAAACAGCGCATGGCCAAACGAAAATTGCCCGCCAAAACCGCCCAACACATTCCATGCTTGCGAGAGCAGGCAGGCATACAGCGCGGTCATGACAAAGTTAAGCAACACGCCCGACTGCGTCAACAGGGGCACCGCCCCCACCAGCAGGACGAACAGCGCGATATGGCGAAAGTCTTTCATGCCTTCGCTCCAAAAAATCCTTGCGGTCTGAGCATCAGCACCGCAATGAAGATGACAAAAATACCGACCTGCCCGAGCGACTCACCCAGCAACAAACCACCCAAAGACTCCACCACGCCAATGAGCAAGCCCCCCAGCAACGCCCCAGCAAAGCTGCCCATGCCGCCGAGCACCACAATGGTGAAAGCCACCAGCACAAAGCCATTACCCACTTGTGGGTTGACGTAGTAAGCCGGCAACAAAAAGCAAGCCGCAGCCCCCAAACTGGCCAAGCCCAGACCAAAGCACATGGCATAGACATGGTCCACATCAATGCCCATCAAGCGTGCGCCCTGCTTTTCTTTGGAGACAGCGCGAATGGCGCGACCCAAATCTGTTTTCTGGACAATCAACAACAACACCGCCGACACCACCAACGCACCCACAAAGGCCACCAACTTGGGTAACGCAATGAAGGCCGGACCGATTTGAAGTGTGGTCAGCGTGTAAGTCGTATCGATGGTGCGTGTGTCGGACTTGAAGAACAAGAGTGCCAAGTTTTCAAGCACGATGGACAAGCCCAAAGTGACCAACAGAATGTTTTCATCTTTGCCGTGGCTCGCACGGTTGATGACACCCCTTTGCAAGGCATAGCCCAACACAAACATGGCCGGCACCATGATGGGCAAGGCCATGTAGGGATCCACCCCGAGCTTTTCCTTGAGCATGTAAACGCCATACAGCGCCACCATCAATGCCGCGCCGTGCGCGAAATTGATGATGTGCAAAACGCCATAAATCAGCGTCAGTCCCAGTGCAATCAGGGCATAAACGGCACCCGTTGTGATGCCATTCAGCACTGAAGGAAACAGGATGTTCAAGTCAAGCATCGAGGGCTTCCTGTGGCGCTAAAGCTCAGGCCTTGAGCGGGAAGATGGGCTCAACTTCACGGTAATCGCGCGGCACGATGACCTTGATGTCGCCTTTTTGCACTTGAGTCATCAAGGGCTGAGCGCCCATGTTTTGACCATTCACAAAGTTGGTCGCACCGTACGGCATGATGTGGTTGGCAAATTTGCTGGAAGCCAGCGCATCGATGATGGCTGCGCGGTCTGCCGACTTGGCACGCTCAATGGCATCGGCCAACAGCATCATGGCGGTGTAGGTCATGAACACTTCGTAGCTGAAGAACTGACCTTGTGCCTCGGTGCGCTTTTTGAGTTCAGCAGAGCGCTTGTCTTTGGGGTTAAACCAATGGTTGCAATCGATGATGCCGTTGGCCGCATCTGGGAATTCCTTGACAAACTTGTAGCTAGAAGCTGCACCACCCAGCACCGAGTAGATGGCCTTGGGCGCGATTTGTTGCTGTTGCAAGGTCCGCACCAACAACGCATATTCGTTGTAGTAGTTGGCAGGAATCAAGATGTCGGGGTTGACTTGCTTGATGCGCAAAGCAATGTTGTTGAAGTCACGCGTTGGGTTGGCATGCTTGATGATTTCTTTCACCTCGTAGCCATAGCCAGGCAATTCTTTGGCCAGCAAGTTGGCGGTGCCCGTACCAAACAAAGACTCTTCGTGCACGATCATGACGGTGCGGGCCGGCTTGCCTGCGGCGGTGTTCAAAGCATGCAAACTGGCCACCGAGACTTCAGCGCATTTTTTGTAGCCGGGGCCAAATCGGAATGTGTTTTTCAGACCACGTTCCACGATTTGATCGGCCACACCGACATCCACCACGTGAGGCAAGTTGTATTTGGCAGCGGCTTGTGTCGTGGCCAAGCAAATGGCCGATGCGAAAGCACCGACCACCGCACTCACGCCCGCTTCGTTCATTTTTTCGATTTCAGCGGTGCCGGCTTGTGGACTGGACTGCGCGTCACCCAACATGGCTTCAATTTTGGCGCCGCCCAAAGACTTGATGCCCCCGGCTTTGTTGATGTCATCGATGGCCATCAAGGCGCCCAAGCGGCACTGCTGACCCGAGTAAGCCAAGGCACCTGTGACAGGATGCAGAACACCCACCTTGATGGGCTTGGGCTGCGCCCCACCCACCAGTGGAAATGCCAGTGCCGAGGCCGCGGCTGCGGACTGGCCCATAAAAGTGCGACGTGAGGTCATGTGAACATCCTTTAAGTAGGTCAATGAAAGTTGGCGGACAGCTCTTGGCTTACCCACACCTTGGCATCAATACTGCCAACGCGGGATAACTGCATCTGGTATTCGTACCGGTCCGGGCGGTACAAACCATGCAGCCATTGGACGGGACGATCGTCCTCGTCATAAATCAAACGCCGAACCGCCAGCAAGGCCGATCCGACAGAGACATCGAGATGTTGTGCCATGCCGACATCGGCCAAACGTGCAGAAATGGTTTGCTCCGCGCGCCCCACCTTGACGCCCGACTCTTCGAGCAAAACCAAGATGGGCTTTTGCGCCAACTCGCGCTTGCCAAAGCCTGCCGAAATCGAATCAGGCACCCAAGTGGTGATGTGCGACAAAGGCCCTTCGGGCGTGCTGCGCACGCGCTCGGCTTTTTGCACCAAGGCGGCGCTGTTGAGTTGCAGCGCGGCGGCCACATCCACCGGGGCCCGCATGTGCTCGACACTCAAAACCTTGACCTTGGTGCGCAAGCCCATGGTGACCAAGTTTTCCAACAAACCCGTCAGGCGCGCTTGTTGTCCAGTGGCCATGGTGGAGGCCTGCATTTGCACCTCGTGCGCGCGTGCAGTGACAGGCCGCGTGCCTCGACCTGGCTCGCGATGAATCAAGCCCTCATGGGCCAACTGCGACAGCGCACGGCGCACAGTCACACGCGCCACGCCAAACTGCCCCATCAAGGCCAACTCACCCGGCAGGCCATCGTCAAATCGACCTTCGCGCAATTGCTCGCGCAACACCAGATAAATCTGGTGGTACTTGGGCAAAGGCAAATGGGCAGACATGGGCGGCATGGTGAAACAGTCCTAATGTCCTGTCAATAGAACATTCAGGTCTTATTCATAGGACATTTCATCAGGGATTTCCCTGACCCTTTTTACTGACCCCTTTTGCCGAGACCAATGCTGCCGCTCATGTTGACTCTCGTGCCGCTCGCCCTCGGCATTTCGGTCGTGGTTTTCACAGGGCTTGGCGCGCACCGTTGACATGGGCAGAAGAAAGTGGAGCGCGCGGTGGGCCTTGCCGGGCATACCCGCATGGCTCGGCCAGATTGAGATGGGTAAGCTGGCGCTTGATAACTTGGCCAGCCAGCTCACCCTGTTCCCTTCCCGTGGAGACCCCTTGATGACAGCAACGCAAGTTCAAAATGCTTTGGTGCTCAGCGCCATCTTGGGTTTCGCCATGATGGAGTTTGTGAGTCGGCGATACAAACAAAATGTCCATGCCACGCGCAATGACACCACGCTCGAAGTGCTGATGTTCTTGAGCGTGTTGGCCGTCACGCAACCGTTGGCCATCTTGACGACCTCGAAGCTAGGCCATGCTTTTTTCCCTGAATACAAGGGCGCCTTGGCAGATTTGCCGTGGTGGGGAATGGTGGGCTTGTTGTTGATTTTTGATGACATGACCCAGTACTGGTGGCACCGCTTGTCACACTCGCCCTTGTTGTGGCCCTTGCACCGTGCCCACCATTCGGCCGAATACATGAGCATTCGAGTCACTTTCAGAAACAATTTTTTCTATTACCTGATGATGCCCGGCCTGTGGTTTGCAGGTGCCTTGTTGTATCTGGGCTTTGGCGGTTTGGTGTACGCCCTTTACATCGCGGTGAAGTTGTTTGTGATTTTGGGTGCCCATTGCGCCTGGCGCTGGGACGAACCGCTTTACCGCATCCGGGCATTGCACCCTGTGATGTGGCTGTTAGAGCGAACCATTTCAACGCCCGCTACACACTGGGCGCACCACGCCATCACCAACCAAGATGGTGTGGGTCATTACAAAGGCAATTTCGGGAACTTGCTCTTTTTCTGGGATATTTTGTTCGGCAGCGCCCACATCACGCGCCAATATCCGGCCCGAGTTGGCCTGATCGACGACCAGTTGTTTGGCCAAGAACGCTGGTACCACCAAATGTTCTACCCCTTGCTGCAATCCAGGCGTGCGCACTCGGCCTTGAAATTTGGCGGACGCATTTACGCGGAGCCTGAAGCCAAGCACCCCAGCCAGTAACACCCTGCCGCCATGCCAAAGTGCATGGCGAAATTTCGCGGTTAAGCGATGCCGTGCGCCTTCATGGCCTTGCCCACTTCCAGCGTCCCCTGCTCCGATCCCGAACGCGGCACGGTTTCGCCCTGCCGGTCCATGACTTGCGCCAGCGCTGCGGCCAGGCGCTCGGGCACATCGGGGCCCGTGCCCAAATGCACCCCTTGCGTCAGGGTAATGTGGGCCACCTCAAAGCTGCCCGCCCCTGCACACATGATGGTGCGGTTGGGCGCCTCTTCACTGGCCATCAGCAACATGGCGGGCACCACCGCACTTGGCTCTAAGGCCTGCAGCACCTGCTCAGGCATCAGCCCCTCGGTCATGCGCGTAGCCGCCGTGGGCGCCAAACAGTTCACACGGATGTGGTGTTTTTCACCTTCGATCGAGAGGGTTTGCATCATGCCCGCCAAGGCCATCTTGGCGGCACCGTAATTGGCTTGGCCAAAGTTGCCATACAGCCCGCTGGACGATGTGGTCATGACAATGCGTCCGTAGTTTTGCGCTTGCATGATGGGCCACACCGCTTGTGTGCAATGGAAGGCCCCCATGACATGCACATTCATCACCAACTTGAAGTCGGCCAGTGCCATCTTGGCAAAACTCTTGTCGCGCAAAATGCCGGCGTTGTTGACCAAAATGTCCACCCGGCCCCAAGCATCCAACGTCTGTTGCACCATGGCTTTCACGGCTTCAAAGTCGGTCACAGAAGCGCCATTGGCCATGGCCTCGCCCCCTGCCGCGCGAATTTCATCCACCACCGCTTGCGCGGCCGACACCGAACCGCCCACCCCGTGCACGTCACCACCCAAATCGTTGACAACCACTTTGGCGCCCCGCGCAGCGAGCGCCAAGGCGTGCTGCTTGCCCAAACCTCCGCCTGCCCCGGTGACGATGGCGACACGTCCTTTGAAATCGATGCTCATGTATTTTCCTCATGCAATGGGGTTGAGTGGGCGACAGGTCCAGATGGTCTCATCTGCTAATCTGGCGATCACTGAAATGGCACCCCACTTTAAAACAGCCCACACCGCCTTGGTGTTGCAAGATTGACAGCCCCACATGGAACTCAACACCGAGATCATCACCACCCCACCGCTGGATTCGGCCTCAGTGGTCTTGCTGCGCGACAGCCCGCATGGGCTGCAAGTGTTGTTGCTCAAGCGTCACCAAGCCTCAAACGTGTTGGGCGGCGCTTATGTGTTTCCTGGTGGCAAACTGGATGCAGACGACCAACATCCGAGCGTGCTCCAGTGTCTGAGCCAAGACGCGGCCACCTTGCACCACCGCCTGTGCGAACCCGAGTTGGACGAGCTCCAAGCCGCCGGCTTGTTTGTGGCGGCGATGCGAGAAGCCTTTGAGGAATGCCGCATTTTGTTAGGCCAACCATCGGCCAGCAGCAGCCAATTGCAAGCCTTGCAAAACGCTTTGGACCAGGGCCACCGTTGGGCAGAAGCCATGGCCTCGCTGTCTATGCAGCTGGATACCCAACACTTGGTCCCGTGGACGCGCTGGATCACGCCGCGCCAAGCCTCGGTGACCAGCAAACGTTTTGACACCCGGTTTTTTATTGCGCGTGTTCCAGAAGGCCAAATCGCCGAACACGACAACCACGAGACCACCGAGGCCCTGTGGACCACCCCACGCGAGGCGCTGGAGCGTTATTGGGAGCACCAGATTGAATTGGCCCCGCCGCAAATCATGGGCTTGGTTCAATTGGCCCGGCACGCTGACACCACCAGCGCCTTGGCCGAAGCCCAAAGTCGCCAACCGCCCATCGTTGAGCCAGAGCCCTTTGACCACGATGGCATTCGCACCATTTGCTACCCTGGTGATCCCCGCCACTCGGTCCAGCAGCGGGCGTTTCCGGGGCCCACCCGGCTGATGTTCAAGAACAAACGCTTTGAACCCGAGATGGGCTTGGCCGCTTTGCTGGACACGACGTCATCCTCTTGAAAATCTGCCCCCAAGGAACGCCCCATGAACTCTTCAACTGCGCCCCAATACCTGTCTGTTGATCGGGCCATGGACTTCATTGGCGACGAAGCTGGCGTGCGAACCTTGCTCAACACGTTGCACCAAACTTTGGGCGACGACCTGCCCCGCATTGCCGCCCACTTAGACGCTGGCGATGTGCACAGCGCCAATTTTTTATTGCACCAACTGAAAGGGTTTGCCCCTGTTTTTTGCGTGGCCCCTCTGGTGGACAGGGTGGTGGAGGTTGAGCACCTCAGCAAAGCAGGTGCGGCTTCAGAGGTGCGGGCGGCCTACCAAGTATTGGCCCCGCAATTGGCCCAACTGCGAGAGGAAGTGGCCACGCACCTGGGCCTTCCATCCGACGGCGCTCAAGCCGGTGACTGATCGGCCAGCCATTGGTCGATTTTTGCGGGGTCGTGCAGCAAACGCAATTGGTCAAACGCCTCTTGCGCCTCGGGATAGACCCGGCGCAAATAGTTCAGCCATTGTTTGAGCCGCCCGGCACGGTGCCTAGGCGCGACCCGCAGCGCAATGCCCTGCCAAAACAAACGCATCAAGTGCAAGATTTGGCTCCATGCCACTGCGCTGCTGATGGCACCTGAATGCGCCAAAGCATCGTGCTGCGCAATCGACAAAGCCAAGCCCGGGTCGGCCACCATGCCGCGCCCAATCATCAAGCGGTCGCAGCCGGACACTTCTCGGCAACGCAAGGCGTCTGCCAAGGTCCAAATTTCGCCATTGGCCACGATCGGCAGACGCACATGCTGGCGTAAATCGGCGATGCGTTCCCAATAAGCGGGAGGCCGGTATCCATGCGCCTTGGTTCGGGCGTGCACCACCAAATCACTGGCGCCTGCCGCCTCAATGGCCATGGCGCATTCTTCGGCACGCACGTCATCGTTGTAGCCCAGCCGCATCTTGGCCGACACCGGAATGTGCGCAGGCACAGCGCGGCGCACTGCGGCCACAATTTGCCCCACCAATTCGGGTTCGTCCAACAACACGGCGCCCCCTCGGTGCTGGTTCACGGTTTTGGCCGGACAACCAAAATTCAGATCAATGCCCGCCGGGGCCAGCGCCGCCAACGCCGCGGCATTGGCCGCCAACATATCGGGGTCAGACCCCAATAACTGCACCCTGACCGGCACCCCCGCTACCGTGCGGCTTTGGTTCAACAATTCAGGGGCCACGCGGATAAAGGCCCGCCGGGGCAACACGGTATTCGTCACGCGAATGAACTCGGAGACACACAAATCGACGCCCCCCACCCGCGTGAGCATGTCGCGCAGGGTGTGGTCGAGCAAGCCCTCCATGGGGGCCAACAAAATACGCGCTCCCAAGTGGCTCATGGGCATGCGGCGGTCGGTGTCAGTTGGCGACGAGATCAGGCGAGTTTGGCCTCAAGCCAGTTTGCGTTTCAATCGCACTTCTTCGACTTTCACGCCGCCCAACGGCACGGTGCGGGCGGTGTTCATCTCGCGCTTGAAGCCGGCGAGATCATGAAAGCGCAGGGTTTTTTCGTGCAACAAAGGCAACCACACCGTGACGTCGGTGCACCCCTCGTCTTCCAAGCCCTCGCGCGCGGCGTCCCACAGGGCCAAGCCCACGCCTTGGCCCAAACGCTCGGGTGCGGCATAAATCGCCCAAATTTCACCTGTGGTGTTTTTTGACTTCGGATCTCGCGACCGGTCAAAACCCACAAAGCCAACAATTTCAGCGCCATCGGTGGCCACAATGACTTGCGGCTCGCCGTATTCAATGGCTTCTTTCCAAAAAGACACGCGCTTGGGCATGGGGGTGGCGTCCCAATGGGTGTCGGGCACTTGACCCGCATACGCGGCGCGGCAGGCCTTCACATGCAATGCCGCCACAGCAGGGGCATCTTGACGGGTGGCAAATCGGACTTGGATATCGGACATGGCTAAATTGGAAAAAGATAAATCGCAAAAACAACAACTGCTTGGGCCACGCTGCCCAGCGTCACACCCGCTATTGTCGCCGCTTCGGTTATCGTCAAGGCATGAGGATCCCATTGAACTTGATGAAATCGATAAAAACCGGCATCGCCGCCTGTGCCTGGCTGTTGGCCGCCAACGTCCTTGCGCAAGCGCCTTCATCCTCGCCCTCACCCCCACTCCCACAAACCCAGCCAGCGGCTAACCCAAGTTCCGCGCCCCCCAAATCAGCGCGCTTTGAAGACAACATGGCCGAGCGAACGCGGGCTTGTACCGCCTGCCATGGCGACCAAGGCCGCGCCGGCCCCGATGGTTATTACCCCCGCTTGGCCGGCAAACCCGCCGGGTATTTGCACAACCAATTGCGCAATTTTGCGCATGGCCGGCGCCATTACGAGTTGATGACGCGCCTGATCGACCCGCTCTCCGACGACTACATGGGCGAGATGGCGCGGTATTTTTCTGCCCTGTCTTTGCCTTATCCACCCCCCAGCGCCAACAACACAATTGCCAAAGAGCGACTGGCCCGAGGGCAACAACTGGTAACGCAAGGCGATGCGGCGCGAGGATTGCCGGCCTGCACGCAGTGCCACGGTGTGCGCTTGACTGGGGTGCAACCCCATGTGCCCGGTTTGCTGGGTCTGCCCCTCGACTACCTGAATGCGCAACTGGGCGCATGGCAAACCGGCCAACGCAAGGCCCATGCCCCCGACTGCATGGCAGAGGTGGTGAAACGCATTCCCTCCGAAGACCTGATTGCAGTGTCAAGTTGGCTCGCCCGCCAACCCCTGCCTGCCGACACCCACCCCGCCACCAAGCCTCCTGCAGGCCCACCCTTGCCCGCGACCTTGCGCTGCGGCAGTGCGCCTGAACTGCCGGTGGCAGCAGGAGGTCAGTCATGAACATCGGTCGCACAGCCCGAATACTGACCGGCCTTTGCCTTGCAATGGGGGTGTTGGCCTTTGTTGTGGTGTGGCACAACTGGGGAGACACGTGGGGAGACACGTGGGGAGCTGGATGGCGCCATGCCAATGGCGACACTGGGGTGGGCAACTCGCGCTTGACCGCACCACCAACCCCTCCATACAACACACCACCCAACACACTCCCCAACTCACCAGCCAACGGGGCATCTCATGCACCTCCGTCAGCGACCGCCGCCCTCAGCTCTTCAGAAAAAACGGCCCAAATTGAACGTGGCCTGTATCTGGCGCGGGCTGGCAACTGTGTCGCTTGCCACAGCGCACGCAGCGCGGCACCCATGGCCGGAGGCCGCCGCATCGACACCCCATTTGGAGCTGTTTACAGCAGCAACCTGACGCCCGATGCGGCCACAGGCATCGGCCTTTGGAGCCCGCAAGATTTTTGGCAAGCCTTGCACCACGGTCGCTCACGCGATGGGCGCTTGCTGACGCCAGCTTTTCCTTACAACCACGCCAGCGTGATCACGCGCTCAGACAGCGACGATCTGCTGGCTTGGTTGCAAAGCCTGCCCCCCGTATCCCAAGCCACGCCTGCGCACACCTTGGTCTGGCCCGTCGGCACGCAAGCCGCTTTGGCCGTTTGGCGCACATTGTTCTTCAAGCCCACCCCTTTCCAGCCGCAGCCAAACCAAAGCGCCGAATGGAACCGTGGCGCCTATTTGGTGACCGGTTTGGGCCATTGCGCGGCCTGCCACAGCCCACGCAACGCTTTGGGTGCCAGTGGCGATGTGAACGATTTGTCCGGCGGCTTGATGCCCGTGATCAACTGGTATGCCCCAGACCTGACCCGAGATGCCGAAACCGGCATGGCCAGCACACCGTTGTCGGGCATCGTGCAGTTGCTGCGCAGCGGCGAGGCGGGCCATGCCCAAACCAGCGGGCCCATGGCCGAGGTCGTTCAGCACGGCACCCAGCACATGAGCGAAGCCGACTTGCGCGCCATGGCGGTGTATTTGCAATACCGCGCACAACAAAACACCCCCACTCCTGCCAAGGCCAGTTCGCCTCCCGCACGCACGCCAGTGAGCCCACTGACCGCCGAAAAGGGAATCAAAGTCTACGAGCGGCATTGCGTTCAATGCCATGGCGAGCAAGGCCAAGGCGTGACCACTGCCACGGGAAAAATCGCCTACCCGGCCCTCGCCGGCAACCGCGCCGTATTGCTCAACGACCCGACCAATTTGGTGCAAATGGTGTTGTACGGCGGCTATGGCCCTGCCACGGCATCGCACCCCCGGCCTTTTGGAATGCCGCCAGCGGTGCTGGAGTTGGACGATCGCGACATTGCAGCGGTGCTCACGCACTTGCGCACCCAATGGGGCAACCAAGCCAGCGAGGTCACGCCTTTGCAGGTCAACCGCATACGCGCCGCGCAAGGGCATTGAGCTGTCGTATCGGGCAACATGGGGCAACGCGCTTTTCGCTAATATTTCGGCCATGAAACAACACCTCACCATCTTGACGGGCGCCTCGCGAGGCATGGGCTTGGCCATGGCGCAGCAATTGATCACATCGGGCCACCACCTGTTGTGCATTTCACGCCATGCCAACGACAGCCTGACAAGTGCCGCCCAAACAGCGGGTGTGCCTCTGACCCAATGGACGCACGATTTGTCCGATGGCCTGGGCGTCAGCCAGCGCCTGCAAGACTGGCTGGCCAGTTTGGACGCATCGACTTATGCCAGTGCCACCCTCATCAACAACGCCGGCGTGATTCCCCGCATCGGCCCCTTGAGCCAAGCCGATGCAAGCGATTTGGCGCAAGCCTTGCGGGTCGGCTTGGAAGCCCCCATGCAGTTGTGCGCAGCGTTTTTGGGCGCCACCGAGCACTGGGGCGCGACCCGTAAAGTGCTGAACATTTCTTCGGGTTTGGGGCGCAATGCCATGGCTTCGCAAGCCGGCTACTGCGCGGCCAAAGCGGGCATGGACCACTTCACACGTTGCCTGGCCTTGGACGAAGCGCTCAAACCCAACGGCGCCCGGGTCTGCTCGCTGGCCCCGGGCGTCATCGACACCGACATGCAAGTGCAATTTCGCGGTGCCGCATCGGACGATTTCCCAGACCAAGCCCGCTTCCAGCAGCTGAAAGAAAAAGGCTTGCTCAGCACCGCGCCTCAAGCCGCCAGCCAAGTCTTGGCGTATCTGGCCCGAGCCGACTTTGGTCAAAACGCCATTGCCGACGTGCGCGGCTAAGCCTTAACGCCAACGCCGCTTGGGCTGTCAGGTCAATGTAGTGATTGAGCCTGACACTGGCTGGGTTTTTCATCTATCAAATTCAATTCTGGAGACATCCCATGAGCCGAGAAGTTGTTGTTGTCAGCGGTGTTCGCACTGCCATTGGTACTTACGGCGGAAGCCTGAAAGACATCGCCCCCACCGAGTTAGCGGCACAAGTGGTGCGCGAGGCGCTGTCACGCGCAGGCACCGATGGCAAAGATGTCGGTCATGTGGTGTTCGGCCATGTCGTCAACACCGAGCCCAAAGACATGTACCTGTCACGGGTGGCCGCCATCAACGGGGGCTGCAGCGAAGGAACGCCGGCTTTCAACGTTAACCGTTTGTGCGGTTCGGGTTTGCAGGCCATCGTCAGCGCCAGCCAATCGATTTTGCTGGGCGACTGCGATATCGCCATTGGTGGTGGTGCCGAAAACATGAGCCGTGGCCCCTACGCCAGCTTGACCGCGCGCTGGGGCGCCCGCATGGGTGACATCAAAATGGTGGACATGGTGGTCGGCGCGCTGCACGACCCCTTCCACACCATTCACATGGGTGTGACCGCCGAAAACGTGGCCGCCAAATACGGCATCACCCGCGAAATGCAAGACGCCTTGGCGGTTGAAAGTCACAACCGCGCCGAACGCGCCACGGCTGCGGGTTACTTCAAAGACCAAATCATGCCGGTCATGCTGAAAAGCAAAAAAGGCGATGTGGCCTACGCCACCGACGAGCATTTCCGTGCCGGCTGCAAGATCGAAGACATGGCCAAGCTGAAGCCCGTGTTCGTGAAAGAAAACGGCACCGTGACCGCTGGCAACGCATCGGGCATCAACGATGCAGCGGCCGCCTTGGTGCTGATGGAGGCCGGCGCGGCCAAGGCCCGTGGCGCCAAGCCCATGGCCCGGTTGGTGGGTTATGCCCACACCGGCCTGGACCCCAAGATCATGGGGGTTGGCCCGATTTCGGCGACACAAGCCGTGCTGAAAAAGACCGGCCTGAGCGTGAACGACTTGGACGTGATTGAGGCCAACGAAGCCTTTGCGGCACAAGCCTGCGCCGTGACGCGCGAGTTGGGTCTGGACCCTGCCAAAGTCAACCCCAACGGCTCAGGCATTTCCTTGGGTCACCCCATTGGAGCCACCGGCGCGTTGATCACCGTGAAAGCCTTGCACGAGCTGCAACGTGTGAATGGCCGTTATGCCTTGGTCACCATGTGCATTGGCGGCGGTCAGGGCATTGCGGCTATTTTTGAGCGCATGTGATGATAGGGGCGGTCTGAACAGGCAGTGGCCATTCAGGCCGCTGCCATCGAAAAAAGGGCATCACCAGATGCCCTTTTTTGTTTTGAAACGCCTCACGGTTTTTGTGCCGCAGTGACCACGATTTCAATGCGGTAAGTCGGGTCGGCCAAAGCCGCCTCAACCGTGGCGCGGGGCGGTGCACTGCCAGGCACCACCCAAGCGTCCCAGACCTCGTTCATGGCGGCGATATCCGCGATGTCTTTGAGGTAAATCTGGGTGCGCAAGATGCGGGTTTTGTCGCTGCCAGCTTCGGCCAAACGCTGCGCCACTTGACGCAGCACATCGGCGGTCTGGCTGCGAATGTCGGTGGCCTCGCATTCCGGCACCATGCCGGCCAAATACACAACCCCATGAAACACCGCGGCCTCGCTGTAGCGGGCTGCCACATGCAGCCTTTGGATGTCGTTGTTCATGGCTTCTTTTGTCCCAATTTGGATTCGGTCCCAGCCAGCAGTCGGTTGATGTTTTCACGGTGGCGCCACACCAGCAGCATGGCCATCACAGCCAGACAAAAAACTTCTGCGCCATGCATGTCCCAAGCGACGCCATCGCCAAACACATAAAACGCAGGCGCAAATACCGCCGCCACCATAGACGCCAGCGACACATAACGGCTGAAGTACAGCACGATCGCAAAGCTCAACACAGTAGCCAAAGCCAACCCGCCATTCACGCCCACCAGCACCCCCACGGCAGTGGCCACCCCTTTGCCGCCGACAAAACCAAAAAACACCGGATAGAGATGGCCCAAAAAGGCCGCCAAGCCGCAAAGCGCCGCCACGCCCACACCCAAACCCAATGGCTCACCATAGGCCAGCACCATCGCCACCGGCAGCCAACCCTTCACGGCATCGAGCAGCAGGGTCAAGATGGCGGCCTTTTTGCTGCCCGAGCGCAGCACGTTGGTAGCACCTGGGTTTTTGCTGCCGTATTGGCGGGGGTCGTTCAAGCCCATCAAGCGGCTGACGATCACGGCAAAGCTGAGCGAGCCCAGCAAATAACTGGCCAGCACCACAAGGGCCGGAAGCACGAAGTTCATTGTTGTTGTCCCTGTATGTCCATCGGTCGTTATTCTGCCAGTGCGCAGTTCACTGTTTGTGCGCCCAACAAACGCACACAGACTTGGGGATCGATGCCCACCAAATAACCTCGGCGCCCGCCATTGATGCAAATGCGCGGGAAAGCCAAGATGCTTTCCTCGATGTAAACCGGCATCGCGCGGCGTGTGGCAAAAGGCGATGTGCCCCCGACCAAATAACCACTGTGACGGTTCGCCACTTCAGGTGCGCAGGGCTCGATCGATTTCAATCCCACTTGTCGGGCTAAATTTTTGGTCGATACTTTGCGGTTGCCATGCATCAAGACCACCAAAGGTTTGGCGTCTTGGTCTTGCATGATCAAGGTCTTGACCACACTGAAGGGGTCCAGGCCCAGCACCTCTGCGCTGTGCTGTGCACCACCATGCTCCAGGTACTCATAAGGGTGCTCGGTAAAGTCCACCCCGTGTGTGCGCAAAAAGGCCGTGGCCGGGGTTTCGCTGACTTTGTCTTTCTTGGCCATGCCCGTGCATCACAGCGCCGGGTCGCGCAATTCCCAACGAATAGCGTCAATGGCCTTCAGCACATCAGTGCTCAACTCGGTAGACCATGCGGCCAAGTCTTGCTCCAGTTGGGACACCGAGGTCACACCAATGATGGTGCTCGCCACGCTCCAGCGGTGATAGCAAAACGCCAACGCCATTTGAGTGGGCGTCATGCCGTTGTCGCGCGCCAGTTGGTTGTAACGACGGGCGGCCACCAACGCTTCTGGGCGGCCCCAGCGCTGTTTGCGCATCGAGTCATAACGCGCAATGCGACCGCCATCGGGGATCAGCGGACCGGTCAAATCGACGTTGTCGTATTTGCCTGTCAGCAAGCCAAAACCCAAAGGCGAATACGCCAACATCGACACATTCAAACGGTGGCAGGTTTCGTCCAAACCGTTGTCGTAGGTGCGGTTGACCAAGCAGTAAGGGTTTTGCACGGTGGCCACACGAGGCAAGCCATGTTGTTCGGCCAAACGGACAAACTCGTGCACGCCATACGGTGTTTCGTTGGACAAACCCACATAGCGCACCTTGCCAGCCTTGACCAACTTCGACAAAGCCTCAAGCTGCTCATGAATGGGGGTGAGGGATTTGTCTTTCGCAGGATCGAAATAGACCATGCCAAAAGCGGGCACATGGCGCTCAGGCCAATGGATTTGGTACAGGTCAATCACATCGGTTTGCAAACGGCGCAGGCTGCCATCGCAGGCCTGCAAGATGTCTTGACCGGTCATGCCAGAGCCTTCGCGAATCCAAGGCATGCCGCGTGATGGGCCTGCCACTTTGGTGGCCAGCACCAGCTTTTGCCGCACACCAGGATTTTTTGCAAACCAATTGCCAATGT
>JACCDW010283956.1_pt1 | contig 25289 bp, 22 predicted proteins | sample 7449781 | NCBI WGS metagenome assembly JACCDW01 (sample SAMN15323449, study PRJNA562643) | freshwater metagenome | isolation source: river surface water | place: USA:Blue River Watershed | collected 2017-08-18
ACTAAAATTAATTTTGTGAATCTCATGATAAATTCCTCTTGGGGTTAAATATCTAATGATTGATTAGCCATTGTTTCATCAACCAAAGCTTGGCTATAAATTTGTTCAATCTCAGCTTTACTTGGTGTGTGATTCTGGCCACCTCTGCTACCTATTTTAATTGAGCCCATAACGGAAGCTAATCTTCCACAAGTTGGCCAATCCCAGCCGCGTGAAATACCGTAAAGTAAACCTGCGCGGTAAGCATCACCGCATCCTGTTGGGTCAACTAACTCAAAAGCTTTAACGCATGGAATTTCATAGCGTTGACCTTCTGCATAAATATGTGAGCCATCGCCGCCTAGTGTCACAATCAGTGCTTTAACTTTAGTTGCGAGTGCTTCTAGGTTTAAGCCGGTTTTTTCTTGGAGCATTTGCGCTTCATAATCATTGACTGCCATGTAATCGGCCATTTCTATGAATTGTAGTAATTCCTCGCCATTGAACATTGGCAGACCTTGGCCTGGATCAAATAAGAAAGGAATGCCTGCGTCAAAGCACTCTTTTGCATGCTTGAACATACCGTCCCGTCCGTCTGGGGCAATGATAGCAAGTGTTACATCTTTAGCGTCATTAACACTGTTCTGGTATGACTCATTCATTGCACCTGGGTGGAAGGCAGTGATTTGATTGTCATCCATATCCGTTGTGATGAATGCTTGCGCAGTAAAGCTGCCTTGAATTTTCTTGATATGAGCAGTGCTAATTTTGTTGCGAGCTAACCATGTATCGTAAGGACCAAAGTCATCACCGACAGTTGCCATAATGACAGGCTTGTCTTCTAGTAAATTCAGGTTGTAAGCAATGTTGCCAGCTGTACCACCAAATTCTTTTCGCATTTCTGGCACTAAGAATGCCACGTTCAGCATGTGTGTTTTCTCAGGAAGAATGTGATGTTTGAATTTATCAGGAAACACCATGATGGTGTCGAAGGCCATAGAGCCACAGATCAGAGTTTGCATGAATAGAACTTCGTTATTTTTAAAGCTGTATTATCAGCTTAGGCATCGCCATGAGCAAGCAATAGATAGAGAGTCCGACTGACCTGTTAAGGTTTTTTTGGCGCAGCGTCGATCAGAACTTTGGCTGCTTTTTTGGCGTATTTGATGGCACCAGAGCCGCGTTTCATTTGTTCAGCTTGAATTGCGCCTTCAATTAGCATTGATAACTGGAGTGCAAGCGCTTCTGCTTCGATGACGCCAGCTTGTGAAGCAAGCTCTGCAATATAATTCCTAAACTCTTTAGCATGTTCAGCGGAAAGTTTGTGGATGATATTTTCTTCATTAGGAAACTCTGCAGAAGCTTTCATAAAAGCCATGCCGCGGAAATCTGGAGACGTTACCCACTCTTCAACAAAATCAAAAAGCTTTTGTAGTTTATCAGCTGGTTTTTTGCTGGATTGGTCTAATTTAATGTTGAGCCAAGATTGAAATTCTTGGTGGCCTTGCTGCAATACTTCCAAGATTAATAATTCTTTGGATTTGAAATATTTGTATAAGGTCATTTTTGTAGTGCCGGCAACAGCAACAATGGTGTCAACACCAGTCGAATTGATGCCGCGCGTCTGAAATAGATCAGTCGCGACAGTTAGAATTTTTTCACGTAAAGCTGACATAAGTGTCACTTTAACATTAATAAAGCAGCTGGGCTATATTGACTGCTCTGTCACTTATTTTTTAATAAAATAATCTTTTTTTGAAAATAAGTTAATTAAATTAATAAGAAGCTTTAATAAACTTAAGGTTTGTATGGAATTAATTTATACCAAACTGTATAAGTTAATTCGTAGAGTTTTTCATGAGCATTGGGGTGTAATTGCAGCGAATCTTTTGTAGGTATTTTTTAGCGATCATCTGATCATGTGCATTTGTCGGCACCTCTCCGCCTACAACGTTTTCCAGATAAACTTTCTTATCAGCATCTGGAATTTGTAATGCTTCAATATATTGGCAATCTCCACCTCGCATTGTCTCGTAGGATGCGTAAAGGTCGGCTGTTGCCTTGGGATTTACTTGCGAATCTTTTTGCGTTGTGGGTGCTTCGATTGAATTTGCTTGTATATTCTCAATCACATTCATTGTCGTTTTATTCTCAAAAACAATAAGTCCCGCAATCGTTGCAATACCAACAAAAACGCCTAGCGCAATATAGGTAGCAGGACGCTTGTATTTTTCATTTGTGGATTGAACTTTGATGAGTGCTTGAGCGGCTTGTTTGGCATGATGAAGTGCCATGCTTTCTGGATTCTTTAGTTCGTCATGTAAGCCACTCAGGATTAAAAAAACGATTTGCTGTGCTAGCAATTCTGGCGTTTCTATTCCTGCAGCTTCTGCTTCATTTGCAATATATTCAAGAAGTTTACCTGGAACAAAAGTCTCAAGTTGATTTGGCTCAAACTGTTTTGCAATTAACGGGGCTTTAATCCAGTCTGACAGAATCTCGAAGGTATTCAAGATGCGAGCTTCTGGCGTGTTGCCAGACTTGATCAGCATATTGATGAGCCATTCTGAGTTAAGGGCGTTCATAGGCGGTAGTAATTAGAATGGCTTAAGTTCAACCAAGATAATGATGGCGATGAGAGCAAATACTGGAGCTTCATTAAACCAACGATAAAATACGTGGCTGTGTTTATTGCGATCATGCTTAAAGTCTAAAAGTAGTTTTCCACAGTAAATGTGATAAATAACTAAGGCGCCAACTAGAGTGACTTTTGCGTGTAACCATCCCCCACTAAATCCGTACCCCAGCCAGAGCCACATACCTAATGCAATCGTAATAATGCCGCCTGGAGTCATGATGCCGTAAAACAGTTTACGTTCCATTACTTTGAATCGTTCTTGACTGATTTTGTCATCGGACATCGCGTGATAAACAAACAGTCTGGGTAAATAAAATAGTGCGGCGAACCAAGTCACCATAAAAATAATATGCCAAGCTTTAATCATTTCCATTGTTTATCTCTTTCATTGGTTGGCATCTAATAATTGATGCAATGCTGTGAAATTTAAAGTCCCAATCGATTTGCCGATAATGTGGCCTTTTTTGTCGATAATGAATGCTGTCGGTGTTAAACGAACATCATTAAATTGTTCTGCGATCGTGCCAGATGCATCGTGAATGACGGGGAAGGGCAAGTCATTTGATTTTGAGTAGTTGATCACTTGGCTGAGTGTGTCGTGTGGCATGGCTACAGCAATTAACTCAAAATTTTTATCACGATAAGTTTTATAAGTCTCAATCAGTGCGGGCATCTCTTCGACACATCCTGGGCAGTCTGTTGCCCAAAAATTCACTAACACCATCTTTCCTTGCAAGGATTGCATTGATAGCTGTTTACCATCAATCGTGTTAAACATCACATTTGGCACTTGTGGTTTTTGCTTGAGACTAAGCGCTAAGCCAATTACTAGGCCAATAATCACGATAGGCAATAAGATTTTAATCGGCGACTTAAAAAACGATTTCATATTTTTGCTTTGCAGAAAATCATATTCAGGTGAGTGACAATTGATCATTGTGCGGTTTTTTACTCAGAATGTCATCAGCACTTATGCTGAATATACCCACAATTAAGCACCCGTTTAATTGCAGCTTGTCTGCATGATATAATTGCGTCTTTAATTTGACGTGAATACTCATGGCTAGCCGCTTACGCGAAATCCCATATAACTACACCTCATTCTCTGACCGTGAAATCGTTATTCGATTTTTAGGGGAAGATATTTGGAATGTATTGAACGAGCTACGCGGAGAGCGTAAAACAGGTCGTTCCGCCCGTATGTTATTTGAGGTGCTGGGCGATTTGTGGGTGGTCACGCGCAATCCATATCTTCAAGATGATTTGCTTGCTAACAAGAAGCGTAGACAAGAGCTGATTACAGCACTTAATCATCGTATTCATGCGATTCAAGAGCGCTCACAAGACAATCCCTTAGTGTTGAAGTTGATTGCAGCGGCGCGTCAGGCAGTAGATGCCTTTGAAGAAGAATTTAAACAGACGGAAATTTTACGTAAGAAAGCCATGGCTAAGCTTGGCAAGATTACGCGTAAAGATAATATCCAATTTGATGGTTTGGCACGTGTTTCTCATGTGACGGATGCGACGGACTGGCGTGTTGAATATCCGTTTGTGGTGATTAATCCAGACACGGAAATTGAAATTGCCGCGCTTGTAAAAGCATGTATTGAGCTGGGTTTGACGATCATTCCTCGTGGAGGCGGTACGGGCTATACCGGTGGCGCTATTCCGCTCACTAAACTTTCAGCAGTGATTAACACAGAAAAACTAGACACGATTAGTCGTGTTGAAATGCGTACTTTACCGGGAGTTGACCGTCAAGTACCAACATTACATTGTGGTGCTGGTGTAGTCACCCGTCGTGCGATGGAGGCAGCAACAGAAGCTGGGCTTGAGTTTGCTTGCGACCCCACTTCTGCAGATGCTTGCTGTATTGGCGGCAACGTGGCGATGAATGCAGGCGGCAAAAAAGCAGTCCTTTGGGGGACGGCTTTAGATATCTTAGCTTCATGGCGTATGGTAACCCCAGACGCAAACTGGCTAGAAGTAGAACGCTTAGATCATAACCTTGGCAAAATCCATGATATTGATGTTGCTAAATTCCGTATCAGTCGTTTTGACATTGATGGAAAAACGCTGATTGGTGAGCCTGAAATTTTAGAAATACCAGGCCCTAGTTTCCGTAAGGTTGGCCTTGGTAAAGATGTGACTGATAAATTTTTATCAGGCTTGCCAGGCATCCAAAAAGAGGGCTGTGATGGCCTAATCACCTCAGCGACTTTCATTTTGCATCGCATGCCTAAGCATGTACGTACCGTTTGCTTAGAATTCTTTGGTCATGTGGCACTTGCTGTGCCAGCGATTGTTGAGATTAAAGATTATTTAGACGGCACAGAATCTACATTGCTTGCAGGCCTGGAGCATATGGATGAACGTTACATTAAAGCTGTTGGTTATGCGACCAAGGCAAATCGTAGCGAACGTCCAAAAATGGTGTTGATTGCTGATATTGCAAGTGATGATGAAAATGCAGTTGGCGAAGCTGCATCTCATATTGTGCGTCTTGCGAATGCCCGTGGTGGTGAAGGTTTTATTGCGGTTTCTGCTGAAGCGCGTAAAAAATTCTGGCTTGATCGCGCACGTACAGCGGCGATTGCCAAACACACGAATGCGTTCAAGATTAACGAAGACGTTGTAATACCATTGCCTCGATTGGGTGATTACTCAGATGGCATTGAGCGCATTAATATTGAGCTTTCAATTAACAATAAATTGAAATTAGTTGATGCGTTAGAGTCTTTCTTGGCTGGTGATTTGCCACTCAATGAAGATGATGACACGCAAGTTGATCAAGAGATGTTGGTTGGCAAAAAAGCGCAAGCATTGAAGCTTGTTCACGATGTAAAAGCACATTGGCTTAAAGTGTTGGCAAGTTTAGATTTGCCAGTCTCAAGTTTAGGTCAAGAGTACGCTAATCTTGCGGTAGAAAACGTTTTCAGAGCAGTGCAAGAGCATCAAGTACGTATTTCTTGGAAGCGTGATCTTAAGAAGCCATTGCAATCTATTTTTGCGGGTCGCGAATATCAAAAAATTATTGAGCGTTGTGATGAGATTCATCAGCAAGTGCTTAAAGGCCGTGTATTTGTTGCTTTGCATATGCATGCGGGTGACGGCAATGTTCATACTAATATTCCAGTCAATTCAGATGATTATGAAATGATGCAGGCAGCACATGGTGCGGTTGAACGCATTATGAAACTTGCTGGTGATTTAGATGGCGTGATTTCAGGTGAACATGGTATCGGCATTACTAAAATGGAATTCTTGGATGAGAAAACCATCAGTACCTTTGCCGCATACAAACAAAAAGTAGATCCTGAAGGTCGCTTTAATAAAGGTAAGTTGATGGTGGGTTCTGGCCTAGATAGTGCCTACACGCCTAGCTTTGGTTTGCTTGAACAAGAGTCCATTATCATGGAGCAATCTGCGATTGGTGATATCGCAGATTCCATTAGCGATTGCTTGCGCTGCGGTAAATGTAAGCCGGTGTGTACTACGCACGTGCCGCGCGCTAACTTGCTCTATAGTCCACGTAATAAAATTCTTGGTACGTCTTTATTGATTGAAGCTTTCTTGTACGAAGAGCAGACCCGTCGTGGTATTTCATTGAAGCATTTTGATGAGTTCAATGATGTGGCTGATCACTGTACGGTTTGTCATAAATGCTATAACCCATGTCCGGTTGATATCGACTTTGGTAATGTTTCAATTGCAATGCGTAATTTCTTACGTGAACAAGGTAAGAAGCATTTCAATCCAGGCACTTCGCTAGCGATGACCTTCTTAAATATTAAAGATCCTGCAACGATTAAATTAATGCGGACTTTAATGGTGGGTGTGGGATATAAAGCTCAGCGTTTAGGTCACGCAGTGTTTAAGAAGTTGGGTTTATTGTCTGCATTTAAAAAACGCCCACCATCTACGCTTGGAAAACCTGAAATTAAAGCGCAAGTGGTTCATTTCTTAAATCGCCCAATGCCAAAAGCGATGCCTACTAAGACATCTCGTGCTTTATTGGGGATTGAAGATGACAAGATGGTGCCTGTAATTCGTAATCCGAATAAAGCGGGTGAGGATGGCGATGCAGTATTTTATTTCCCTGGCTGTGGATCTGAGCGATTGTTCTCAACGGTTGGTTTAGCAACGCAAGCGATGTTGTATGAAGTTGGTGCAACAACGGTATTGCCACCTGGTTATCTATGCTGTGGCTATCCACAAACTGCGAGTGGGAATCATGACAAGGGCCAGCAAATCACTGCTGAAAACCGTGTTCAATTCCATCGCATTGCGAACACATTAAACTATCTCGATATTAAGACTGTGATTGTTTCTTGTGGTACTTGTATGGATCAGTTGCAAAAGTATGAGTTTGAGAAGATTTTCCCTGGCTGTCGATTGCTCGATATCCATGAATATCTGATGGAAAAGGGCATGAAACTTGAAGGTGTGACAGGTACACGTTATATGTATCACGACCCTTGCCATAGCCCAATGAAGACCTACGCACCACTTAAAGTTACTAACGCATTGATGGGGCAAGATGTAGCATTGAATGAGCGTTGCTGTGGTGAGTCTGGCACTTTTGCGGTCAGTCGTCCTGACATTGCAACGCAAGTGAAAATGCGTAAGCAAGAAGAGCTAGAAAAAGGCATGGCTAAGCTTGGGTTAACACCAGGGGCGCCAGAAGAAGAAGTTAAAATTCTGACTTCATGCCCAAGTTGCTTACAGGGCTTATCACGTTACGGTGAAGATACTGGTGTTAAATCTGATTACATCGTGGTTGAAATGGCTAAGCATTTATTGGGTGATGAATGGATGCAAGACTACGTTGAGAAAGCGAATAACGGCGGTATAGAAAAAGTATTGTTGTAATCAGGTCATGTAAATCAATAAAAAAGCGCGACATCCATTAGGACTAGCGCTTTTTTATTGATGTTGAGCCATCGTTATTTGAACAAAGTAATTTGTTTGTTAACGATTCTAGACTTTGGAAATACGGCTTTAAATGTACTGCCTTTACCAAACTCGCTGGTAATCTCTAAACGACCTTGATGGCGACTGAGAATGTGCTTAACGATCGACAATCCTAATCCTGTACCGCCAGTTTCTCGACTGCGGCTTCGATCGACGCGATAAAATCTTTCTGTTAGACGATCTAAATGTTGTTGTTCAATGCCTAATCCAGTATCTGTGACGCTAAATACAGCTTCGTGGTTAATCACTTGCCAGTTCATTGCAATGCTTCCACCTTCTGGTGTGTAGCGAATTGCATTGCTGACTAAATTACCAAAAGCACTGTGTAATTCTTGGCTGGATCCAGTGAGTGCTAATGTTGGGTCTGCTTCTAAGGTGAGGATGTGGCGTCCATTACTTAAGCTTTTTGACTCGATTAGTATGGCGTTGAGTAGGGCCGCTACATCAAGTTCGGCTTCATCAGGCGAGGTCGCCCCATTTTCTAATTGAGACAGTGTTAGAAGATCTTCAATTAACAAGCGCATGCGGCTGGTTTGGTCTTGCATCATCCCAAAATAATTCCGAATGTTTTCTGGGATTGCACCATCCATGTCACTTAAAGTTTCTAAGAATCCGCCTACTACCGTTAAAGGTGTGCGTAGCTCATGAGAGACGTTAGCAATAAAATCACGGCGCATATGTTCGAGTTTTTCGAGCTGGCTGACGTCGCGGCAAATCAGTAGTTTTTGATTGCTACCAAAAGCAACCAATTGGATCTCTAAGGTCGTGTCTGGACTAATCCAAGACTTTAGTTTGATTGGGTCAATATCAACGTGATGTTTTAAATATTGAATAAATTCGGTGTTACGTACTAGATAAACAATCGGCTGATCCAAATCTTGCTTGAGGGATAAACCTAATTGGCGCTCTGCAGGTTTGTTACACCATTCAATTTTGTTATCGTCATCTAACAAAACAATACCATCAGGTAGGGCGCTGGCAGCATGACGGAACCGATCGAGTGCCGAGCTTAATTGACTTTGACTACGAATGTGGCGACGTTGTTCGTGATAAATGGCAGCGAATAAATCCTCCCAAATACCACCACCTAGTGGCATGGTGGCAAGGTCGCGTTTCCTGTACCATTTAATGAGTTGGTTGAGCCAGTGTAGGTGGCCAAAGAGATACAAAGTGACGCCTACTGAAAAACTGATAAGAGCAGTTTCCGCATCTGCTGCTGCCCAGACAATTAGGCAAACAAATGAAAGGCTAACAATGAGCCAAAAAGCTCTCCAACGAATATCTTGCAAGATGAATGACTCTTAATATTTGACTCGGCTATTATGAGCTATTGCGCCGAGAAACGGTAGCCAGCGCCGCGAACTGTTTGAATTAAATTTTCATGCCCCGAAGCCTCTAATGCTAGGCGTAAGCGGCGAATGTGGACATCAACTGTTCTATCTTCGACAAACACTTTGTCTCCCCAAACGCGATCAAGTAGTTGGCTACGAGAGTGAACGCGTTCCGCATTGGACATAAAGTAATGCAATAATTTAAATTCGGTTGGGCCTAAATCAATCGTTTGGTTGTTGGCGGTGACACGATGGGTTGTTGGGTCTAAGCGTAAACCGCCCGCTTCGATTGGATCTTCTGTCATTTGTGGCGCCCTGCGTCGCAATACTGCTTTGATTCGTGCGTTGAGTTCTCTAGGGCTAAATGGTTTAGTCACATAGTCGTCAGCGCCGACTTCTAGCCCGCGAATTTTATCGGCTTCTTCACCGCGTGCGGTTAGCATAATGATTGGGATGCTTTTGCTGATTTCGTCAGCTTTTAATTTTCGGGCAAACTCTATCCCACTCATGCCCGGTAACATCCAATCTAATAGAATTAAATCTGGAATAGTATCTTGCATAATGAGTTGCGCTTGTTCAACAGTTAAAGCTCGAATAGGTTGATGCCCTGCTTGAATAATATTAAGCGCTAATAACTCTTGAATTGCTGGTTCATCTTCTACAATTAATATATTTGCAGCCATAGTTTTTCTCTTTTCACATCTAATGTTTTATCACAACTTCACTTACTATATGAAGAAAATATGACATTTTGATGACAGTGAATAAAATTACTTAAAACATTGCCTTCGGAGCGGGCTAGGCTTAGTGGTATCATTACGGATTGAGAAAAATAGTGGCAAGCCTTAAATGAAGGAGCGCATTTTGAATAAAATCGCCATAGATCTAAATGGTAAGGGTTTGAAAATCGGGATTGTTTTGTCTCGCTTTAATAGTGATGTTGGCCAAGGCTTATTAACAGCATGTGAAGCTAAGTTGTTAGCTTTAGGTGTTGCAGCAGAAGATATTACATTGGCCACGGTTCCTGGTGCTTTAGAGACACCTGTTGTTTTACAGGCGATGGCAAATAGTGAAAAGTTTGATGCATTAATTGCACTTGGTGCAATTATCCGTGGTGAGACTTATCACTTTGAAGTTGTATCAAACGAATCTGCACGAGGTGTTTCTGAAGTGCAATTGCAATATGGTGTGCCAGTCGCAAATGCGATTTTGACAACCGAAAATGATGAGCAGGCTTTAGCACGTATTGATGTTAAAGGTGCAGAAGCGGCTGAAGTCGCAATTGAAATGGTTAACTTACTGAAGCAAATATGAGTGATGACAAAAAACAATCTGCTGTGAAAAGCAGTAAACCAGCGGGCAATCGTAGGAAGTCTCGTGAGCTTGCGCTTAAAGGCCTATATCAATTTCTATTAAGCCCTAAAGAGCTACGTTTAATCGTGCGTGAGATGGCTGATGAAGCCGAGTTTTCTCGTGCTGATGAGACTTACTTTAGAAGTTTATTAGAAGGGGTTTACGGTCAAATTTCAGAGTTAGATAGCCGTATTACTAAGTTTTTAGATCGTCCGATTGCTGAACTCAGTCCGATTGAACACGCAGTATTATTGATTTCAGCGTATGAATTAATTTTTGATGTCAGCATTCCATATCGTGTTGCGATTAACGAAGGTGTTGAATTAGCAAAATCTTATGGTGGCACTGATGGTCATAAATATGTGAATGGCGTTTTGGATAAATTGGCGGCAGAAGCAAGACCGGCTGAAGTGGCTCGGTAATTTAATTTTGCTAACCAATCATAAAAAAAGCAGCTGGGTCAGCTGCTTTTTTTATGATTGAATATTCACTTGAACCGATTGAAATCCGTTTTTATCTAAACGTAGGCAGCTGCCCTGATCATACCAATCACCAAGTACAATCCGTTGGCACTGATGATGATTAATATTGATATTGTGAACGTTTGGTCTATGAGTGTGGCCATGGATAAATAAGGGTGGGTAATCATAAGCAATGATTAACTTCTCTAGTGCTGTTTGATTGATATCCATAATCATCAGGGGTTTTCCTGATTTCTCATCTTCACTGCGCATACGTAAAGCCTCAATCTGCGCTTTACGTTTCGCTAGTGGCTGACTTAGGAATTGGCTCTGCCATTCAGAGTTTCTTACCTGATTGCGAAATGCCTGGTAGTCCACATCATCAGTGCATAAATCATCGCCATGGCTCAGCAATACTTTGGTACCGTAAAGTTCAATAATAGTAGGGTCAGCTAATAGCATGATGCCAGCATCTATTGAAAATTTCGTGCTGATTAAAAAATCACGGTTGCCATGAATAAAGAAAGTTTTAGTTCCATGGTCTGACAGATCTTTGAGTGCTTGGATCACTGATTGATGATGAGGATTATCGATATCATCATCCCCAGCCCAATATTCAAATAAGTCGCCTAGAATAAAAAGGTTCTCGGCATTTTTTGCTTCGTTTTTTAGAAAACGAATGAAAGCGGATGTCACTGCTGGTCTTGCATCACACAAATGCAAATCGGAAATGAACAAACTATAACTTTGATGGTTTGTATGCATTTCCGATGGGTCTTTTTGACGTAAGTTGAGTTAAACGTTTATTGGCTTAAGCAACTTCAGCACGTTCAATAATCACATTTTCAACAGGCACATCTTGATGGCCGTTGCGGCTGCCAGTTTTTACTTTGGCAATTTTATCGATCACTTCAGTACCCTCAACGACTTTACCAAATACGCAGTAACCCCATCCCTGTGCAGTTGGCGCGCTAAAGTTCAAGAAGTCATTATCATTCACATTGATGAAGAATTGGCTACTTGCTGAATCTGGATTCGGTGTGCGTGCCATTGCAATTGTGTACTTTTTGTTTGCAAGGCCGTTGTTTGCTTCGTTTTTAATTTCTGGATTGGTTTTTTTTTGGCTCATGGCAGTTGTGAAGCCACCGCCTTGAATCATGAAACCATCAATGACACGATGGAAAATAACATCATTGTAAAAACCGCTTTCTACATAAGCTAAAAAGTTAGCTGTTGTGATCGGTGCTTTCTCTGCGTCTAGTTCAATCCCAATGACGCCAAAATTAGTATGTAGTTTTACCATGTTAAGTCCTTTAAATGATGTTGATATGAGTTGTGAATTTTTTAAGTGTCGCCTTAAGCGCTACCTTCGTAAATAATTTTCCAGTTTTGATTTTCAAAAATCCAATATTGGCGTTTACGCATTTTATTGTTTAATGCATTACTACGGAATGATTGATCAAAGGTTACCACTACCATTTTTTGTCCGCTATTAGGATAGTTAAATGCACTGATATTAGTAAGTTTAATATCTACATTTGGTTTACTCGCTTGGATTTTACGTTTGTAATCTGCCCATTGTTTTAAGTTCATACCGTCGCTAAAGAAAGCATTTGCGTAGTGTGTTAAGTAACGGTCTGTTGCTTGTGACTCCCAGTCAATTCGCCATTGCTCAATACTATTGATTAAGCTTTCTTTTTCTTTTGAAGCATTATCTTCTTTTGACCATTCTGTATTCTTGGACACAATCACAGGAATATTACCTTGCTGCAAAATCGGACTAAGTGTCTTTAAATCTTGGTTACTTAGGACAATGCAACCATCGCTTGATTGCGGGGGGCGGCTATAGGTGTCGCTTGGCGTTCCATGTAGCCAAATACCATTGCCAGTTTTGCCTTGGTGTTGATCCCACTCGTTTGGATAACTTAAAGGATAAGCCGCGTCACCATACATATCAGCTAGCTTTTGTTTAAGTTGTGTTTGGGTGAAATAAACGCCCAAAGGTGTGCGTTTGTCACCTTGAGATTTTTTCTCGCTACCGTTTTTGCCTATGGTGATATAAAAGTCAGTGACATATTTAGGCGCGTTGTTTTCGTTGCGATAAACAAATAAGCGAGATTGCTCCGCATCAACAATAAATACATATGGCTGCGTATCATCTAGTTGCCAGACTGCTGACGGGATTTGATTGCTCAAATCTTTTGCGAAGTGACGCTCTAAACGTTTACGTGCTTCTTCACGATAACCGCTCACATCTTCTGAATTTGGAGATGGGCTCCCGAAGCCTTGAAAACGTTGCGCACGAGCCATCAACAAATCACCTTTGACGAGATGTGCCAATTTAAAATTGGGCGCAACGCTAATGAGTTTGTCCAAAGATTGAATCGCTTGGTCGAACTGGCCTGCGGTGACCGCAGTTAAGCTAGCCGCAAGCAGATCCTCAATTTGATTTGATACGAAGTGCCCACTGATTTTGGCAGCAATATGATCGCCACGGTTAAAAGCCGTCGCGTTCCATGGCATCACCGTCACCAATACTAATAAAGTGACAAGGTAAATCTTATTTTTAAGCATATTATGAAAGGTCGTTAAATGCTTAGCGGCCAGTGCGCTCCTGCTCAATCAGCCAACGTTGGCCTGATTTAACAAGGTCTAATGTTTTAGGGGTTTTAGCAACCAAGCTACCTGCACGATAATCTTGTTTGAATTTAGCTTTTGCGTGCGTGCTGTCAATGATTTCAACAGATAAGTTGTTAATCGAAACACTGATTTTTTGTGGTTTGTTAATACGGCTTTTACGCATTTCTTCCCAGGCTTCACGGCTTAAGCCATCTGGTGTTTTGAAGCTATGTGCGTAGCTGCTTAAGTAACTATCAATATCTTTGCTTGCCCATGCTTTTGCCCATTGATTGACTGAATCAGCAACGCGCTTATTTTCAGTTGTTAGTTCGCTTGTATCTGGAGTCTTATTGGTAGCTGCAGGTTCAGGCTTAGTGACATTGTTTGTTGGTGGAGGATTGACTGCAGGCGTTGTTGTTGGTTTTGCGCTAGCCATTTGTAATGGTTTGTTTGTTGCGCTAAATAAATCTTTAATGAGCGCTAGTTTGTTTTGAGCGCTTGCATTCGTGTTATCAAGTTGTAAGGCTTTACCGTAGGCTTCTGTTGCCATTTTTGCGTAAATATCACCTAGATTTTCATGTGCTGTGGCATAGCTTGGGTGAGTTTTAATCGCACTTTCTAGTGCTTTTTTAGCTTTATCAAATTGTCCTTGATCAGCGTATAGCACGGCTAAGTTGTTATACGGCTCTGGCAAGGCTGGAAACTTTTCAGTAATTTCAGTAAATGCTCTAATCGCATCATCTTTTCTATTCTGCTCAGCAAGCATGACAGCTCGCATGAATAGCGCTTGGACATCATTTGGATGTGCCTTGATATGGTTGTTAATGCGCTCCATAGCAGCACTGTGTTGGCCTTGGCTTGATTGTGCAGCAATCTCTTTTAAGTCTTCAGCATGCAATAGCGGCATTGATGAAAGGCTGATGAGTAGCGCAAAGCTAATCGATAAAGCGCGTGTGATAGGCATTGTGATATACTTTTTTGCGTTTGAGTTGGGACCCACGATTCTATCAAAAAGCCTACTTAAGCTCTACAAAAATTCTTAATGCTTAAATTTAATAATGCTCAAAATTTATAATTCCATTGCTAGAGAAAAACAAACCTTTGTGCCGATTGTGGCAGGCAAGGTCAGTATGTACGTCTGTGGTATGACGGTTTACGATTTTTGTCATTTGGGCCATGCGCGTGTGATGGTCGTGTTTGACATGGTTAATCGCTGGTTGCGTAACTCAGGTTTTGATGTGAATTATGTTCGAAATATCACGGATATTGACGACAAGATTATTAAGCGTGCAAATGAAAACGGCGAGTCGATTACTGAGTTAACTCAGCGTTTTATTGATGCCATGAACGAAGATTCCGACGCTTTAGGGATTTTGCGTCCGGATATTGAGCCTCGTGCTACAGCGCATATTCAGGGAATGATTGATATGATTCGCGCCCTAATAGAAAAGGGTTGCGCATATCATGCTGAAAATGGCGATGTGTTTTATTCAGTGAATAGTTTTAAAACTTACGGCAAGCTTTCTGGTAAGTCTTTAGAGGATTTACGTGCTGGTGAGCGTGTTGAAGTAGATACTTTTAAACGTGACCCTATGGATTTTGTTTTATGGAAGTCAGTAAAGCCTAATGAGCCAAGTTGGGATTCTCCTTGGGGCAAAGGCCGCCCTGGCTGGCATATTGAATGTTCTGTGATGAGTGAATGTCATTTGGGCAATCATTTTGATATTCATGGCGGTGGTCAAGATTTGCAATTCCCACATCATGAGAATGAAATTGCGCAATCAGAAGCGGCGCATGACTGTACTTTTGTGAATTATTGGATGCACAATGGTTTTGTACGTGTCGATGATGAAAAAATGTCTAAATCTTTAGGCAACTTTTTTACGATTCGTGATGTCTTGAAAAAGTATGATGCAGAAGTGGTTAGATTTTTTATCCTGCGTGCACATTATCGTAGTCCGCTTAACTATTCAGATAAGCATTTAGATGATGCTAAGCAAGCGTTAACTCGTTTATATACTGCTTTGCGTGGTATCAATGTTGATACTAGATATGATGAGCAAGATGTGAGTGCAATTAACTTTAAAGCTGCAATGGATGATGATTTCAATACACCTGAGGCAGTTGCTGTGTTGTTTGATTTAGCCAATGAATTAAATAAAACACGCGATATGAAGGTGGCCGCACAATTAAAATGTTTGGCAAACGTCTTGGGCTTGTTGAATCGTGATCCAGAGTCATTCTTTCAGGCAGGTACTTTAGATTTGGATGGCGAGATGACTAATCAAATAGAAAAATTGATTACTGCTCGTACCGAAGCGAAAAAAGCAAAAAACTTTGTCGAAGCTGATAAAATTAGACAAGACCTCTTGTCGCAGGGTGTAATTTTAGAAGATAGTCCGCAAGGAACTACTTGGAGACGTGTTTAGTTTTATAATGCATGTAATGACTTATAAAAATTCAATTTTATTATTCCTTGTTTTTTTCCTTAGCTGTTCTCTTTTGCTAAAGCATGGAATTGATTCTTCACATCAAATGCAGGATTTTTCAATTGCAACAGATGTGTTCGATACATTAACTAACTCAGATGAAGTGACTGGAGATGTTGGTGTTGAGCTGCTTTTTGAGGCAAACGATGATTTCATTTTGCCGCTGTCGGCTTTAATAAGTACCTTTGTTTTTTTCCCGCTGATTTCTTTTATTTCGATTGCTTACTTTGCGCCATATCGTTCCAAATTATTGCGCCCCCCCTCTATTTAATCTTATTGCCTTGTGGTTTGTATGGTGTGAATCTTGCTTTGTAAGTCTGCATGGTCCACACTTAAATTGACGAAGTATTTTGATTGAATGTTATGAAAACTATCTACTATTTTTTAATGCTTGCTGCGATGACGATTAGTCATGTTGAAGCTGCAAATACATATACCTTGAATCAGGTGATTGATGTTGCCTTAACACAAAGCCCCAGCGTACAAATAGCTAAAGCGCAAGAAGATGCTGCAACAGCTTCTGTTATTACTGCAAAGTCTTACTTAAATCCTCAATTAGAAATGGGTGCTGGCCCGAGTCGATATAGAAACGGTTCAAATCAGACGAAAGATAACTGGGGAGTGGGCTTATCTCAAACGCTGGAATTTTCTGATGTCAGAACCGCTCGCAGAGAGATTGCTGAATCTAGTGTTAAGACGGCTGGGGTAACTTCTGAATTAACCCGTTTGGAGCTTAGAGCTAAGGTTAAAAATGCTTTTTATAATGTTTTGCAAAAGCAAGAAGTTCTTAAGCTGGTGGAAGCTGATAAAGCACTTTTGCAAACCATTCGTGATCGTGTGAAATTAAGAACTGATGTTGGTGAATCCCCTAAATACGAATTAATCAAAGCTGAAACAGAGCTGCTTGCTGCTCAGCGAGATTATCAGGCTGCTCTAGTTCGTGTAGTGGAATCCAAAGCCTTGCTTCGAGGACTTGTAGGCTCTGGAATTGCAAATGATTTTGAGTTGAATGGTCAATTGCCCCTAAGCGAGTCTCTTCCTAGATTGGATTCACTTCGTGAACAAATTTCTCAAAGCCCATACTTACAGCAAGTTAGAGCAGCCACTGAAATCGCAGAGGCTAAACTGAAGCTAGAGGAAAGTTTACGCAATCCTGGATTAACTTTAAAAGCAGGGCTAGAGCAAGATCCTGATCTAACTAGCTACCGTTTGGGTTTGGCAATTCCCTTGCCATTGTGGAGTAAGCGTGAGGGTCAAATTGCTGAAGCGTCAGCGAATGTTCGACAAACTCAGGCATTGCTGAGTGATAGAGAGCTTGGATTAAGTCGTGATTTGGAAACGGCTTATCAACGTTACTTGATTGGGCAGGGTCAAGTGACTGCATTTGAGAGCGGGCTTTTATCCCAAGCTGAGTCTGTGCTTAAAGTGGCTGAGGCCGCTTATAAATTCGGCGAGAGGGGCATTTTAGAATATTTAGATGCTCAACGGACTTATCGTTCAGTTAGGAAAGATTATTTGGCTGCGCGCTATGACTACGTTGCTGCAATGTTGGAAATTGAGCGTTTAATTGGTGCTGAATTACTAGCAACTAAAGAATAAAAGAAGGATACAAAATGTTGATAACAAGAAAAAGTTTAGTGCAACAAATATTCATTTCAACTGTTTTATTGTCTCTGCTAATGGCGTGTGGTTCTAAAGAAAAAGCAGAACAAGTGAAGGAAGTTGCTGATCCTAATGTAGTGGACTTAGGTCCGGAATTGCAAAAGCAGGTTCAACTCATGCAAGTAGGGGATGCTGAAATTCGTGAGTTATTAAGAATTCCCGGCAGTATTCAAGTAGATGAGCAAAGAATGGCAAAAATAGGTGCGCCTGTCACAGGGCGTATTACCGAGATTTCTGCAGTACTTGGTCAGCTAGTTAAGCAAGGTCAAGTTCTGGCGACCGTCAACAGTACTGAACTTGCTCAGAATCAATTAGCCTACATCAAAGCGCTGCAACAAATTAATTTGCAAAGCAAAGCAGTTGATCGAGCTAAAGTATTATTAGAGGCCGATGTAATTAGTGCTGCGGAATTGCAACGACGTGAGGCTGAATTGAGCGGTGCTAAAGCTGATCTGATTGCTGCGCGTAATCAGCTACTTGTATTAGGGATGTCGAATGCCAGCATTTCCAAGCTTTCTCATTCAGTGCAAATGGATACTTTCAGCAGTGTGACTGCGCGTCTTGCAGGGACCGTCATTAGTCGAAAGATTAATGTTGGTCAGGTTGTTCAGCCAGCAGACGAATTATTCGTCGTGGCTGATTTATCTCGTGTGATGGCAGTTGCAGAAGTGCCTGAGCGCCAGATTGATTTGATTGAGCTTGGGCAAGAGGTCGATATTGAAGTGCCTGCGCTTAATGAAAAGCCTATTAAAGGCAAACTAATTTATGTTGGTGATGTAGTCAATCCACAAACTCGCACCGTAACAGTGCGTAGCGAAATAAAAAACTTTAATCACGAAATCAAGCCAGAAATGTTAGTTTCCATGCTAGTTCAATCGAAACCTGTTTCGCATCTGTCAGTCCCAGTGCGCGCAATTGTGCGTGAAAATGACAAAAATTATGTATTCGTGAAAATCGCTCCTAATAAATATCGATTGAGAGAGGTTGCGATTGGAGATGATTATCAAGGGATGGTCGCAATTGAAAATGGTTTGGAGTCAGGTGAAACTATTGTGAGTGAAGGCGCTTTTCATTTAAACAACGAACGTAAGCGTAAAGAGTTGGAGTAAGTCATGATTGAATCCCTGATTAGAGGCGCATTAAAGCAGCGCTTAATTGTTGTTGTTTTGTCTTTAGCTTTGCTTGTTGCGGGTGGCTTTGCTGTTAAAAAACTCTCTGTAGATGCATTTCCTGATGTTACTAATGTTCAGGTGTTGATAGCTACACAAGCGACAGGAAAGTCTCCTGAAGAAGTTGAGCGATTTATTACGGTGCCGCTTGAAATTGGTATGACGGGCTTGCCTGGGCTGACTGAAATGCGATCGCTCAATAAAAATGGCTTGTCTTTAATTACCTTGGTATTTACAGAAAAAACCGACGTTTATTTTGCCCGTCAGTTGGTAATGGAAAGACTGATGGAAGTCGCTGAGAGAATGCCAGATGGCGTGACTCCTATTTTAGGCCCTGTATCAACGGGTTTAGGGGAAATTTATCAATATACTTTAGATAAGAAAACAGATGGAACCAAAACTTTAACTCAAGCAGAGTTAACAGAAAGGCGTGCTATCCAGGACTGGATTGTAAGGCCTTTGTTAAGAAGTATTCCAGGGGTCGCTGAAATTAACTCTCAAGGTGGATATGTTAAGCAATATCAAGCCTTGGTCAATCCCGATCGTATGAACTATTACGGCCTCAAATTAAATGATATTTATGCAGCGCTAGCAAGAAATAATGCAAATAGTGGTGGTGGTGTTTTGCCGCATTACGCAGAGCAATACTTAATCCGTGGTGTAGGCTTAATTCAAGGCCTGGCTGATATTGAAAATATTGTGCTTAAAGAACGAAACGGCGTGCCTGTTTATATGCGCGATGTTGCCGAAGTTAAATTAGGCAGTGAGGTTCGCGTTGGTGCCTTGCTTAAAAATGGCGATACTGAATCTGTAGGTGGTGTTGTCATGATGATTAAGGGTGGTAATGCGAAAGAGGTTGTGAGTCGTATTAAAGCTCGTGTAGATGAGGTGAATGTTAAAGGGATACTGCCAGGTGGGTTGCAAATCAAACCTTTTTACGATCGAAGTGAGTTGGTGGATGCAGCCCTTTATACAGTGGTTAAGGTGTTAATCGAAGGTATTATTTTAGTTATTGTTATCCTGTTTTTATTTTTGGGTGACGTTCGATCTAGTTTGATTGTTGTAGGTACTTTAATCCTAACCCCGTTGATTACTTTTATGGCCATGAACCATTTTGGAATCTCTGCTAATTTAATGTCATTGGGTGGTCTAGCAATTGCGATTGGTTTGATGGTGGATGGATCCGTTGTTGTTGTTGAAAATGCTTTTCACCAATTAGGACATCGACCAGGCGAAAGCAAGATTCGTGTTGTTCTAGAGGCTGCAACGGAAGTCGGAACCCCAGTGCTGTTTGGTGTAGGTATTATTATTTTAGTGTTCTTGCCATTGATGACGCTTGAGGGCATGGAAGGGAAAATGTTTGGTCCACTTGCGATGACGATTGCGATTGCATTGTTCGTTTCTCTAGTTCTTTCGCTCACGCTTTCGCCAGTGATGTGTTCTTATATTCTCAAGGGCGGTAGTGGTGAAGATACACGTATGATTCAAGCAATTAAGAAGCCATATTTGAAGCTACTTAATTTGGCATTATTGAACGAGAAAAGAACCATCATGACTGCTGTTGGCGTTTTTTTAGTAGCCTTGTTAATCTTGCCTTTGTTGGGGACATCTTTCATTCCTGAAATGAAGGAGGGTTCTATTGTTCCTAATATAATTCGGGTGCCAAATATTTCTATTGATGAGTCTATTAAAATGGAAAACGAGGCCGCAAAAATTATATCCAAATTGCCTGGAGTGAAATCAGTGGTCTCAGCACTTGGTCGAGGCGAGAGTCCTGCTGATCCGCAAAGTCAGAATGAGTCTCAGCCGATCGTAAGTTTGAAACCAAGAAATGAATGGCCTAAAGGTTGGACGCAAGATGATATTGGCGCTCAAATTCAAAAAGCACTTAAGGTTTTGCCAGGTGTTCAAGTTGTGATGGCACAACCAATTGCAGCGAGGGTAGCCGAGTTGTTAAGTGGTGTGCGTTCTGATGTTGCAGTAAAAGTATTTGGTGAAGACATGGCTGTTCTAAAAGCTAAAGCTGATGAAATTTCAAGGCTTGCAAGTGGCATTCAAGGAGCTGTTGATATGCGAGTTGAAAAAGTTTCAGGACAGCAATATCTCAATATTACGATTGATAGGCACGCCATTGCACGTCAGGGAATTAACGCTGCTGATGTACATGATGTGATTGAAACTGCGATAGGTGGTAAGGTCGCAACAGAAGTGTTTGAAGGTCAACGTCGATTTAGTGCCGCTGTTCGTTACCCTGAAAGCTTTCGTAATAACGTGGAAGCCATTGGCGATATTTTATTAACATCGCCGAATGGTAGTCGTGTAAAACTTAAAGATCTTGCTCGTATTGAAGTTAAAGACGGTCCTGCACAGATCAGTCGAGAACTCGCAAAACGACGAATTGTAGTTGGCGTTAATGTGAAGGACCGGGATTTGGGAGGCTTCGTCGCTGAATTGCAAACCGTTCTGGATGATAAGCTTAAACTGCCTGATGGGTATTACTTAGAATATGGTGGTCAGTTCCAAAATATGCAGCGAGCATTACACCATTTGTCAGTCATTATTCCAATTACAATCGCTGCGATATTTTTCTTACTGTTTTTATTGTTTAACTCAGTACGTTATGCAACGCTAATCATCATGGTGCTTCCTTTTGCGTCAATAGGTGGTATTTTTGCCTTATTTATCACAGGCGAATATTTATCTGTTCCGGCCTCAGTTGGATTCATTGCATTGTGGGGGATCGCTGTATTAAATGGGGTAGTGCTTGTTTCTTACATTCGCCATTTACGTGATGAAGGTAAGACACAATTGGAGGCCATTGTACAAGGTTGTCAGCAACGGTTTAGGCCTGTGATGATGACAGCAACGGTGGCTATGCTGGGCTTGGTTCCGTTCTTGTTCGCTACAGGCCCAGGTTCTGAAATTCAGCGTCCATTAGCAATCGTTGTGATTGGTGGTTTGATTACATCTACTTTGCTGACTTTGGTCGTAGTCCCAACCTTGTATCGTAAATTCGAAGAAAAAAGGGTGGAAGCCTAATTTGAGGAAGTTTTTAAAATGATGAAAGAAATTAAAGCGGTCATACAGCCGAGTCGGTTAGCTAAAGTACGCTCAGCTTTTAGAAATATTAAAAGCTTTCCAGGTATGACGGTCTCTAAAGTTGAAGGTTGTGGCCCGCATTGCGCTAAACCTTCCCAGGGAATTATTGAAGAGCTAACGGATTATAGTCCTAAGGTGAGGGTGGAAATGGTGTTGCCCGAGGACTTAGTTGAAGGCGCCCTGCAAATTTTGGTAGAAGTTGGTCATACTGGGCAGGTCGGTGACGGTATTGTTTGGGTGACACCTGTTGAGAGAATGATACGACTTTCTGAGCAAATTATTGTTCATGAGTGCGATTGATAAGACTTAGAATTTAAATGAATTAACTGTCTAAATCAGAATCGATTTCATGAATACTTACGCACTCATAAAGCCATTTTTATTCCAGCTTGATGCTGAATATGCACACGATCTAACTCTAAAGAGCTTGAAGTTTGCTGAGCGGGTGGGTTTGCTCAGTCACTTATATAAGCCTGTGCATGGCACGCCCCGTCAGGTCATGGGGCTGACTTTCCCTAATGCAGTAGGGCTTGCTGCAGGATTGGATAAAAATGGTGCGTTCATTGATGGAATGGCTGCCTTAGGTTTCGGTTTTATTGAAGTGGGTACTGTAACGCCGCGACCACAGCCTGGAAATCCAAAGCCCAGATTATTTAGAGTGAAAGAAGCTCAAGGAATTATTAATCGTTTTGGATTTAATAATCTAGGTGTCGACCAACTCATTCAGAATGTCAAAGCCTCGAAATATCGAGGCATACTTGGTATTAATATAGGTAAGAATTTTGACACCCCGAATGAACGTGCAGTTGATGATTATTTGATTTGCATGCGTAAAGTTTACCGTTATGCAAGTTACATTACGGTCAATATTTCTTCACCTAACACTAAAAACTTAAGGCAGTTACAAGAGAAGGAAGCTTTGAATGCCTTGTTAGGAACTTTAAAGGCAGAGCAAACTGCATTGACCCAAAAGCATCGTAAATATGTGCCGATTGCGCTGAAAATTGCGCCGGATCTGGAATATGATCAGATTATTGAAATCGCAGATTTGTTAAAAGAACATCAATTTGATGCTGTGATTGCAACCAATACAACGCTATCACGTGAGGGTGTTGAGGGCATGAAGAATGGTCCTGAAACTGGCGGTTTGTCTGGCGCCCCTGTGCGAGATAAATCTAGCCAAGTGATTCGTCATCTTGCTAATCAATTGGCAGGAGAATTGCCAATTATTGGTGTGGGTGGAATTATGAGCGGCGCTGATGCAATCGAGAAAATTGAAGCAGGCGCTAGTTTGGTACAAGTTTATAGCGGTCTAATTTATCGCGGGCCTTCGCTAGTGCGTGAGGTTGCAAAAGCACTAGCCTAAGTTAGCGCGCGACACTCCAGCTCATTGGGTCAAAAGGTTTACTTTGTTTGCGTAATTCATAATACAAGCCAGCAGTTTCATTACCACCGCTGTTGCCTACAGAAGCAATCGTATCTCCGGCCTTGACGGTATCACCCATTTTTCTGAGTAGTGCTTGGTTATTGCCATACAAACTCATGTAACCATCTCCGTGATCGATAATGAGTAAATTGCCAAAGCCGCGCATCCAATCAGCAAATACAATCTTCCCGTTCGCAATCGATTTTACTTCGCTACCTTCTGGCGAGCGAATAAATAAACCTTTCCAAGTGACGCCAGTATCTTCACGCGATGCACCAAACCGATTGCTAATTTCGCCCCTCACGGGTAGATGGAGTTTGCCACGAAGTGCTGAAAAGTCACCGCCATCGAATCCAGCACTTGGTAGCGTTTCGTTCTTAGCAACAGTGATTGGTTGACTAGTCACTTTCTCTTCGGTGCGAGTTGCCGCAGAAGGCTGATCGGATTTGCTGGTTGATGCAGGTGATTTCTTTGGTATTGCTTTGGTTTGCGCAGCTTTTGCGAGTCTCTCAACTAAATTTGATAGATTTTTCTCATCACGTTTCAGTTTACTAATTTCATTGCGCTGAGCATCGATTTTCGATGAAAGTGTCTCTAGCACTTTTGCTTTATTTTCTTTTTCTTTTTCTAAATTCTGACGTGCTGCTTCTTGTTGATTTTTTAATTCTGCGACTTGTTTAAGTGTGCTTGCTGTTTCCTCATTGAGCTTTGTAACCTTGCCCAAGTTATTTTGCATCGACTCTATTAAATCGCTACGTGCATGCCCAACGTAAGACAAATATTGTAGCTGTCTAGATATTTCACTGGGATTTTTGGCATCTAAAATAATAGGCAAATATTGTGTTTCACCATGGACGTATTGTTGATAAAGTTGTTTGCTGAGTTGTAATTGCTGCTGACTTAGCGTTGTTTCTAAGCTTGATTTTTGGTGTTGCAGTGATTGTAGTGTTTCGCTGTATTTTTGATGATCCTGTTTAATCTCAAAAAGCTTTCGATTAGTTTCACTGATTGCTTTTTCACTTTTCTTAAGTGCGTCAGCGACGTCCGCATGCGCCTCTTTAGTTTGATCTAAATCTTTTTTGAGTTTTTCTATACGCTCATGAATGTTCGATAAGCTTTCTTTGGGTTTTTCATTAGAGATTCTTTTTGCATTTTGATTATTAGCCACCACTTTTTTCGGCGTTGATTTTTTATGCTGTATTTTTTCGGTTTTTTTTGATTTTTCTACTTTAGTGTTTTCTGATTTATTGGTCGCATACCCACCTAAGCTGATGCTTGAAAGTGCAAGTGCAAGGCTGACAAGTAGTAGCTGTTTAATTAATATTTTTGAGTTAAGCATGAGTGTCATTAAATTCAATTAAAGCATGACCTGTCATTTCAGCAGGTTGGGGCAAGCCCATCATTTTTAATAATGTGGGTGATAAATCAGAGAGTGCGCCTGTCAACGCGGCTGTCGCTGGGCGGCCGATGTATAGCATAGGCACTAAATTAGTTGTATGTTGCGTATGCGGTTGGTTATTAGTTACGTCTTGCATCATCTCAACGTTCCCATGATCTGCAGTAATAATCACTTCCCCACCAATGCTTTGTGCTGCTTTTACGACACGTCCAATACAAGTGTCTAAAGTTTCAACAGCTTTAATTGCTGCAGACATCATACCTGTGTGACCAACCATATCGCAGTTGGCGTAATTGCAGATGATCGCGCTATATTGATTGCTAAGTATTGCGGCCTCTAATTTATCTGTGAGTTCAAATGCACTCATTTCTGGCTGTAGATCGTAAGTCGCTACTTTAGGGGATGGCACTAAGATGCGATCCTCTCCGTCAAAGACTTTTTCTTCACCGCCGTTAAAGAAAAAAGTAACATGCGGGTACTTTTCAGTTTCTGCAATCCGTAACTGCTTGAGACCAAGTCCAGAAATGTATTCGCCGAATGTATTGTTGACATCGCTAGGTGGGAATACGGCTTTGGCATTCACTTCATTTTTATCATACATGGTGAGTGTGTAATAACCTGCTAGCTTAGGTAGCTTGTTACGTTTAAACCCATCAAAACTAGCGTCTAAAAAGCAGCTTGTCATTTGGC